>Ga0335081_10002892_pt1 | contig 27052 bp, 27 predicted proteins | sample Lox_Sample_35_FD_206713 | JGI IMG/M metagenome (GOLD analysis project Ga0335081, IMG submission 206713) | Soil microbial communities from Loxahatchee National Wildlife Refuge, Florida, United States - Lox_Sample_3.5 | ecosystem: Environmental > Terrestrial > Soil > Wetlands | place: USA...
GGTTCCGGCCCAGGCCTCCCGGCAGGTCTCGCAATTGCAGTTCCATTGCGGAAAGCCGCCGCCCGCGGCGGCGCCGAGCACGATGAGACGCATCCCGCCCCTCGCCCGTTCAGCCGGCCGGCGCCGCGGCCGGGCGGCGCTGGAAGGCGCGTTGCGGATCATAGCCCCAGGCGGCGATAAGGAAGAAGAGCAGCGCCGCCGCCAGCACCGCGGCCGCCGCGACCCAGTCGATCCGGCCATAGAGTGCGAAGCGCACGAGCTCGACCGCGTAAGTGAAAGGGTTGCAACGCGCGATGACGTCGAGCCAGTCCGCGCCGCTCTCGCGCAGCCGCCACAACGGATAAAGCGCGGTCGAGAGGAAGAACATGGGGAAGATGACGAAATTCATCGTGCCCGCGAAATTCTCGAGCTGGCGGATGCTCACGGACAGCGTGAGTCCGAGCGCCCCCAGCATAATCCCGGCCGCGACCAGCGCCGGCAGGACGTAGAGAAAGCCCGACAGCGGCAGGTCGATGCCGACCATGACAGCGACGATCAGGAAGGCATAGGCCTGCAACACTGAGAGGACGACCCCCGACAGCAGCTTGCACAGCAGCAGGTACCAGCGCGGCAAGGGCGCGGTCAGCAGCAGCCGCATCATCCCCATCTCGCGGTCATAGACCATCGACAGCGATGACTGCATGCCGTTGAACAGCAACACCATGCCGACAAGGCCGGGAATGATATAGACCTGATAGGTGACATAGGTCTCGTAGGGCGGGGTGATGGAAATGCCAAGCACATTCTGGAAGCCGGCGGCGAAGACGAAGAGCCACAGCGCCGGCCGCACCAGCGCCGAGAGCAGCCGCCCGGTCTGGTTGGCAAAGCGCGTTACCTCGCGGCGGGCAACGGCGGTGAAGGCTTGCAGCGCATGCCTCGGTCTCATCGGCACCTCTCAGAAATGGCACTGCGTTTCCGGCTGATCATAGCCCAGCGTATCCAGCACATTGGTGGCGTGAAGGAAGCCCGGCAGCGGCGCTTCGGCCACGACCGCATCAGCGGTGGCGAGCAGGATCGGCTGGCGCAGCTGATGATCCCAGGACCGGAAGCTCAGCGGCGGGCCCTTGGCGCCGTCGAGCGACAGCTTCGGCCCGAGGAGATAGGCATCGACGCCCGCCGTGTCGCTGGCGCCGCTGCGCTCGACCGCTTCGCCGAGCGCGCGGATAGCGAGCCACGCCGCCCAGTCTGCCGCTTCCATCGGACGCTCCGCCGCGTGCTCGAAGCGGTGACTCACCTGCGGCGCGCCGTAGCGATCCCAGGTCCAGCTCCAAGCGGTCGGCACCAACCCGGTCGCCCCGATCACCGGCCGCGGCCTGATGGTACGGTAAGGCAGCGCGCGCGAGAACTCGCCCTCGCCGTCGGCGACGAACACCACGTCGTAGGACGCATCTCCGGTGAGCAGCGAAACATTGTCCTTCTCGCGCTCGCGCGGATCGTTGCTCAAGAGGAAATCGCGCTTGGCCGTGATCTCGAGCCCGAAGCGCTTCGCCGAATGTTCGAAGGCGGCGGTCATCGCCTTGTCTTCGTCGAGCGGCCCCTGCAGCACCAGCACCTGGTGCCATTTGCGCGCCACCAGCAGCTGCGCCAGCGCGTCTCCCAGCATCGCGCGGCTCGGTATGACATTTGCGAGGTTCTTCTGACAGGCGGCGCCGCGCAGATCGTCGCCCGGCGCGGAGATATTGAACAGCAGCACGTCGCGCTCGCGCACCGCCTTGGCGAGCGTTGCCATTGCCGCGGAGGGCGCATCGACCAAGAACCAGTGGACGCCCTTCCCGGCAAGCGCGCTGACCTGCTGCTCGAGGCCGGGTTCGTCATCCGCCTCGACCTTGTCGAGCGTGAAGCTGTGCCCCGAGGCGGCGGCCTCGAGATTGACCTCGCCGACTGCCATCTCCGCGCCGGCGACGGGCCGCCCCGGTGTGATCGAGGTCTCGCCGGGACCGGGACGCTCGTCATAGCGGGGATCGTTGGCCAGCTGCAGATACCCGACAGTGATGTCTTTGCCGAGCGGCGCCGCCGGCGCAGGCGCCGCCGCCAGCAGCGTCAGCGCCACCGCCAAAAGGATGCGCTCAATCATCGATCGCGACGCCATAGGGGTAATGCCCGACCGGCACCGATTTGATCACCTTGCGCTCGGCAACGTCGATGATGCTGATATCGTCGCTGCCGCCATTGGCGACGAAGAGCCGCTTCTGGTCGCGGTCGAAGGTGATGCCCCAGGGCCGGCGCCCGACCAGCAGATAAGTCTCGACCTTGTGGCTTGCGACATCGACGACCGCCACGTTGTCGGCGCGGCCAAGGGTGACATAGGCCGTCTTGCCGGCGCGATCCATCGCCAACCCCACCGGCGATACGTCCTCTTTGCGCATGCCCGGCGGCAGGAAATCGATCTTGTCGGTGACGCGGTTGGTGGCGGTATCGATGACGTCGACCTGGGCCGCGAGTTCGGTCGAGACCCAGAGCTGCTTGCCGTCGGGCGTGAGCGCGAAGCGGCGCGGACGCGTGCCGGTGGGAATATCGGTGCGCTTGCCGCTGGGCAGTGCGATGGCGTGGACGAGGTTGGAGCCTTCGGAAGCGACATAGACGACGGAGCCGTCATGATTGAGCAGCACGCCCTCGGGCTCGAGCCCGACCTTGTAGCGGCCCACCACCTGCTTCGTTGCGAGGTCGAGCACCGTAAGCTCCGCGTCATCCTCGTTGCTGACGTAGAGATGCGTGCCGGAGGCGTCGAGATCGAAGGTCTCGGGATCGGGAATCTTGGGAATACGATCGATTATCTTGAGGCTCGCCACATCGATCACCGCGATCAGGTTGGAGCCGCCGCAAGCGACATAGAGCCGCTTGTGATCGGGGCTGAACATCATCCCGCGCGGCCGGTGCGGCATCTTGACGTCGGCCATCGGCGAATAGTCCTTGGCGCTCAGCACGCTGAGCGCATCGCCCTTTTCGTTGCTGACGAAGATGCGGCCGGTCCCTTCCGCTCGGGCGCTTCCGGCGAGCGCCAGCAGCGCGAGAAACGCCAGCGCGGCGATATCTCGTCTCATCATTCCGCGTTCCTTTGTCCGTTGCCGCCACGCTCGGGCGGCTTGGTGAGCGCCATGAAGGCCTCGGCGAGGCTCGGCGCGCCCGCGCCCGCCGCCAGCGCGCGCGGGGTGCCGACTTGCAGCACCTTGCCGCGATGCAGGATGATCACCCGATCGGCCGATTCCGCCTCGTCGATGAGATGCGTCGCCCACAGCACGCCGATGCCCTGCTCGGCCTTGAGCCGCAGCATGTGCTGCAGCAGATCGCGCCGTGTCGCGGGATCGAGGCCCACCGTCGGCTCATCCATCAGGACGAGGCGCGGCTCGTGCAGCAAGGCCCGCGCCAGCTCGACGCGGCGGCGATTGCCCCCGGACAGCTCGCGCGCCTTGCGCTGCGCCATCTCGCCAAGCCCGAGCCGCGCGATCGCGGCGCTGATGCGCTCCTCCTGCAGCGCGCGCGGAATGCCGTGGAGCCCGGCATGGAAGCGCAGATTGGCGAGGACGGTGAGGTCGAGATCGAGCGTCGGCTGCTGAAAGACGATGCCGATGCCGGCAAGCGCCGGCACGGGATCGCGGCGGATGTCGTGGCCGTGGATGCGGATGCTGCCGCCATCGGCGACGAAAAGCCCGCTCAAGAGCTGGAACAGCGTCGTCTTGCCGGCGCCGTTGAGGCCGAGCAAGGCGACAAACTCGGCGGCGGCGACGCCGAGGCTTACCCCATCGAGGGCAGTCACCGCGCCATAGCGCTTGGTGACGTTCTCGACGACCAGGACCGGCTCGCGCGTCTCGCTCATGCGGCGCTCTCGGCCGATGACGGCGCGGCGAGCCCGCGCAGCAGATCGGGATAGCTCTCCATCAGGCGCTTGCGCAAAGCCTCGACCGCCGCGCTCTCCGGCGCACGCGGCCGCGGCAGCTCGAGCGGCAGGTCGAGGACGACGCGCGCCGGGCCGGCGGAGAGGAAGAGCACGCGGTCGCCGAGGCTGAGCGCCTCGCGCAGATCATGGGTGACGAAGAGGATGGTCGGCCGGCGCCGCGCCCAGAGCGCCAGCAGCAGCTCGCGCAGGTGTTGCGCCGTCGGCGCGTCGAGCGAGAGGAACGGCTCGTCGAGCAGCAGCAGGTCCGGATCCCTGACGAAGGCGCGCGCCAGCGCCACGCGGCGCTGCTGTCCGCCCGAAAGCTGCGTCGGATAGGCGTCGAGCAGCGCGCCCAACTGCATGTCGCGGAGCAGCTCCTCCGCCCGCCCCTCTTGCCGTGGCGGCGGCTCCAGCGCGAGGCGGACATTCTCGCGCACGCTGAGCCAGGGCATGAGCCGCGGCGTCTGGAAGACCATGCCGAGCCGACCCGCGGCGGCCGGGCCGCGCACGCTGCCCTCATAGGCGCGGTCGAGCCCCGCGATGATCGACAACAGCGTGGTCTTGCCGCAGCCCGACGGGCCGAGGATGCAGGCGAACTGCCCGGCCGGAACGGCGAAGCGCAGCGCCGAAATCGCCGCGACCTCGCGCCCCTCGCGGCGATAGGCCTTGCGCTCGACCGCGACCTCGAGCGCGATCATCGGCGCCAACCCGCGAGGCGGCGCTCGAGCGGCCGCATCAGCCAGCTCTCGACCGCGAGCACCACGGCGATGAAGCTCGCGCTGTAGGCGAGGATGTTGGTGATGTCGAAGAACTGGAAGTAGAGGTTGAGGCGGAAGCCCACGCCGTTGCTGCGGCCGATGAACTCGGCAACGAGCACGATCTTCCAGATCAGCGACAGGCCGGAACGCGTCGCCGCCATGAGATAGGGATAGAGCTGCGGCAGATAGACTCGGCGCAGGCGGCGCAGCGGCGGCAGATGCAGCACCTCGGCCACCTGCAGCAGCTCGCGATCGACGGCGCGCGCGCCTTCGCGCAGGATCGTCGCCGTGTTCGGCACCTTGTTGAGCGCCACCGCGACGATCGCCGCGACCTCGGTGAGGCCGCCCCAGATGTAGCAGAGATAGATGATGACCAGCGCAGGGATATTTAGGCCGAGCACGAGCCACAGATCGAAGAAGGCGTCGACACCGCGGCTCTTGCCCATCAGGATGCCGGCGGCCGAGCCCACCACCATGGCCAGCGCGAAGCTCGCCGCGACCCGCAACAGCGTGACGCCAAGATCGAACGGCAATTGCCCGCTGACGACGAGCTTCGCCAGCGCTGCCGCCACCGCGCCGGGGCCCGGCAACAGCGGTGCCTTGGCCAGCCCGGCGACCGCCGACCACAGCACCAGAAAGCTCAGCGCCGACAGCCAACGCAGCCAGACATCGCCGAACCGCTGCACCGGCACGGACATCGGCGTCACGAACCGCCGGCGGCGGAGAAGGTCCCGGGCGGCACCCGGCCATTGGCCGGCGCTTCATCGATGCCGCCATAGGCGATGAGCAGATCCAGCAGGCGTTGCGCCGCCGCCGCCGGATTGCCTGCTTCGCCTTCACCCTCGGTGCCGCGGCGATAGGCATCGCGCAGCCGTTCGAGCACGGCCGGGCTTTCGGCGCCGGTCAACGGCGCGATCTTCTGCCATTCCTCGGCCGAGGCCGCGAGCCGATCGCGCGCCGCCTGGGCGGCTGCGAGGAAGCCCTTCACCGCTGCCGGATTGGTCTTCGCCCAATGCTCGCTGAACACCCAGCCGAGCAGCGGCGTGCGCGCCGGTAGTCCCAAAGCGGGCAGCATGTCCTCGACGCGCACCAGCTCGGTATAGCCTTGCTGCGGCAGGCGCGCATTGTATTGCCAGAAATTGATCGCCGCCGGGATCTCGCCCTTCTCGAGCGTCGCGAGCAGCAGGGGCGGCGCGGCGAAAACCGGATCGGCATCGTGTGCAAGGTCGATGCCCGCCGTCTTCTTGGCATAGGCGCGCAGCACCAGCCAGCTCTTATCGACCGGCCCGCCGGCAATGCCGATCTTGTGTCCCTTGAGATCGGCGACCGTCTTGATGCCGGAATCGGCGCGCACGATCAGGCCGCCGGTGGCATGCGAATGCGGCACGAAGGTGTCGTCGCCGCCCAGCGAGCGCCGGCGCGCCACCCAAAGCCAGTCCGTCAGGATGACATCGACGGTGCCGCCCTGCAGCGCGACGGCGGCGCCATCCTTGCCGGCGAGCTCGACGGGCGCGACGACGATGCCATGGGCGCGGTCGAGCCCGTGCCGGCGCATCACGTCGAGCTCCCAGTTGACGGTGCCGAATTTGAGCACGCCGACACGCACCACCGGCAGCTCCGCCGCGCGGCCCGGCGCGGCCAAGCCGATCGCAAATAGAAGGGCGAGCATGGTCAGCCCGACCGATGCAAGCGCTCGCCGCGCCGCGTATCCTCCCTTTATCATGGCCTCATCGTCCCGCCTCTGCCCGCGCGCGTCAACCCGCGCAGAAACCGCCCGTGCCATACGCTAGTCCTCGCTCAAGTCGCGCAATGTCAGATGCTCGAGGATCTCGGGCTGGCGCGGCGGCAGGTACGTGACGCCCTCGGCCTGCGCCAAGGGCGCGACCTTGTTCTTTGCCAACAGCTCCTCGATGGCTTGGTTCACCTGGCCGATCAGGGCTTCCTCGCCATCGCGGCCGACGAAGCCGATATTGAATCCCACCCGATCGTAGTAGTAGCCCGTCGGCTTGAGGCGCGTCGCCGGATGCGCCGCGCGGTAGGCATCAAAACGCCGGAGCTCGACGAGAGTGGCGTCATAGTCGCCTGCCTCCAGCCGCGGCAGCAGCTGATGGCGCCCCGGCACGAGATGGGTGATCCGCTCGACGTAAGCGCCATCGCGATAGAGCATCAAGATAGCGTCGGTGAGCGTTGCCGCTTCGGCGCCCAGCCGCATTCCCTCGAGATCGGCGAGGCTCGCGACGGGCTTGGTGACGTTGGGACCGAGGACGATGGTGAACGGGGCGTAAGTGAAGGCACGCGTCGGCAACAGCGCGCCGAGCGGCACCCGGCGCCGGCGATCCTCGGGCGCGGCGCCGTCGAAATCCGGCAGCCGCGCCGTTTGGACGCCGGGCTTGCCAAGGGCATCGCGCACCAAGGGATAGCCGCCGACGAGCTGGCAGCGCCGATCGGAGAGCAGCGCGTTCGCGCCGAGCACCGAGCTGTCATCGGGATCGATCGTGGTTTCGAACCACTGGATCCTCAGCGGCCGGCCGAGTTGCCGCGCGACCGCCCGCGAGACGGCGAGGACGAAGCCGCTGCCCTCGCCGCCGTGATGGACGGAATAGAGCGGGATGTCCTCGTCGAGGCAGATGGTCAGCGGCTCCGACGCCACCGCAGGCGCGATCGAGCCGTGCGGACCCGCCAACGCGATCGCCGCCGCCATCAACCGGCATCGCACCGTCCGCATCACTTTCCCCTGGTCTGGACGTAAGCCCAGATGTCGGCGATGTCCTCCTGCGTCAGCACGTCACCCCAAGGCGGCATGAGCCGGTCCTTGCCGTTGGTGACGGACTCGAAAAAGCGCTCGCGCTGATCGTGGGGAAAGGTACGCAGATCGAAGGTGACGTTGCCGGCGCTCACCATGTTGAAGCCGTGGCAATGCGAGCAGCGTTCGGCGTAGAGTTGCTTGCCGCGCTCCACTTGCTGCGGCTCTGCAGGATCATGGGTCGCTGTTTGCGTTGCCTGCTGCGCGGCGGCCGACAAGCCCGCTGCAAGCACGCCGGCAAAGACCAGCACTGTCAACCCGCGGTGATGCTTCATGGGGAAATTCCGGAAAAATCGGGGCCGCCCGGCGGCGGCCCCTTGCGCAACACAAAGCTATTTCTGCAACGCGAAAACCCAGAGCGAGCCGCCGGCGGGAATGTCCTTCAGCCGCTCGTCGCCCGAGAACAGCGAATAGACGCCGCCGATCCCGCTCGACACCGCCACATACTGCACTCCATCTTGCTCCCAGGTGATCGGCTGCCCCTCGATGCCGGAGCCGGTCTGGAAGTGCCACAGCTTCTTGCCGCTATCGGCGTCGAACGCCTCGAACTCGCCGGTGAGCTGACCGCTGAAGACGACGCCGCCCGCGGTCGCGAGCACGCCGGAGAAGCGCGGCAGCTCGCTCGGCGCTTCCCATTTGGCCTTGCCGGTCATCGGATCGATCGCCTTGAGATAGCCGCGCGGCGCGTCTTTACCGTCTTCGGTCTTCGGCCAGATCCAGCCCAGCGTCAGGTCCATGCCGAGATACCAGTCGCCGGCCTTGTAGTCGACCGGGATCGCCTTGTAGGGCATGCCGATGTTGAGGGTGTTGGCGTAGACGACTTCGCGCTTGGGATCGAAGGCGACGGGCTCCCAATTCTTGCCGCCGAGGATCGACGGCCAGAGCTCGACCTTCTCGCCGGCGATTGCCTTCGCCACCACATCCGTGTCGATCGGGCGTCCGGTCTTCATATCGATGCCTTTGGCCCAATTGACCTTCACATAGGGATGGGCGGCGAGAAGCTTCCCATCGGTCCGGTCGATGACATAGAAGAACCCGTTGCGGTTCGCATCCATCACTACCTTGGTCGGTTTGCCGTTGATCTTGAGATCGGCAAGCACCATCTCGGCGACGCTGTCGTAGTCGAAGGGGTCGTTCGGCGAGAATTGGAAATACCATTTGATCTTGCCGGTCTTGGGATCGAGCGCCAGCACCGAATCGGTATAGAGATTGTCGCCCTTGCGCAGCGCGGCATTGAAGGGACCGGGATTGCCGATCCCCCAATAGACCGTGTGCAAATCAGGATCGAAGGAACCGGTGATCCAGGTCGAGCCCCCGCCATGCTGCCAGGTGTCGCCCGGCCAGGTGTCGGAATGCGCCTCGCCCGGCGCCGGTACCGTGTAGGTGCGCCAGAGATGCTTGCCGGTCTCGGCGTCCCAGCCATCGATGAAGAGGCGCGTCCCGAACTCGGCGCCGGAGATGCCGGTGATGACCACGCCGTCGGCGACGAGCGGCGCGACCGTCATTGAATAGCCGGTCTTGAAATCGATGGCGTTCTGCTTCCACACCTCTTTGCCGGTTTTGGCGTCCAGCGCGATGACATTGGCGTCGAGCGTGGTGCGGAAGACCTTCCCCTCATAGAGCGCGGCGCCGCGATTGATGATGCCGCAACAGACGATGCGCGGCGTTTCCGGCGGATAATCGACCTTGGTCTTCCAGATTTGCCGCCCCGTTTTGGCGTCGACCGCCATGGTCGCGCTGTTGGTCGTCACGTAGAGCACGCCGTTGTAGACAATCGGCTGCGATTCTTCGGAGCGGTTGTCGTCGTAGCTGTAGTTCCAGACGGGAACCAGCTTCTTCACCGTCTCCTTGTTGATCTGGTCGAGCGTGCTGTACCGCTGCAGGCTGTAGCTCATGCCGTAGTTCAGCACGTCCTTCGTGTCCTGCTGACCCTTGGCAAGATCTGCGGCGGTCTGCGCCGCGGCGCCGACCGGCACTAACGCCGCCATCACGGCGGCAACGAGTAATCCTCTCATGCGTCCTCCCCGGCGAATTGCGCCATCTCGGATTGTTCGTTCACGCCGAGGCGGACTTCCGAAACGCGCCCGGAAAGCCGATGCCTCGGGCCTCAAGGTGCCGCCGCCCTGAACGGGTGGTGGCTCCGCACCTCGGCGCGCTGCCTTCTTGCGGGCATTGCGCCGCAGGCTCGGATCTCGCGGCAGCCAGCAACGCGCCGGCCGCTCTCACTTGGCGCTGACGCGGCTCCGCCCGCTCAGGCGGCCAGGCCGCCTGCGCAGATCGGCAGGAAAAATGTTGATCGCGCCGCCACCGTTCCTCCCGTTTTTTGTACTAACGTCACAAGTGTCGTGACGAAATTAGTTGAAACGTATGCTTGCAGCCTCCCGCCCTGCTGTCAATGCCAGCAAGCCGGACAAGCCTGTGTAATCTTTGGCTATTCGGTAGCTCTCGTGGCACGGCCTCGGCGGGCGCGGTATGCAGCGCGAAACTCGGCCGCGTCCGGTGGCCCGCTTCCGATTGACAACGGTTTGGCGAACTCATACCGTTAACGGCAGGATCGGTGGCGTGCCTCAATTCATCGACCGGTCGGACGTGGAGGAAACAACAATGAAGTGGACGACCCCCCGCATCGTCGAAATCGCTGTTGGCCTGGAGATCAACTCCTACGCCTGCGCCGAGCTGAAATAGTCATTTTGGCGAACCGGGCCCGTGCCGGGCGAGCGCTCGGCAGGGCACGGTTGCAGGGAGCCGCCGTCCGGGGTGCGCTCGGTCGGCGTTCACGCCATCTTGCCACCTCGGGCATAGCGAACGGGGCGAGATGAGTAGTCATGTGCTGACACCGCAAGAGTTGGAAGCGGCGCTGCGCGCAATCGGCGCCGAGCGCTATCACAACCTGCACCCGTTCCATCGCCTGCTGCATGGCGGCAAGCTCGATCGTGGTCAGATCCAGGCCTGGGCGCTCAACCGCTACTACTATCAGCGGCAAATCCCGATCAAGGATGCGAGCCTGATCGCTCGGCTGCCGACGGCGGAACTGAGGCGCGCCTGGCGCTCGCGGCTGATCGACCATGACGGCGACGGCACCTCGCCCGGCGGCATCGAGCGCTGGCTCAAGCTCGCCGAGGGCGTCGGCCTTGATCGCGACTATGTCGAATCAACCGAGGGGATTCTGCCGACGACGCGTTTTTCCGTCGACGCTTATGTCAACTTCGTGCGCGAGCGCTCCGTCCTCGAGGCCATCGCCTCTTCGCTCACGGAGATGTTCTCACCGACCATCATCGCCGAGCGCGTCGAGGGGATGCTGCGCGGCTATCCCTTTATCACGCTCGACACCTTGGCCTATTTCAAGCCGCGCCTGTCGCAGGCGCCGCGCGACGCCGATTTCGCTCTCGCCTATGTCAAGGCCGAGGCGCGCACGGAAGCCGAACAACAGGCGGTGCTGAACGCGCTGCGCTTCAAATGCGGCGTGCTCTGGGCACAGCTCGACGGGCTTTATCTCGCCTATGTCGAGCCGCGGCTCGTTCCGCCCGGCAGCTTCGTGCCGGGACGCGACGGGGCCGGCCGATGAACCCCGCACCGGCGCGCGTCATCGTTGACGGCACCAGCCGGCTGCGCTTCGCCCCGCATGTAAAGTTCCGCCATGACGAGACGCGCGGCCGCTGGATCGTGCTGGCGCCCGAGCGCCTGCTGCTCCCGGACGATCTTGCCGTCGAGATCTTGCGGCTGGTCGACGGCTCGCTCAGCGTCGATGGCATTGTCGACGACCTTGCCCGGCGCTTCGAAGCGCCACGCGAGGTGATCGCCGTCGATGTCACCCGGATGCTGCAGGATCTCGTCGACAAGGCCGTGCTCGCGCCATGAGCGGCGAGGTCGGGCCGCCGCTGGCGCTGCTCGCCGAGCTCACGCATCGCTGCCCGCTGCGTTGCCCTTATTGCTCGAACCCGCTCGAGCTTGAGCGCGCCAGCGCCGAGCTCGACGAGGCGAGCTGGCGCCGCGTGCTGAGCGAAGCGGCGGCGCTCGGCGTGCTGCAAGTGCATTTCTCCGGCGGCGAGCCGCTGGTGCGGCGCGACCTCGCCGCTCTGGTGCGCCACGCCGGCGCGGCCGGGCTCTATAGCAACCTCATCACTTCGGGCGTGCTCCTCGACCGCACGCGGCTCGAAGAGCTGGTCGATGCCGGGCTCGAGCATGTTCAGCTAAGCTTTCAGGATACGCTGCCGGCGAGCGCCGACCGCATTGCCGGGCTCGCCGACGCGCATCGCAAGAAGCTCGCCGCCGCCGCGCTGGTGCGCGAGGCGGGCCTGCCGCTCACCGTCAACGCGGTGGTGCATCGCCAGAATCTCGAGCGGCTGCCCGACATGATCGAGCTCGCGCTTGCGCTCGGCGCCGGCCGGCTCGAGGTGGCGCATGTGCAATATTACGGCTGGGCGCTCGCCAATCGCCGCGCGCTCTTGCCCAGCATCGAGCAGCTCGAACGCGCCACCGAAACCGTCGAAAGCGCGCGCCGGCGGTTGAAGGGCGTGCTCACCATCGACTACGTCGTGCCCGACTACTACGCGCAGCGGCCGAAGGCCTGCATGGGCGGTTGGGGCCGGCAGTTCCTCAACGTATCGCCCGCCGGCACAGTGCTCCCCTGTCACGCCGCCGAGAGCCTGCCGGGCTTCGATTTTCCCTCGGTGAAGACGGCAAGCCTTGCCGAGATCTGGTATCGCTCCGAGGCGTTCAACCGCTTCCGCGGCACCGAGTGGATGCCCGAGCCCTGCCACTCCTGCGAGCGGCGCGAGATCGATTGGGGCGGTTGCCGCTGCCAAGCCTTTCAGCTGACCGGCGATTCCGCGCGCACGGATCCCGCCTGCGCACTCGCACCGGATCGCGCTCTGCTCGACGCGGCGCGGGAAAGGGACGCCGCGGCGCCGTTGCGCGAATTCCGCTATCGGCAGATCGGTGCGGTCCCCGCCGTCGAGACCCGCCGCGCGCCCTAAAAACAAGAATATCCTATAGTTTTCTATTATTTGGGAACGACCGCCGCAAAAAGCGGCCGCGCACTCTTTACGATCAATTTGTCGCGGATTTTCGGCTTTTTATGCCGCTCCCGCTTTCTTCCCGGTCGCGCCTGCATCATCCTTTGAGCGCATTTCCGCTGAAGGAGAGCCCCTATGTGGCAGTACGCACCGGCGACTGACGTCGTGCAGGATTTCATCGACTACGCTCTCGCTTGGTTCGACGACCGCAACTACACGCTCGCCATCGATGCGGACCTGGCCGGCTGGGCGGCGACGATGCGCGGCATTCCGGACTCCTTTGTGAATCCCGCCTTCGATCCGGCGCAAAGCCGGCTCACGGCGAAAGACAGCTTCTGGCTGGACGTCCGCGCCGGCTCAGAGACCGTCGCCACCTGTGCCGCGCGACTCTTCCTCACCGATGATGTCCTCGATCTGTTGCGCAGCCTGCGACTGTGGTTCGCCGAGCCGCCGGTCGACTATGGCCATCTCGCGATCGCCATGCCGGCCGGAGCGCCAGTCATCCACGGACGCGTCGGCCATGAAGGTGGGCTTTGGGTACATCCGCAGCATCGCAAGCGCGGTCTCTCGGCGGTGATGCCGCATCTCACGCGGGCGATCTGCGCGCGCGAATGGCAAATCGACTGGCAGACCGGTATTGCGCGGCAAGGGATCGGCGAATGCGGCATCGCTACCTGGGCCTATGGCATGCCGCATGTCGAGCGCTGTTTCGACGGCTACTTCCCGCCGACGCGCAGCCGCGAGCGCTTTTACCTCGTCTATATGGATCGCGAGGAGCTACTCGGCGGGCTTGAGCCTGAGACCGTTGCCGCGCTCCTCGCGGATCGCCACCAGCAGGCGCGTCACACGCGCGCCCTTGTCATGGAAGGGTAGGATCAGCCGCGTGTAGTGATGCGCGACCTCACCGAGGCGGCAGCGCATGCGGTGGAGCCGTGGCGCTGCCGTCAGGCGGACCGTGTTGTAGTCGCGCATCAGGCTGTCCGCCCAGATCTGGACGGGATGGGCGCAAGGCGACTCGTACCGTCCGATCGGAACGGCATAGCCGAAGAGCTCGAAGCGGAAGTCGTGTGGATCGCCGCTGCTGACATCGACGATGTGCAGCTTGCCGATGATATCAGCCCGCGTCAGCTGAACCGTGTCGATACTCGAGAATTGCAGCGAGCCGGCGCTCCGCAGATCGAGCCAGTAGCGGTAGAGGTGGCCGAGCGGGTCGCCGCGCCGCGGCAGCGTGGCGAGCTTCAGCGGACGACGCTCGACACAATTGCCTGCGCCGTCTGAGACGATGTCGATGTGCTCCGAGCGGATGAACGGCACCGTCTCGGCCTCGTGCGCGGCGGCGAGCGTACCCGGCCGGTCCCCGCGGTAGAACGCCTTCAGCGGCACCGGCTCGGGTGCAGCGCTCGCTGGCGCCGCCGCGGTCGAGGCCGCCCAGCAGCCATGCTCCCGGCAACGCTCGGAGGCGGCAGCATAAGCGCGCGCGGTATGCTCGAAGCCGGCGATGTGCTCGATGGTGGAAAGCGCGCGCAAATAGCTGCAGCCTTCGGCCGCGACACAGGCGACCTCGGGCCGCGCATCGGACATGCGCGGCGCCTGCGTCATTCGCCCTCGACGTCCGAGCGGCCCGCCATCCGCGTCATGATGAGCAGACACGCCGAACGCAGCCGCGGATCTTTGATGCCGTAATAGGCGCCCAGCACCATCGACGCCTCTTTGCGCGTGAGCTCCGCCGCTCCGGCGCCATCCTCGGCATGGCCGGTCTCGTCGAGACCCTCGAAGAAATAGGCGAGCGGCACGTCGAGAATGCGCGCCAGCTGATAGAGCCGGCTGGCGCTGATCCGGTTTTCGCCGGTCTCGTATTTCTGCACCGCCTGGAAGGACAGCCCGACCTTGGCACCGAGCTCGGTCTGCGTCATGCCGGCCTGCGCGCGACGCAACCGAAGCTGACCGCCGACATGCTGGTCGATCGGATCCGGACCGTCGACGATGACCGTGCGACGCTTGAACATCACGCCGCCATTTTCGGGTGCAGTTGCGGAAGTCAGCTTGGCCAAGGTCATCTCCTTTCGAAGGGACCCCGAACGATAGCGGAGCATTGCAAATTTAGCAATTTTTCAGAGAACATCGTAAACGCTCCGCTCTTCGGTCCCATCGCACCGAGAAACTATAAAGCCATTGCCCGCGCGGTGCGACGGCTTCGTGGCATCTCAATGAACGATTAGCCCGCGTCGCTGGACCTGAGCGGCGTGCCCGCGACCGCCTTGCCGAAAAGCATGTCGACATTTGGGGCGAGCGTATCCGCGATCGCCACCTTCTTGGCAAAGGCAACGCCGGCCAGCAGAGGGATGAAGCGCAGCGCCGGCGGCGAGGCGCACCCTCGCCGCCCGCTTCCACCTCAGATCAGAAGGCGACCTGCGCGCGCATCGCGATCGCGTCGATGGTGACGCCACCGCCGCTCGTGCCGCCCAGCGCCGTCGTTACCGGGAGCTTGTTCACGACGTTATGGATGTAGTTGAGCATGAAGCGGATATTGCGCACAGGATACCAGTTGACGCCGAGGGTGATGCCTTGGACGCGGCCGCCGAAGACGCCGCCGGTGACCAAGGGCGACACCCCTGGCTTGTCGTGGTCGTTGAGGTCGATATAGGCGTAGCGCGCCGCCAGCTCGAAAGCACCCCAGCCGCCATTCTTGAGAGAGAGCGGATGGTTTGGGACGATGGCGCTATAGGCGCCGGTGGTCGGAATGTATTTGCGCGACTCGCCGGTTATCGTCCAGCTCGCCTCGGTATAGAAGCCGTCGAAGTTCAGCTCCGGCTTCGGCGCCGTCGCCGACAAGCCAGCCTGATCGACGAAGACGTGATAGTACTCGCCCTGGAAGAAGAGGCTCTGCCACCCGCCGGCCAGCTCGGCGCCCACAGCGGCGGCGTTCTTCGCCGGGATGTTTCCGGTATTGAGGAAGGCGGTGGGATCGACGCGCAACTCCGGCCGGTCGCTGAACGCCACGGTGTCGGCGGTGCTGGAGCTGCTCGAGCCGTCTGCCCGCGGCGAGAAGACATATTCGCCATCGACGCCGGCATGGAGTGAGTAGTCGGGGCCTTGCAGCGCCTGATAGGTCGCGCGCGCGACGCCGGCGAGTTGCTGCTGGTTGGAGCCGGTATGCTGCGCCCCGGACGTCGGTCCGGTGAGATAAGCGCCCGCCCAGTAGCGATCGTCGTTCGAGCGCGCGCCGAAGGCCGCGCGGTTATCACCGGAAGCGAGGTTGGTTACGACATTCCCAATCTCGGTGCGCTCCAAGAACATGATGTCGTTGGAGCTGGTCGATTCGTCCAAGGTCCAGGGCACGTCGATATAGCCGAGGTCGATGGCCACCGGCCGGAAGCCATTATAGGTGACGTAGGCGTTCTCGATGTTGCTCTGCTGCGCGCCATCGCTTGAGCCGCCGAAATCCGCGATCAGCGCGTAGTTCCAATCGCCTGCGAACTTGCCGAGCACGCCGATGCGCGCACGCCGCGCGTTGACGCCGCTGGTAAGGCTATGCGGTCCCGTCGAAAACTGCGGATGGACGTTAAGGTAATTGGCGAAGTCGAGCTGGAGCCGGCTGGTCAGCTCGATGCAGTTCTGCCCGTCAGAGGTGCAAATGCCGGGGCGGTTGCCGGGCGACATCGTCACGATGGCGCCATTCGCCTTCGGCTGAGCTTGCGCCTGCGCTTGAGCCGCTGTGGCCTGGGCTTGCGCGGCGTTCTGCTGAGCCTGATTCACCTGACCCTGCAGACTCTGCAATTGCTGCTGCAACTGCTGGATCTGCGATTGCAGAGAGTCGATCTGCCTGTTCACCGAGCTGGTCTGCGCTGCGGCAGGATAGGCCGCGAGCAATACGGCACCTGTCAGCGCCGTTCGCATGAAATGTTGCCGAAGGGTCATCGATCGTCCTATGGCTTTGCGTGAGGGACCGCAGGCAGCGGAGCCGCAAGCGTCCCCCGCCTTGCCGCTCAGCGCGCGATGCTACGCGGCGCGTATTGCACCGCAGCATCGCTTTTGTTGCAATTTTGAGTAGGCGATAAACAGAACGAAGCGTTCAGAGGTTACTAGAGAACCTCTGCGTTCGGTGCGCGCGAAACCGGAACATACTTTTTGAGCACGCAAAACAATCTTTGCGATTCAGCGCGCCAGCACTTGGGAAAGCTAACCGCGACCCCGGGGGAGATGCACGCTCAGGCGCAGAATTCGGCAAGCGCCGTGGCGCAATCCTCGGGCGCTTCTTCGGCGATGAAGTGGCCGCAGTCGAGCGCCACTTCGCGCACATCCGGCGCCCAGTTGCGCCACGCGGCAAGCGGCGACGCCGTCTTGCTCGTGAGATAGCGCCGGCCCCACAGCACCAGCACGGGGCAGGCGATCTTGGCGCCGCGCCGCCGATCCTCGCCATCTTCCTGTCGGTCGATCGAGGCACCGGCGCGGTAATCCTCGCAGGTGGCGGCAATGACTTTCGGCTCGTGGAATTGCCGGAGATAGGCTGCTACCGCTTGCGGATGAAGCGCGTCGGGCCGCCCGACCCAACGATCGAGCAGATGCCGTATATAGAAGTCGGGATCGGCGGCGATCAGCGTCTCCGGCACCGGTGCAGGCACCGCAAGAAACGACCAGTGATAGCTGGAGAGCGCCTTGTCCGCATCCATCTGCTCCCAGACATCGAAGGTCGGGATGATGTCGAGCGCCGCAAAGCGCTGAACGCGGGCGGGGTAATCGAGCGCCAGGCGAAAACCGACCCGGGCGCCGCGGTCGTGACCGGCGAGCAGGAAGCGCTCATGGCCGAGCGCCGTCATCAACTCGGCCATGTCGCGCGCCATGGCGCGTTTGGAGTAATGGCGATGTTCCGGATCGGGACGCGGCCCGCGGCTTTCGCCATAGCCGCGCAGATCCGGAACCACCAGGCTGAACTGCCGCATGAGGCGCGGCGCCACGCGATGCCAGGCGACATGCGTCTGGGGATAGCCATGCAGCAACAACAGCGGCGGGCCGGCGCCGCCGATGCGGCAGAAGATCTCCGCCTCGGCGACGGCGACGCGCTGCTCGGCGAAGCCTTCGAACAAGCCCGGCCCCCGTTGCTCAGGCGCCGTGCTTGCCGATGATGGCGATCGAGCAGACGTTCTGATGCGGCATGCCGCCGAGATTGTGCACGAGGCCGCGCACCGGCTCCTGCTGGCGCTGGCGCGCGCCGGCGCGGCCCTGCATCTGGAGATAGATCTCGTAGATCATGCGCAGGCCCGACGCACCGATCGGATGGCCGAAGCATTTGAGCCCGCCATCGATCTGGCACGGCACCTGGCCGTCCGCATCGTAGAAGCCGTCGAGCACGTCCTTCACCGCGCCGCCCTCGGGCGAAATGAAGAGATCCTCGAGCGTCACCAGCTCGGTGATGGAGAAGCAATCATGCGCTTCGACGAGCGAGAGCTGCTCGCGCGGCTTGTCGATGCCGGCCTCCTGATAGGCGCGCTTCGCCGCGGCGCGCGCCGTGGCGAAATAGCTGCCATCCCAGGAATTGTGCTGCGCCTCCTGGCCGTTGGAGACGGCGAGCTGCAACGCCTTGACGGTGATGAGGTCGCGCTTGCCCAGGCTCTTGGCAATCTCGGGCGTGGTGACGATGGCGCAAGCCGAGCCGTCGCTGACACCGCAGCAATCGTAGAGCCCGAGCGGCTCCGCCACCAGCGGCGCTTTCAGCACCGCGTCCTCGGTGATCTTGTTCTGGAGATGCGCCTTCGGATTGCGGCTGCCATTGTCGTGGCTCTTGACCGAGATATGCGCCATCGCCTGCTTCAGCGTCTCGCGCGAGACGCCGTGCTTGGCACGGTAGGCGGCGGCGAGCTGCGCAAAGCTGCCGGGCGCCGAGATGTTCGCCCAGTACATCGAGTTGAGCGCACCGCGGCCGCGCTGCGGCAAGCCGCCATAGCCGGTATCCTTGAGCTTCTCGACGCCGAGCGCGAGCGCGATGTCGCAGGCGCCGGAGGCGACGGCATAGGTCGCGCCGCGGAAGGCTTCCGATCCCGAGGCGCAGAAATTCTCGACGCGCGTCACCGGGATGTAAGGCAGGCGCAGCGCCGTCGCCAGCGGCACGCCGGATTTGCCGACATGCTGTTCTTCGATCGCCGTCGAGAACCACGCGGCTTCGATCTGGCTGGTCTCGATGCCGGCATCGGCGATCGCCTCTTCATAGGCCTCGACGATGAGATCGTCGGCTTCGCGGTCCCAACGCTCGCCGAATTTAGAGCAGCCCATGCCGAGGATAGCGACCTTGTCCCGGATTCCCTTTGCCATCGTCAGACCTCCTTGGCGCCGCCCGCCGGCGCCGCCTTCCAGAAGTATTTGGTGAAGCCGCGCGCCGGATCGACCTCTTTGATGCGGAAGACCATGCGCATCGGCATGCCGACCTCGACCTCCCCGGCATCGACCTCGGTGAAGTCTACCATCATCCGCCCGCCTTCGGTGAACTGCACCATGCCGTAGTGCGCCGGCGGCTCCGGACAATAAGTGAGATTATCGGCGGTGAACGACATGATCTTGCCGCTGAACTCGGAGAAAGGCTGATCGACCTGGCTGTGCATGGCGCGGCAATTCGGGTTGACGCAGATGTTGGATTTGGGGAACTGCACCGTGCCGCAACGCTCGCAGCGGCCGCCGACGAGCGACAGCAACATGTCCTTCTTGCGATAGAGCGTCGTCAGCGGCGTCTGCTTGTCGACCTCGGCGCGCAAGCCGCGCTCCATCTTCACGAGATCGTTGATCGCGAGATACTTGGCGTAGTTCGCCTCCTCCTTGCGCTGGCGCAGCGAGCCGATGATGCCGCGCCGCTTCTGCTGCATCGCCGGCAACGCGCCGGTCGCCTCGAAGACAAGCGCGTCCGAGCCATTGCCGAAGCTTGCCACCAGGATGCGCTCGCCGGGCTTCGCCTCCTGCAGCGCATGCACCAGCATCACCAGCGGATGCGCCGTGCCGGTATCGCCGCAGGCGCCGTCGAGATTGGTCCGGATGCTGCTCTCGGACAGCCCTACCTGCTTGGCGATCGCCTGCGCTACCCGCGGCAAGGTGCAGGGCAGGCAGAAATGCGCGATGTCCGCCGCCTTCACGCCCGCTTCGGCGAGCGCGCCCGCGATCACCGGCGGCACGATCTTGAGAAAGCCCTCGTCGCGGATCCAGCGCTCCTCCCAGCCATAATCGAACTCGCGACCCTTGCCCTTGTAATGGTCGACAAAATCGACCGAGGCGGAGCGGCTGCCGAGGAACCGCGCGACACCGTCGGCGCGGTCGAGGATGAGCGCCGCGGCGCCGTCGCCATAGAGCAGCTCGGCCGGGCTCGCCGCGGCAGCGCGGCGTTTCTCGGCGGCGAGATAGAGCACGGGTCCGCCGCGCGCCGCCACGGCATCGAGCGCCGCGATGAGGCCGGTGGTGCCGGCGCGCTGTGAGGCGCCGACATCCATGGTGTTGAGCTCGGGGCCGAGGCGCAGCGCTTGTGCCACGATGCCGGCATTCTGCCGGTCCTCGAACGGCGCCGAGGTGGTGGCAAGATAAAGCGCGCGAAAGCCGTCGCGCGGCGCATCGGCGAGCGCATCGCGCGCCGCTTCGACCGCCATGGTCACGCTGTCCTCATCCCAGGCGCAGATCGCCCGATCCGCCTTGGCATAGGCGCGCAGACCGGCGTTGAACCAGCCATTGGCATCGACGATCGCCTTGCGGCTCAAGCGCCGCCGCGGAATGTAGCCGCCGAAAGATGCGATACCGACCATGCTCTCCTCTCTCATCTCCCCCTCCCCCCTTGAGGGGGAGGGTTGGGGTGGGGGGTGCTGCAGGGCTCGCTGTCAGGCGGCTAAGCCACCTCCGCCAGCCCGTTGTTGATGGCGATCACGTCGCGTTCCACCACCTTGCAACGGAAGCCGAAACGGCCGCCGGTTTCGCGCCAGATCTCGGTGCGTATCGTCTCGCCCGGGAAGACCGGCGCCGAGAAGCGCACCTCCATGCGCTTCAGCCGCGCCGGATCGTAGTCGCAAATCGTGCGCAGCAACCCGTGGCCGGCGACGCCGAAGGTGCAGAGCCCGTGCAGGATCGGTCGCGGGAAGCCCGCGGCCTTGGCGATCTCGGGATCGGCGTGGAGCGGATTGTAATCGCCGCTGAGGCGATAGATCAGCGCTGCCTGCGGCAAGGTGGCAATGTCCGCGACGAGGTCGGGCGCGCGCTCGGGCAGCGCATGCACCGGCTTGGTCGGTCCGCTCGGCCCGCCGAAGCCGCCGTCGCCGCGCAGAAAGCTGGTCGAGGCAAGCGAGGCCAAGAGCTCGCCTGTCTCCTTGTTGCGGATGTCGCGATGGGAATAGACGAGCGCGCCTTTGCCGGCACCCTTGTCGATGATCTCGTCGATCACCGTGCGCGCAACCACCGTGCCGGCGGGCGGCAGCGGCCGGTGCAGCACCAGCCCTTGCTCGCCATGCAGCACCATTTTCCAGTTGATGCCGGTCTCGGGATCCTTCGACCATTGCCCCGGCAGCGCCAGCACCACCGCCATCGTCGGCAGCGCCTTCAGCCCTTCCTCATAGACGAAGCGCAGCTGGTTGCGGTCCATCGGATCGGCGCCGTAGCCCAAGCCCAGCGCGTAGAGCATGGTGTCCTTGGCGCGATAGCTGTGCTCGATCTCGGGGAAGGGCCAATTCTTCAGTCGCTGATAGTCGATCGCCATCGGCCGCTCCCCTCAAACGGGATCCCAGGTGAAGACGTCGCCCGAACGCTCGAGCGGGAAGAACGAAGCCTTCAACGCCGGCATGCCATGCTCGGCGATCGCCTGCGGCGTCCAACCTTCGCCGCGATGGATCGAGCGGATTGGCCGCGGCTGGCTCATCAGGAAGATCTCGTTGCGGCGCACGGCGAAGATCTGGCCGGTGACATCGCGGGAGAGATCGCTGGCGAGGTAGACGGCGAGCGGCGCGATCTTCTCGGCCGTCGCGGTCTTGATGCGCTCGACGCGCGCGGCCTGTTCCGGCGTGTCGGTCGGGATGGTGCCGATGAGCCGGCTCCAGGCGAAAGGCGAGATGCAGTTGGAGCGCACATGGTAGCGCGCCATGTCGAGCGCGATCGATTTCGACAGGCCGACGATGCCGAGCTTGGCGGCGGCGTAATTGGCCTGGCCGAAATTGCCGATGAGGCCCGAGGTGGAGGTGAAGTGGATGTAGGAGCCGCCCTCCTGATCGCGGAAATGCGCCGCGGCGGCGCGCGCGACATAGAAACTCCCCATCAGATGGACTTTGAGGACGAGATCCCAGTCCACGGTCGACATGCGGTGGAAGATGCGGTCGCGCAGGATGCCGGCATTGTTGACGACGCAATCGATGCGGCCGAAGGCATCGAGCGCAGTGCGGATGATGCGTTCGGCCCCGACCGGCTCGGCGACGCTGTCGGCATTCGCCACCGCGTTGCCGCCGGCCTCGCGGATCTCGTCGACGACGCTCTGCGCCGGACCGGTATCGGGATTGCCCTCGCCATCGGCGCCGGCGCCGAGATCGTTCACCACCACCTTGCCGCCCTCGCGGCCGGCGAGCAGCGCAATCTCGCGGCCGATGCCGCGCCCGGCGCCGGTCACGACGACCACCTTGCCGTCGAGGCATTTCGCTTGGGGCATCGCCACCCTCCTCCCTCTCGTTCCGGGCGGCCTGGCGCCGCGCTTGGGCTTTCACCCTAAGACAGCTTTGGCGCCGATTGCAACGGAGCGACGCGGGACGCCGACAAATCCTCTCGCCCGGCCCGGCCCGGGCGCGATAAGGTCGCGCGAAGGACAGGGAGGCGTCGCATGGGGCCGCTCGCAGGGCTGAAGATCGTGGAGATGGCCGGGATCGGGCCGGCGCCGATGTGCGCCATGCTGCTCGCCGATCTCGGCGCCACCGTGCTGCGCGTCGACCGGCAGGAGCCGAGCGGGCTCGGTCTTCCCGGCGCGGCGCGCTTCTCGGTGACGCAGCGCAGCCGGCACGCCATCGCCGTCGATCTCAAGCGGCGCGACGGCGTCGATCTCGTGCTGCGCCTCGCCGATACGGCGGATGCGCTGATCGAAGGCTTCCGCCCCGGCGTGATGGAGCGCCTCGGCCTCGGGCCCGAGACCTGCCTTGCCCGCAATCCCCGGCTGGTCTACGGCCGCATGACCGGCTGGGGCCAGGAGGGCCCGCTGGCGCAGGCGGCCGGCCACGACCTCAACTACATCGCGCTTGCCGGTGTGCTGCATTCGATCGGCCGCGCCGGCGCGCCGCCGACCCCGCCCTTGAATCTGGTCGGCGATTTCGGCGGCGGCGCCCTCTATCTGGCGTTCGGCGTCGCCTGCGGCATCATCGCCGCGCAGCGCTCGGGCAAGGGCCAGGTGGTCGACGCCGCCATGGTCGACGGTGCCGCCTCGCTTGCCGCCATGTTCTGGGGGCTGCGCGCCGCCGGCCAGATGAGCCTGACGCGCGGCGAGAACGTGCTCGACAGCGGCGCCTTCTTCTACGACGTCTATGAATGCAAGGACGGCACGTACATCTCGCTCGCGGCGATCGAGGACAAATTCCTAGCGGAGTTTTTGCGCCGCATGGAGATCGATCCCGGCGAGATGCCGGCAAAGCTCGACCGCAAGCGCTGGCCCGAGGCCAAAGCGAAGCTGCAAGCGCGCTTCAAGACGCGGACGCGCGAGGAATGGTGCCGGCTGCTCGAAGGCAGCGATGCCTGCTTTGCCCCGGTGCTCAGCCTCGACGAGGCGCCCGCCCATCCGCACAACATCGCGCGCGGCACGTTCGTCGAGGTCGACGGCATCGTCCAGCCGGCGCCGGCGCCGCGCTTCAGCCGGACGCCCTCAGGAAAGCCAACCCCGCCGGAGCTTCCCGGCGAGCGCGGCAACGCCTCGCTCGCCCAATGGGGGCTGACGTCCGACGAGATCGATGCGCTGAAACGCTCCGGCGCCCTCACCTGAACCTCGGGAGAAACCGGCCATGACGAATGTTACCCTCGCCCAAGCCTCGGTCATCGTCGACAAGGCGTTGGAGCATGGGCGAAGCCTCAAGCTGAAGCCGCTCACCGTCGCGGTCCTCGATGCCGGCGGCCATCTCGTCGCCTTGAAGCGCGAGGACCGGTCCAGCCTGCTCCGGCCGCAGATCGCCGGCGGCAAGGCCTGGGGCGTTCTCGGCATGGGCTTCGGCGGCCGCGAATTCGCGCGTCGCGCGGCGGCGCAGCCGGCCTTCATCGGCGCCATCGTCGCCGCCTCGGAAGGACGCATCGTGCCGGCACCGGGCGGCGTGCTGATCCGCGACAGCAGCGGCGACATCATCGGCTCGGTCGGCATCAGCGGCGATGTTTCCGAGCAGGACGAGGCCTGCGCCGTTTCCGGCATCAGGGCCGCGGGCCTCGTGCCCGACACCGGCGAGCCCGGACAATAGCGCCGGAAGACGGCGCCACGGGCGCACGACGCGCTATTTCACATCGAACAGCTTGCCGTCGCGGAAGATGCAGCTGCCCTTGACGGCGCGGCCTTCGCCCGACGCGAGGTCGAGGGTCACGATAACGCTGTCGGAACGACGCTCCACGGATTTGGCGGTGACGAAAGCATCGCCATGCGCACCGCCGGAGAAGAGACGATCCTCGAGTTGGGCGCGGCACAGCCGCACCATCTCCGCCTCGCTCGGCGCCGTCTGCGCGGCGCGCACGACGCCCGCCAGCAAGAGCGGCAGCGACAGCAGCAGCAGAAGGCGGAGGATCATCGGCAAGGGGCGATTGACAGAAGGTAGAGAGCGGCCCAACAGTAGACACGCCCGAAGCGAATTTCCATCACCGATGCCGCCAATGCGCCGAGCGCCGCTCCTTCTCTCTCTTTCTCTCACACTCCTCCTCGCTTGGCCGGCGGTCGCGAAAGGGCCGCCCCATGCGCTCTCCGAATGGCCGTGCGATACGCCATTCGCCGGACCGCTCGAGCCGGGGATGCTGTGGCCCGGCGCCACGCCGGAGCCGGAAAACGCTTGGCACGAGAATCTCACGGCGCGCCATCTCGTCGATTTTCTCACCGCGTCCGAGAATTCGCCGGCCATGGGCGAGCGCGAGATCGCCGACTTCACGGCGAAGAATGGCCCGGTAACGGGGGAGACCGCGCTCCTCGTCGTCTCCGGCATGGTCGAGCGCGGCAACGTGCTGAGGCGCGTGCTGCTCAAGGGCATCAAGGATCAGATCATACGTTCGCATGTTCTGGCCGATGTGGTGGCCGAAGACAGCCGCAAGCTCGACGCCGCGGAGCAGCAAGGGACGTCCGACGCGCAGCAGCAGGCGGCGGCGATCAAGGAGGCGCGGCGGCAGAATCTCGCAGCGCTCGACGATGCCGACGACACGGCTGCAGGGCTTTGCCGGCGCCTTGTCTATGACGAAGCGAAACTGCGCCGGCTCGCCGCCGCGCTCAAGGCGCACACGCAATAGCTGAGCGATGGCCATCGGTCCGGCGGCGGAGCGATCCCCGTAGCGCCGCGATCGTTCTCGATCTGCCTGCGCAACGATCGCGCTGGACGCTACCCGTCATACGAGTATAGCCTCGTGTCCAGGCGATTCCGGCGCTTCTAGGACGGCGTGCCGCTCTACCTGAGAGCACAATTTCCCAGCGAAGCCGCGATCGACCTTCGGGCAAGAACAAGATCTGCCATTGGGGAGTGAAACATGCGGCGGAAAAGCAGTGGGAGTCGGTGGCTCATGGCCGGTGCGGCGCTGGCCTTCGCCGGGCTCGCAGGGGCGAGCCAGGCCGCTACCTGGGAGGAGCTGCAGAAAGCGGGCGATCAGGCCAAGGATTGGGTCAACTACGGCGGCGATCTCGGCGAGATGCGCTACTGGCCCGGCACCGGCATCAATGCCAGCAATGTGCATCGGCTTCATGTGAAGTGGATCTTCCAAACCGGCGTCATCGGCTCGTTCGAGAACACGCCGATCGTCGATGGGGACGTCATGTACGTCACTACGCCCTATGACCATGTTTTCGCGGTCGATGCGAAGAACGGCAAGGAGCTCTGGCACTACCAGTACAAGTTGGGGGCAAACTACTTCTGCTGCGGTCCCAACAATCGCGGCGTGGTCGTCGTCGGCGACAAGGTGCTGTTCGGCACGCTCGACGCCCATCTCGTTGCCCTCAACAAGAAGACCGGCGAGAAGATCTGGGATACCGAAGTGGCGGATTCGCAGGTCGGCTACTCCCTGACCTCGGCGCCGACGGTCTATAAGAACATGGCGATCATCGGCATCGCCGGCGGCGAATACGGCATTCGCGGCTTCATCAGCGCCTACAATATCGATGACGGCAAGCTGGTCTGGCGCTGGCACACCATTCCGAGCCCCGATGACGTCAACCCCGACGGCACCAAGGGCTGGGAAGGCACCTTCGGCACCAAGGCCGACGGCATCAACGACCTGCATCGCGACGTCGCCGCGGAGAAGGCGGCGATCGCCTCGGGCAAGGACAAAGACAGCTGGATGCATGGCGGCGCCGGCAACTGGACGACCGACGCCGTCGATGCCCGGCGTGGCCTTGTCTTCGGTGCGGTCGGCAATCCATCGCCCGATCTCGACGGCATGGACCGGCCCGGCGACGATCGTTGGAGCGACAGCATCGTTGCTGTCGACGCCAATACCGGCAAGCTCAAATGGGCCTATCAGGTGCTTCCGCACGACGTCTGGGATCTCGACGAGGTCTCGCCGCCGATCCTGGCCGAGGTCCGCGGGCCGAACGGCAAGATGGTCGATGCAGTGATCCAGGCGGGCAAGACCGGCTGGGTCTATGTCCTCGACCGCGACACGGGCAAGCTGATCCGCCGCTCGGAGTCGATGGTGCCGCAGGAGAACCTGTTCGCGCTGCCGACCGAGCAGGGAACGCGCATGCTGCCCGGCGCCAATGGCGGCGTCGAATGGTCGTCCTGCGCCTTCAATCCCGGGACGCGGCTCGATTATTGCGTCAACCTGCACCAGCCGATGAACTACATCGTCAAGCACGAGACCTGGGACGATTACCGCAAGCGCTACTCCCAGGCGCCGGGCATGTGGCTCGGCGGCGCCTTCGTCGCCATCCCGACCGAGAAGCAGTACGGCAATATCTCGGCGGTCAATGTCGACACCGGCAAGGTCGCCTGGCAGGAGAAGACCGAGCAACCGATGATCGGCGGCGCGCTCACCACCAAGGGCGATCTCGTCTTCACCGGCCAGGGCAATGGGACCTTCGCGGCCTATGACGCCAAGTCGGGCAAGATGTTGTGGTCGTTCGAGGCCGGCGCCGGTGTCAACGCCGCCCCGATGGCGTTCGAGATCGGCGGCAAGCCCTATATCGCCGTCGCTGCGGGCGGCAATTTCCAGCTCAACTACAAATACGGCACCTCGGTGATCGTCTTCGGCCTCGACTGAGGCTCCTGGCAGCGGCGCCGCGCAGGCGGCGCCGCTGCATCGTTTCTCTTTCGAACCTTTCGGACATTTCCAACATGATCGGTCGTCTCGCCGCTCCGGCGCTTCTCGCCTTGCTGCTGCTCGCGCCGCCGGCACTGGCACAGTCCAACCAGCAGAC
>Ga0335081_10002893_pt1 | contig 27049 bp, 17 predicted proteins | sample Lox_Sample_35_FD_206713 | JGI IMG/M metagenome (GOLD analysis project Ga0335081, IMG submission 206713) | Soil microbial communities from Loxahatchee National Wildlife Refuge, Florida, United States - Lox_Sample_3.5 | ecosystem: Environmental > Terrestrial > Soil > Wetlands | place: USA...
GTTGGCTGAATCCATTCTGCAAGCGGCCGGAGCTCCCCTAATCTTTGACTCATTCGTGGAAATCGTAGCCGATTGGTCCGGCTTGCGAGAAGCGCAAGTGCAGTCGCTCGAAGAAGATACGGATGAGGGCGCGAAACCTTGGGAGCAACTGCAGGACGCACAAGCCACCCCGGAAACGAGACTGATTGGCCGCCACTACATGGAGCGCCTCTGGACGGAGATTTGCGAATTGCCGATCCCGCACCGTAAGGCCTTGCTGCTCAACCTGAACGACGGTGCGGGTGGTGACATCCAGCTATTTGTCCACCTGGGCGTGGCCAGCGTGGAGCAGATCGCTAACACCCTTGAAATGAAGCCGATCGAGTTCGCCAGGCTGTGGAACGAGCTTCCGCTCGATGATATGCGGATCGCGCGAGAACTTGGCATCAGCCGCCAGGATGTGGTGAATCGCCGGAGCGCGGCACGCAAGAGGCTTGTGCGCCGCATGAAAGAGATCAGTTAGGAAATCGGAAGATGAAGCCAATAACGGTCCGGATTCTGCGTCCATGAGATTAAGCAGGTTGCGCGGGCTAATGCCCGCTGGAGCAAAGGAAGACGAATGACCCCACATTTGAGTGAGGAGCAGGTCGCGTTGTACCGTGACCGCTCGCTGGCGGCTGCGGAGCTGCTTCGCGCCTCCCACCACCTCGCCGAGTGCGAAACATGCCGGGTGCGCATGGCTTCTCCCAGCGAGCTATACGCCGGGGCGGAAGCTTTCCGCGTGATTTTGGAGGGGGAGGCTGCCAATCCCCCTCACCTTACTTATCACGAGATAGCCGCATACGTAGACAGGCAATTGAGCGGCGAGGATGCGGCGCAGGTCGAACACCACGCGCGGGAATGCCGGTCATGCGCAGCCGAAGTCGCCGGGATTGAGGCGCTCAGCCGGGAATTGGGAGTTTCGCGGAAATCGCCGGGTTGGTTCGACCGCATTTCCCGCGCTTGGAGGGAGACATTCGCCTGGAAGGGAGCTTTCGTTCTGGCAGGAGCCGCTGCCTGCGCTTTACTCGTATTGTTGGTAGTGCGAAAGCCGATGCCAGAGGTGCCCAACCAACAGGCGAGCGCGCCGCCGCAGCAGCCCCGCCAAGTCGCCGGAATGCAGGATGGCAAAAGGGTGATCGCGATCGCGCCGGGAGGGACAGTAACAGGGCTGGAGGGCTTGCCCGCTTCACTCCGGGCTTCGCTCGCACAGGCAATCACCACGCAGCGACTTGAAGCTCCTGCTGTATTGGCCGATCTGTCAGGGAAGAGCAGTGTGCTGCTTGGCCCGTCCACGGCGCCGTCCGGCGTAAAACTCGTTGGTCCGGTGGGCATCGTCGTCGAAACGCAGAGACCAACTTTTCGGTGGAAGCCGGTCGCCGGCGCGGAGTACCGGGTCGGCGTATACAGCGATAGTTACGAAGAAGTCGCAACGAGCGGGTGGGTTCACAGCGCTGAGTGGCAGGTTGCGAAGGCGCTCCAGCGCGGCGCGCGCTACCGGTGGCAGCTGAGCGTGCGCCACAGTGGCCCTGAGTTCACTCTCCCAGCGCCCCCGGCGCCAGAAGCGCGATTCCGAATTCTCGATGCCGCGGGGGAGGCTGAGATTACGCAGTTGAAAATGGGCGGCGCGGTTACTCACTTGCTGCTTGGCATCGGCTATGCCCAACTGGGTGCGCTGGACGACGCGGACCGAGAGCTGCGCCAGGCCCGCGAGCAGAATCCACAATCCGCTACTGTTGCCGCGTTGCTCGCGAGCGTTGAACACCTGCAAATCCCAAAACCTTGAGCCTTGTCAGTCACCGGCGCCGATCAAAATGAACGGTGTCCAGTAGAACGGGTGCTGGTAGGCCGGATCCTTCCGGACGAGGAGCGCGGCGCGGCGAAGGGCTTCCGCATCGTTTAGTCCGTTCTTGCGATTCTGATGAAAAGCCACCATGAGCCGGCTGGTGCTGTCGGACTCCACTTTCCACTGGCTGAGAACAGTGGACGGTACGCCGGCGACGAACAGAGCCCAACTCAATCCGACGACGCCTTCGCCAGCCCCCACGCGGCCGCGGGCGGTCTCACACGCGGAGAGGACAACCAACTCCGCACGCAACTGCATGCGCAGCAGCTCCTGCGCTTCCAATAGCCCATCGTCGGGGCTGCCATCGCCTTCACCGGCAAGCAGGAGGTACGAGTACATGGGACTGGCGTTGTTCAAGATGCCGTGCGTGGCCAGATGGAGCACGTGCGCCTCGCCAGATTCGGCTTTGAATCGGCTTTCGCGGGCCTCCGGGCCGATGTAGATGTGGCTTTGCTTTTCGCCATAGATGTTCGCGAGCCGCCGCACCTCGGTCTCGGCCAAGGGGATGCGACCCAGTTCCTGGTCCCGATAGATTGACTTTACGCGCTGTTCCAGTTGCCCTCCCCAAGCAGGGTTGCCCATGGCCAGCAGTTGCACGCTGGCGGGGGCTTGCCTCCGTCCCGCCTTGACCTCAATCATGGCTTTGAGCGCCGTGAGCGACGGCGCGTACGAAACCGAGGAAGTATCGAGTACGTATTGGCCGGCCGGGTTGATCAAAGCCTGGAAGGGTAACTCCCAGAGCACACCATCCGGGATGACGATGAGGTGATGCTTGTGTTGCAACTCACGGGCGGCCGGCGCCAATAGTAACCCATAAAGCGCAGCCGCACTCGCGCGAAATCCCAGATTGCGCTCCGCGAGCTGGCGCCGGAAGCGCTCCACCTGATCTGCCAGCTTTTTCCGAGATACCAGGGCAGTGAAGACACGCACGCCGCCGCCGGCAGATACAAAGGTGTACAGCGTGTCATCGGTGACAACAAACTCGACGAATGCGGCGTCCGCTCCCGGCGTGAGTTGGAGGGCCTCTTCGAGAGTCACCGGTTCCATCGCGCCGCTTTGCAGCCTCCACTGGGGATGCTGTGCGTAGAGCGCGGTCTCATAGCCGGAATATGCGAGCCGCGCTTGCTCGAGCTGCGCTCTGAGATTGGATACGAGCGCGGTATCGGGCGCCGGCGCCTGGCTCGCGCGCATGAGCCGCGCATTTAGTGAGGCGAGTTTGATTCGCAAATCACGATCGCGCTCGCGCTCTTCGGCGGTCATCAGTTCCGCCAGTTGCGTGCGCCCGTTTTTCAGCACGTCGACTAGCACGCGGGCCTTGGCCCGCTCAGCAAACTGGAAGGCGTCACGGTCGCGCTTTGCCGCCACGAGCAGCCCCAGCATGCGGTGGTAGGGCTCCAGCTTGTCTTCGAAGAAATTTTCTTGCTCCGACTCCGCGCCGGCCACGTTCAGACGCATTTCTTCAATGGCTGAGATCGATTGCGCAAGCTCCTTTTCGGCCTTCGCCGTCTCGTGCAGCCCTTGGTATGCTTTTCCGGCTTCAAGGTGTGCCCGCCACACGGCTTCCCGGAGACCGGCGGTTTCCGAGAGCTTCAGAGCCTCTGCTGCCACGCGCGCCGCTTCCTGAAAGTCACCCTTCCGGTTGTAGGCTTCCGCCATTCTCGCCAGCGTAAATGCCTGCTCCTGTCCGCCGCTGTTGACCTGATGAATTTCGAGGCTCTTCCGGAAACAGTCGAGCGCTTTCGACTGGTCACCGAGTTCGGAGGAGATGCCACCGATGAACGACAGAGCATTGGAGGCGCAGATCTTGTCGCCCACTTCGTTACAAATTGCCAGGCTTCTTTCGTATTTCGTCACGGCGTCTTTCAAGTCCCCCCGGAACTCGGCAACGCGTCCCAAGTCTTCGAGCGCGTATCCCATGAGGGGTTTCAGGCCGCCTGATTCCGCGGTCGCCAACGCCCGCTGGAAATGGTCCTCGGACTGCGCATAGTCACCCTGCCACAGGAACACATTCCCGAGGTCGATGAGGTCGATGGAAAGCGCGCGCTTGTCTCCGGAGGGCGCATGCATGTCGTAGGTTTTCTTGAACAGAGCCAGCGCTTGCAGATAGTCGCCTCGGCGTCCATACACATTCGCCATGTTGCCCGTGGCGTTTGAGATCAGGCGCGCGTTGTGTGTCTTCTCGCCCAGCGCCAGGCTCTTTTCAAAGTTCTCCCAGGCTCCAGAGAGGTCGCCGCAATCCATCAACACGGCGCCCATATTGTTCAGGGAACGGGCGGTGCCGGCATCATCGTGCAAGCTCTCGCTGAGCGCCATGCTCCGCTGATACCAGTTCAATGCTTCCGCAAAATCGCCCTGGTCATAGTAAATGAGACCTGTGTTATTAAACGCCAGGGCTCGAGCTCGCTGGTCTCCGGCACGCTCCGCGATGGTACTGGCCATTCCCAGTATCCTGTGCGCTTGCTTCAGATCACCGTGGTTGCGCGCGTCTCGGCCTCGATCAATCAGGGCCAAAGCCAGTTCAGAGCCGATCAGGTCCTGGTTAGCTGCAAGGAGATCAGACTGGTCTTTATCGGTGGTCGTCTTCGCGAGGCGGCCGGCCAGATCTTCGGCGGCGGGAGTTTCCTTCCAGATTTTCCACTCGTCCTGTTCTCTGACACACTCCAGAACCAGGCTCTTCTTATCAGGGCCGGTTGTCTTTGCTCCGGAAGCTGGGGCGGCGATCTCGCGCTCCATCCGCAAGCGCGCATGATCGCCGTCAAACTCGGGCGGCCACGTGGTGCTCTCGCGGACCTCGACGCCCGAGCTGGCGCTGAGCAGTTTTTGCGCAGCCTCGCGAGCGGCGGCGCGCTGCGGCGAGTTGCCGCTCCATAGTGACAAGATGCCGTCGAGATCCTTAGCCCCGTATGCACTCCGCAGCTTTTGCGCCAGCAAGTGGATGCCCGCCTCATCCGGCTGCTGCGCCGCGACACGCATCGGCGAAACGCAGAAGACAGCGGCGATAACGAGTCCTTTGTACATACACTCACCCGTGAAAGATGCTGAGAATCAGGATACATCGTGGAGGGCGGTGCCTCAATGACTTCCGCGACTTACGCTCCCCGGCGCGGTCTTGGATCACCGAAGGATGGCGGCCAGGTGTACACTGATGCACTAGCCGGGAGGTAAGACATTGTTGCGAATCAATATTCGCACTGTGCTATCCGCGACCGTCGGCATTGCATTACTTATGGCGGCCACGATTCATGCGGCGCCAGCAGCCGCATCCAGGACGCTCCTATACGTTGACAACAGCCTGGGGGATGATATTTCAGTCATCGATCTGGGTACCCGCAAAGTGGTGGACACGATCAGAGTAGGCCACCAACCCCACGGTCTCTGTGCGCCCGCCGATGGTCGCAGGCTCTTCACCACTATTGAGTCCGAGAAGAACCTCAAGACCATCGAGACCGCCTCGGGGAAAATCGTCGATACTGTTCCCCTGAGCGGCAAGCCCAACGAGTGCGCCGCTACACCGGATGGGCACTATGTGGGTGTGCCCATCCGCGACGGAGATGCCGTGGATATCGTCGATACCACGTTAAGAAAAGTCGTGAAGGAGCTCCCCGTCAAGACACCGCACAACTGCTTCAACGCCGGAAACAACAACGACATGTATGTGTCCTCAATGGGGAGTAACGAAATCGACCTTATCGATCTAAAAGCGATGGACTACGCCGCGAGAATTCCGGTGGCCGGCATTCCGCGTCCTTATTCAGTCTCGTCGGATGAGAAGATCCTATATTCCGCGCTGACCAATCTGCACGGATTCGTCATCGTAGACATTCCCGGCCGCAAAGTTATCGATCGGGTGCAACTGCCGCCGGCGCCACCGCTCGCCTGTCCGCTGGAGGTAAACACTCCCACCCATGGTTTGGCACTGACTCCGGATGGCAAACAGCTTTGGATGACGAGTCTCGCCGATGGCGGAGTTTATGTCTACGACGTGGGCACCAAGAAGCTCTCACTCATGATTCACGTCGGAAAATGCCCCAACTGGGTTGCTTTTTCGCCGGATGGAAAGTACTGCGCGGTGAGCAACAGCGATAGCAATGACTGCTCCATCATTGACACTCACACGCGCCGCGAAGTGACTCGGGTGAAAGTCGGCAAAGGCCCCAAGCGCGTGCTGGTGGTGAACGTACCGATGGGAAGCTAATGAAACCTTTCTACTGGACGGCTTCGTCGATCGGAAGAATCTGGTCGGCCTGAACGTCCTTCAGAGTCTGGCGAATGCCGCTGGGCCAGCGGATTTCGATCGCGGCGGCTTTGATCTCGCTGCCCAAGCCGAAGTGGACCCGCTTGTCGCTGGACGAGAGATAACTGCCGGCGGTGGTCACGGTCCCGTACTGCGCTCCTTTCGCGGTCACGATCTTCACCGCCGCGCCGATCGCATCTCGGTTGCTCTTGTGGCCCACCAACCGGAGCGTGAGCCAGTGGTTCGCCGTCTTCGTCTCGTTGCGAATCACGTGAGCCGGCCCGTCATTGGTGGAAACAACGGCATCCACGCGTCCATCATTATCGATGTCGCCCGTCGCCAACCCGCGGCCCACCCACGCTTGGTGAAAGATGCTGCCGGAAGACGCGGAAACATCCACAAAACTGTGGCCCGTGTTTCGCGCCAGTAGCATCGGCTCGCGATAATGAATCTGCGGATTGGTCAGTTCTACCGTGTCCAGATCGTGCCCCTGCGCGATCAGCAGGTCCTTCCAGCCGTCGTTGTCATAATCCATGAGCCGCAGCCCCCAGCCGGAGTGCAGCATGGAAATACGGTTCATGCCGGAAGTCTTCGTGGTGTAGTCGAACGTGCCGTCGCCCGCGTTTTCGTAAACCGCGTACATTTGGTTGGCGAGATTATCCACTACCAGGTCGGGCCGGCCATCGTTGTTGAAATCCTCGAAGTCCACGCCCATGCCGGCGAACGTGCGGCCGTCTTCATCCACCGCGACCTGCGCGAGCAGCCCTTTCTCTTCGAATGTTCCATCACCCTTGTTGTGATACAGGAACTCGGGCATGGAGTCGTTTGCCACAAAGAGATCGATGTGCCCGTCACTGTCATAGTCCGCAATGGCGATTCCCAGGCCTTTGCCCGGATTTGCGAGGCCGATCTTCTGTCCCACTTCCGTAAAACGCCCGTCTCCATCGTTGTGATACACCAGTGGCGTGATCGCCTTGAACGAGTCCGGATGGCAATACGCGCGGTAGCCTTCTTTATGCTCCCCGCACCAGACATCGTCAAAATCCCACTGCACATAGCGCAACACAACCAGGTCGAGGCGGCCGTCGTTATCGAGGTCTACCCATGCGGCGCTGGTGGACCAGCCGCTCGCCCCAACGCCGGCCCGTGAAGTGACGTCAGTAAACGTGCCGTCGCCGTTGTTGTGATAAAGCCTGTTGCCGCCGTACGCGGTGACGTAGAGGTCTTCGTAGCCATCGTTATCGTAATCACCCACCGCCACGCCCATCCCGTAACCGAACCCTTGCAAGCCGGCTTTCTCTGTCACATCTTCAAAAGTGCCATCCGCTTTCTGATGAAACAGGCGATTCCAATCCTTCGGGCCTGTCTTCTGTGGAATCGTCCCTTTTGGCGTGGGATCGCTCAGGGGCGCGCCGTTCACCAAGAAGATGTCCAAGCGGCCGTCGTTGTCGTAATCGAACAGCGCCACTCCGGAGCCCATGGTTTCCGGCAAATACTTCTTGGATGTGTGCGACGCCACGTGCTGGAAACGCACTCCGCTGGCGGCCGTGATATCGACGAAGTTTCCGGCAATCTCGCGCGCGGTCTGCCAGGCCTTCACGCTGGCGAAGCCGGCCACGCACGCAAGGCAGAGAACGCGTAATCTTTGGCGCGCCATCATCGGCGGACTATCGCGGCTCCTCGATCGTCGTATAGCCATCTACTGCTACTTGATTCAGCGTTTGCACCGCCGCGCTCGGTCACCTGATAATCACCCGCACCGACTGCGAGCAGGAGCCCAGCCCAAAAATGCACTCGCGGATCATTCCGCGACAGATAGCTGCCCCCGTTGCGCTCAGTCTCGAACTGCGCTTGTCCGCATGCGGTGACCTCGACGCGCGCGCCAATGCCATCGCGGTTACTGCGCGTTCCACGGAGCAGAAAACCGATCCAGGCGTTCCCGTTCGTTGTCTTGTTCCGAAACAGCAAAGGCTGGCCCGCGATCGGCAACACCGACGGGAAGAGCCGCGAGAGGGGTCACCACAGCCGCGTGGCGCAGTTTCATCTTTACCGTACCAGTGTATAGCAACGGTAATCTACGAACGGATGCGTCGGCTGTCCGCAGGTCCGGTTCTGTGCCATAATCTACCAATCCATTAGGGGGGACTCTCATGCGCAAAGCGCTCTTCTTCCTGGGGATTTTGAATGACGCGGACGTCGAGTGGATGATCGCGACCGGCGCCAAGCAACATTTGAATCCGGGCGAGGTGCTGATTCAGGAGGGCACGGCGGCCACCTCGGTCTTTCTCGTCCTGGAAGGCGTACTCTCCGTCATCGCACGGGCTGCCGGAAACAAGGAAGTCGCGCGGCTGCGATCCGGAGAGATCGTGGGCGAGATGTCGTTCGTGGATTCACGGCCGCCATCCGCCACCGTCCAGGCGGCTGAGCCGTCGGCGGTTCTCGCCATCCCGAGACTCGACTTGGAGGCGCGGCTTTCCCAGGACGCCTCTTTCGCCGCGCGTTTTTACCGCGCCATCGCTGTTTTTCTCTCCGACCGCCTTCGCGCCACGGTGGGCCTTCTGGGTTACGGCTCGGGCCAGACGCTGGAGGACCAGGCGAGTTATGCCGATGAAATCGACACCGCCGTGCTGGACAATGTTTCTCTTGCAGGTGCGCGATTCGACATTCTGCAGCGCCGCCTGCGGGCGATATGACTTCCATGGGGTTAACTGATGGGCGGTCCCGATAAACAGCTCTTCCGGCCGGAAGCCCTCGAGACACTCTCATCGCCCGACAAGCTCAACCAGTTGATGAGCGTTGTGACGGCCAAGGACTGGATCCCGCTGCTGGCGATCGGGATGCTGATTGCCACAGGTGTCGCGTGGAGCTTGCTGGGCAGTGTCCCGAGTACGGTCACGGGCCGGGGTGTGCTGGTGCGCCCGCGGCACATAGTCAGCATCGAGACGGTCAGCGGCGGGCGGCTCGCCTGGTTCCGCGCGCGCGCCGGGGACGCCATCCGCCAAGGCGAGGTGATCGGGCGGTTGGACCAGGCGGAATTGCAGCAGCGGATCGAGGAGGATCAGCGCCGGCTTGCCGAACTTGAGTCGCAGGACCGCGTCAAAACCGCCTCCGAAGAACAACAGGTTAGGTCGCAGGAACGGCAAAACCAGCTGGAAACCAGATTCTACGAAGCGCAACGCACCAATCTCGCGCGCGGCCTGGCGGATGCCGAAGCTGTGCAACCGCTTCTCGAAAAGCGCGTCAAAACGTCGGAGCAACTCACCAAGGAAGGCCTGATCGCCGAGGCCAGCCCGGAGTTCACCGATGCCCACGTCGCCTATCGCGAAAATGACTCAAAGATCTCCTCGTTCAAGGCGCAGCTTCAGCAGATCGACGGGCAGCTCCATGGGCTTGAGACTCAGCTTAGTGCTCTCGTGAGACAGAATCTCGATGCATCCACAGCCCGGCACAACCAGATGGTGGATGTGAAAACCAGAATCTCCGCCGGCGAGTTGCAACTCAAGAAGAACGGGGACATCGTCAGCAGCTATTCCGGCAGAGTGGCGGAGGTTTTCGCCGCGGAAGGCCAGGTGCTCGCACCCGGTTCGCGCCTGCTCTCGGTGAACATGCAGGATCCCAATTCCGCCATGCTGAGCATCTCCTACTTTCCGGCGAAAGATGGGAAGAACATCCAGCCCGGCATGGCCGTTCAGGTGATACCGGACAACGTGGAACGAAACCGTTTTGGGGGGATCATCGCAAAAGTCGTTTCCGTATCGCCGCTGCCGGTGACGAAAGAAGGCGCACTCAACACCGTAGGAAACGCCGAAATGGTCCAGGGATTGCTCACCGGACCTGGCTCGTGGGTCGAAGTAACCGCCCAGCTTCAGGACGATCCATCCACCTTCAGCGGATATCGCTGGTCTTCCTCGCGAGGCCCGAGGCTCAAGATATCGCCGGGGACCACCACGGCTGCCCGCGTAACCCTCGAGCGCCGCGCACCGGCAAGCTACGTAGTTCCCTCGCTGCGAGACGCCAGTGGCATCTAAGGACCCCAAGGCGATTCTGCCGGCGGGCCGCGTGCGAACACCGGCTGTCTTGCAGATGGAGGCCACTGAATGCGGCGCCGCCTGCCTGGCGATCATGCTCGGCTACTATGGGCGCTACATCCCACTGGCGCAGCTGCGGCGGGAATGCGGCGTGTCGCGAGACGGGTCGAAAGCTTCCAATATCGTCACCGCCGCCAAGGCCCACGGGCTTCAGGCGAAGGGGTTGAAGAAAGACATTCCAGGGCTCGGAAGCCTGCGCTACCCATATATCGTTTTCTGGAACTTCAACCACTTTCTCGTCGTCGAGGGATACCGCAAAGGCAAGGTGTACCTCAACGACCCGGCGTCCGGCCGCCGGACCGTGCTGGTTGAGGAATTCGACGAGTCTTACACCGGTGTCGTGCTGGCGATGGATCCTGGACCTGGGTTTCAGCGCGGCGGCAGGAAGCTGAGCGTGGCATCCAGCCTGTGGGAAAGGCTGCGAGGGTCGGTGGGGGCCTTGCTCATGTGCATGTTCGCCGCGCTTCTCATGGTGTTCCCCGGTGTTGCGTACCCGGCGTTGCTCCAGGTGTTTATCGATAAGGTGCTGATTCAGGCGTATAGCGGCTGGGCCCGGCCGATCATCATCGGCATTCTGCTGACGGCATTGTTCCGGGGCATCCTGATTCGAGCCGAGAGCGCCATGCTCCGCCGGCTGCAGCAGAGATTGTCGACGGTGCTCTCGAGCGGATTTGTCTGGCACCTGCTGCATTTGCCGGCTTCCTATTATGCGCAGCGCTATGCGGGGGAGCTGAGCGGGCGTATCGAGCTGAACGATTCCGTCGCCGATGTGCTTTCCGGCCGCCTGGCTACCACATTCATTGACGGCTTCATGATGGTCTTCTACCTCTTCGTGATGCTCCAGTTCGATCGGGTTCTGACAGAAATCGGAGTGGTTTTTGCCGCCTTGAATTTCCTGGTGCTGCGATGGGTCGGGAGGATGCGTGTCGACGGCAATAACCAGGTGGCGCATCTGGGCGGGAAGGTTTGCGGGGTGGCGATCTCGGGTCTGCAGGCCATCCGCACCATCAAAGCCAGCGCGCTCGAATCCGACTTCTACGAGAAGTGGGCAGGGCATTTCGCCAGGCTGATGAACACCCGGCAGAAGATCGATCTGCTCAATCAAAACCTCGGTCTGTTGCCCGTCTTCCTCTCCGGCGTGATGACGATTCTGATCCTGGGGGTCGGTGCGTTTCGCGTGATGAACGGCATATTGACCATTGGCCAGCTCGTCGGCTTTCAGGCCTTGATGACCAGCTTTCTGTTGCCCGTGAACCGTCTTGTTTCCCTCGGATCAGTCATGCAACTGCTGGAGACCGATCTGTCTCGTTTGGATGACGTACTGAGAAATCCGGCCGAACCGGAGCCTCCGTCGCTGGCCAACGCAACGGATACCTGGCCCGGCGGCTACCGGCTGACCGGCCGCGTGGAATTGCGCAACGTCTCCTTCGGCTACAATCCCCTGGGAGCGCCCCTCATTGAAGGTCTTTCCGTGACCGTCGAGCCGGGCCAGCGAGTGGCATTTGTCGGCGCCAGCGGCTCGGGAAAATCCACTGTCGTGAAACTGATCGCAGGACTGTACGAGCCGTCCACAGGCGAGATCCTGTTCGACCATTGCCCGCGCCCCATTGTGCCGCGTGAAGTCCTGGCGAACTCGCTGGCCGTCGTGGAGCAGGACTTCTCGCTGTTCGAGGGCACGGTCACCGAGAATATCACTCTGTGGGACGGCAGCATCCCGGCCGAATCCATCACGCACGCCTGCCGTGACGCGCTGGTCCACGATGTGATTTCCGCCATGCCGGGGAGCTACAGCAGCCACCTGCTCGAAGGCGCGGCCAACTTGAGCGGCGGCCAACGGCAGAGGCTTGAGCTGGCGCGCGCGCTGGCTTTGAACCCTTCCATCCTGATTCTGGATGAAGCCACCAGCGCCATGGACGCAGAGACCGAGCGCCTGATCGATCAGGGCTTGCGCCGCCGCGGCTGTACCTGTCTGATTGCCGCCCATCGCCTCAGCACGATTCGTGAGTGCGACGAAATCATCGTCCTCGACCGCGGGCGCGTTGTGGAACGCGGCCGGCATGAGGATTTGATTCGCGCTCAGGGCGCGTACGCACAGTTGTTGGAGGCTGAGGGCAGGATGGAGGTGGCGCTTTGAGGGCCGGCGTCGAGCAGGGACCGCGAAAGCAGCCGGTTACTCTGGCAGGCGATGAGCCGCTCACCTTGTCGGGTAGCTTCCCAGCCTGGCATGTGAAATCGGGATCCCTCTCCCTGTTTGCCGTGGAAACTGGAGATGGTGCCAGTGGGCGCCGGCAGTTTCTATTCCGCGTCGGGGAAGACGAAATCCTATTCGCCGTGGCTCCAATTGACCCGGAGCGCACGCTCATTGCCGTTCCCAGCGAGGCGGCCACTCTCATACCACTGGTGACGAGCGAGCTCGTGGCGAACGCGGCTTATGTTCACGGGATGGAAAAGTGGTGCGCAAACATCGGGCGCGTCCTCTCGGCATGCGCGGTTCCGGAAGAGGCGAAGGCCATGCCCGCCGCGGGCGGTGTTGTGGCGGGGAAGGCGCTGTATTGGCTCGATCCCGAGCCCGGTTGGGTTCGAGTGCTTTCCGGTTCCGCGTCTATCGTCGCTCCCGGTGCGGACATTCCTGCCGGATCCATTGTTCCCATGGCGCCGGGAATCTGGCTCGGTGCGCCGCGCCTCTTCGAAGTGGAGTGCGTCAGCCGTGAAGCCGCTGCGCGCGAACTGCGGGTGGAGACAATGCAAGCGCTCTCCGCAGTTCTTCTGCGCGCATCGCGGGAGATCGAGCCGCGGAAGCAATCCGAGGCCAGGTTACGCCTCGAGCAGCGAACGCAACTGGAGCGGCGCATGGGAGCGGCCGCCCTGGTCGGCCTCGCTGGCGCCAAAGAGCGGCCGAGCGCGCTTTCCGAATCACCTCTTCTGTCGGCGGCGCGCGTGGTCGCTGAGACGCTTGGGCTTGAGGTGCGCACGCCCGTGAATCCGAGCCCGCGCGAGCATCCCGTCGCGGCTATTGCCAATGCATCAGGTTTTCGAACCCGCCGCGTCCTGCTCGCCGGATACTGGTGGCGCCGCGACAACGGGCCACTGCTGGCGTACCGGATCGAGAATAAATCTCCCGTGGCGCTGATTCCCCGGCGCCGGCCGGCTGGCAGCATTGGTTACGAGCTGATCGATTCGTTCGATGGGTCGGTCGTTCCGGTCGATCGCGAAACCGCAGCCTCGCTGGATTCGCGAGCCTTCAGTTTCTACCGGCGATTCGGCGCCGGTACCGCCTTACTCGATCTGGCTCGGTTCGCTCTCCGGCCGTACAAGCGCGATCTGGCCACGGTGGTGTTCGCGAGCGTCGCCGCTAGTCTGCTCGGCATGGCGGTGCCCGCTGCCAATGCCGTTCTGTTCGGGCAGGCGATTCCGGACGCGGACCGCAGTCTCGCCTGGCAAGTCATTTTGGGAATGGCCATCGCGTTTTTGGGCGCCGAGCTTTTCAATTTGGCCCAGTCCATGGCCATGGTCAGGGTTCAGAGCGGCATGAGCATAGCTCTGCAATGCGGGATCTGGGACCGCCTCCTGCGGCTCAGCCCCGCATTTTTCCGAAAGTTCAGCGTGGGCGATCTCTGGGTACGAACCGATGCCATTGACCGGATCCGCCGCCAACTGACGCTGGGCGCTCTCACTGCAATCTTCACCGGGATCGCGTCGCTGTTCAACATCGCGCTGATGCTCTATTACTCCGTGCCACTGGCTGCGATCGCCTGCATCGCCGGCGCGGTGATTCTGGTCGCGACGGTTGCGGTAGCCGGAAAGCTCTATCATCTGGACTTAGCTGGCCAGGAACTCGAAGGATTCCTGTCCGGGTTTGTTGTGCAACTGGTGAACTCGGTTGGAAAACTCCGCGTGGCGGGAGCCGAGTGGCGCGCCTTTGCGCGCTGGGGAACCTCGTACGGTCGCAAGCAGAAGATCACGTTGCAGACCAGGCGCCTCCGCGACGACATTAACATTCTGAATACGACGTTGCCGGGGGTCGCCACCGCGCTCACCCTCGCCTGGATTGCCCCGAGCGCCAATAGGCCTGCCCTCCCCATCGGCACATATCTCGCGTTCGCGGCGTCATTTGGCACCTTTATGTCGGGCGTGGTCAACCTCAGTGAAACCATCGTCGGTCTCAGCGTCGCCACGATCTGGAAACGGAGCAAGCCGATTCTTGAGGAGAACCCCGAGGTCCGGGACACGAAGTCGCACCCTGGCCGCCTTTCCGGGCGTATTCGGTTCGAGCACGTTGATTTCCGGTACGTCGGAGGCCCGCTCACTCTGGAAGATATCAATATCCAGGTGGAGCCAGGCGAATGCGTCGCGCTCGTCGGCCCATCGGGAAGCGGCAAGTCAACCATGTTGAATCTGCTCTTGCAGTTCGAGGTGCCCACATCAGGCGCGATTTACATCGATGGCCAGGATCTTTTCAGCCTCGACGTATCCGCCGTCCGGCGCCAGTTCGGCGTGGTCAACCAGGATAGTAAGCTGATCTCGGAGTCGATCTTCGAAAATATCGTCTGCGGCAGCCTCTGTACCTTGAATGATGCCTGGGAGGCCGCGCGCGCGGCAGCCGTCGCAGCCGATATTGAAGCCATGCCCATGGGCATGCACACCGTCGTTTCCGAAGGCGGGACAAACCTCTCCGGCGGACAGCGCCAGCGCATTCTCATCGCCCGCGCGCTCGTGCAAAAACCGGCGGTTCTCATCCTGGATGAAGCCACCAGCGCCTTGGACAACCGCACGCAACGCTCGGTCACGGAGAGTCTCGGCCAGCTCAAGACCACGCGCATCGTGGTGGCGCATCGTCTGAGCACCATTCAGAATGCGGACCGCATCTATGTCATCGATTCGGGCCGCGTGGTCCAGCATGGAACCTACCAGGAACTCTCCTCCACACCTGGGCCGTTCTTCCAGTTGGTCAAGAAACAGATGGGGCGTTGAATGCAAAGCCCGCATCGTATGCCGCCCTCACGCTTGAGAGTCCGGCTTCTAACCAGCTCCGCCGCCGCCGATCCGCAGCGCCAGTTCCTCACCACCTTTGTGGTGGACGATTCCATTGCCATCGACGCCGGCAGCCTCGCCTTCGCTCTCACCGCGGAGGAAATGCGTCGCATCCGCCATATCCTGATCACGCATGCTCACGCCGATCACACGGCATCGCTTCCCATCTTCATCTCGGAAGTATTCCCCTCCTTGACCGCGCCCGTCATCATCCACGCCACACCGCAGGTCATCGATGCGCTGCGCCGCTTTGTTTTCAATGGCCATATCTGGCCCGACTTTGCACAAATTCCATTGCGGAACGGCCTCGGTCCGGCGATGGAGTTCTGTCCGGTGGAGCCTGGTACATCCGCACTGATCGGGAACCTCCAGGTGACCCCGATCCGCGTCAATCACGTGGTTCCCACCGTCGGCTTTGTTGTCGAAGGCCGCGAAGCGGGCTTTGCGATCACCTCCGATACTTACGTGACCGACGAAATCTGGCATGCCGCCGGCCGCTCGGACCGCATTAAAGCCATTTTCGTGGACGTGTCTTACCCCAACGAAATGGAAGACCTGGCCGCCACCACCCGCCACTTCACGCCGTGCTCACTGGCTGCCGACCTCAGAAAACTTACGCGCGACGTTTCCATCTGCGTGGTTCACATCAAACCTGCCTATCGCGACGCCGTGCACCGCCAGCTCGCCGAGCTGTGCGATCCGCGCATTTCCGTCGTGGAAATCGGTCGTACCTACCAGTGGTGAGTTCGAGTGCGCCGCGCGCCGGAGCTGTGCGGCGCCCCCTAGCCTTGTTGCGCGAGAAATTCACTCAATGCCGCGAAGGAAATGTGCCAGGTTTTGACAGGTTCGTCGTAGCCCTTCAATCTCGCCTCGGATGTGCGGAAGTGTGTGACCACCGCCGGCGGCAGGCGCAAGCAATCGAACGTGGTGGCCCCCAGCACCAGATCGGTGCCCAGCTCCTTGCTGGCGGATTCCAGGCGGAAAGCCACATTCACGCTGTCGCCGATGGCGGTAAAATCGCTGGCGCTTCCCGCGCCTGTGTTGCCCAACGTAGCCACGCCCGTGTTCACGCCCGCCCCGATTCGCACCGGTTCCGCCAGATGGAGCGTCTCATGCAGCCTGCCCGTCACCTGCGCGATCTCCGCGACCGCCCGCAGGATGCGCAGGATGTCGAGGAGTTCGTCCCCCGCAGCGCCATGCACCCAGATCGCCATCACGGCATCGCCGATGTGCTTCGGCGCCATGCCGCCGTGATCGTGGATGATGCGATCGGCGTCCGCGAACCACGTACTCACCAGCCGGCTCAGCAGTTCGGCATCGATCTTCTGAGCCAATGCGGTGAATCCCCGGATATCCACCACGAGCACGGAAACATTGTCCCGCTTGAATAACGCAACGGTTTCCCCGCGCGTGTGTGCGCCCTTCGAAACACGGGCCGCGGCCCGGGCGGCGGCTGCTTCCGCGGGGTTATGAAAACACAGCCGCGCTACTCCAAATGACAGATGATCGCCATCGCGCAGCGCAACTGGCGACGAAACCCGACGGCCATTGACGAATGAGCCATTGCGGCTTCCCATGTCGATCAGGAAAAATTCCCCACCTTCCATTTGCTGGATGATGGCGTGGTTTCGGGAAACCATGTCATCGGGCAGCATGACGGTGTTCTGCTCCGTGCGGCCGATTTTCCACACGTTGCCGCTGTTCAGCTGAATCTCGCGTCCGTCTCCGTCCTCAAACTTCAAAAAGGGGGCTGGTAATGGTTCAGCCATGCCAAAAACTCGCCTGCCTCCCTTGGTGTCAACGGACGTATGACGCCCATCGTCGCTTTTTCCCGACCTTCATCCTACCAACCCAATTCGACAAAAGTCATGAAGGTCTCGAACGGATCACGGTTGCCGCGGCTGAATTCTCCGGAGGTGGTAGAATCAAACCACAAATTGAAAGTCGCTAATCCCCCTCAGAGGCCGGATAGCCAGACAATCCCGCCGACTGACCTCTTCTGAGAGTCGAGACTATAACTTTTAGTTGTAGAAAGCTGTCCCATGAACATCGTTGTGGTCTTTGAGGATCAAGCGACGAAGCAACGCCAGGACGGCAAGCCATATGTTTTTGCCAGTGCGCTCGAAGTGCCGTGCCTGTGCGGCAATCTCATTCATCCGTTTCCCGGTGCGTGGTGTAGGCAGTGCGGCGCGAAGGTGGTGGAAGTCAGGCAGCAGGAGAACAAGACGCCTTAGCGCGCACTGCCCTGGCCGATTTTGTAACCGTTTGTCCGGACATCGCAGCCATCGTAGGGGCGAGGCATGCCTCGCCTTCGTTTCCCCGGGTTCCGAAACCGCTGGGACATCAAGCCGTCGAGCCTTCGCTCTTCACGCCATGACATCCTCAAGCGCAACAGCCCCCAACGACGCAGTACGATGAACCATGAGCAAATTCATCCTCGCAACACACGATCTCATCATCAACATGGACACCGTGACGCACGTCCGCGTCAAAACCAATGGCGAGATGGATATTTTCATCATCGGACGCGACGACCCCATCGTGACGGTGAAGGGAAAACAGGCCGAGCAGCTTAAAGGCGATTTGGAAGTGGCGGGATTCCGCATGGCGACGTGACCTTTGTCGCTCCAGTACCACCACGCTTGAAACCAGTCTCCCCGTGGCCTATCCTTTTAGCGGAGCCCGCTTGGACCCTGAAGAGTTTGCGTTTGACGCGATCGACTCGTTGGAGCCGGATGCCGAGAAGGCCGCGTACGATTCCCTCACATCGCTGAAACTGGTGCGAAAGCGCGCCACCGGTGAGCGCACCACGGTGCGTGTGAAGAATGTCGAGATCGGCGCTGACCGATTCGTCGTCATCGCCGGGCCGTGCGCGGTCGAATCCGAGCGGCAGGTGATGGAAACCGCCGAGGCCGTGGCTCGCGCCGGCGCCCGGGCGTTACGGGGAGGCGGGTTCAAGCCGCGTACTTCCCCCTACGCATTTCAAGGTCTCGGTCTTGAAGGGCTCAAGCTATTGCGCAAAGCAGGCGATGCCTTCGGCCTCCCGGTAGTCTCCGAGGCCATGAGCGACACTCAGGTCGAGTTGGTCGCCGAGTATGCCGACCTCATCCAGGTCGGAACGCGCAGCATGGAGAACGCCGCGCTGCTCGCCGCTCTGTGCCGTTGCCGCCGCCCCATACTGCTGAAACGTGCCATGGTCGCCTCCGTGGAAGAACTTCTTGAAGCCGCCGAGTATTTGCTGGCCAACGGCAACCCGAACGTCGTTCTGTGCGAGCGCGGCATCCGCACCTTCGGCAAGCTGACCCGCAACACTTGCGACATCGTGGCCGTGCCGCTTCTGCACCAGTTGACGCCCTTGCCGGTGATCGTCGATCCCAGCCACTCGACCGGCCGCCGCAGCCTGGTTCCCTCGCTCGCGCGCGCGGCCGTCGCCATCGGAGCCGACGGCTTGCTGGTGGAGGTGCATCCGTCGCCTGAAACGGCGCTCAGCGATGGCGCGCAATCTCTATCGATTCCGCAGTTCGGCTGCATGATGCGCCGTCTCGATCCATATCTAAGGCTGTGGGCGGAAGAGCTGGCTGAGTCTGATCCGGTGGTCCCCGCCGCGCCCCGATGAAGCCTATCGCATTATTTCTCTGCGCGCTCGCAGCCGGGGTGCTGCTGCTGCCATCGGCGGGGCCCCCGAGCGAACGGGAACTGTGGCGCCATCGCAATCTCGGCAAAGCGTTTTTCGAGACGCCGACGGCTATTACGGAAGCTCCCGCCGAGCTCAAGAAAGCGCTCGATCTTGCCCCCAACTCCTTTCGCGACCAGCTCAACTACGGACTCGCCCTTTTACGTGCCGGCGACAGGGAGCGCGCCATCGCAGAGCTCGAGACGGCGCAAAAGCAGAATCCTGAGGTGCCGCACACGTGGTTCAACCTCGGCATTGCCTACAAACGCGACCGGCGCTATCCGGAGGCGATCCGCCAGTTTGAGCGCATGATCGCGCTCGTGCCGGATGAGCCCGTCTCTCACTACAATCTGGGCCTGTTGTACGATCTCACCGGCCGCTCAGCCGATGCGTTGAAGCAGTTTGAGATCGCCGCAAAACTGGCGCCGAAACTCGTGGGGCCGCGCTTCCAGATCTTCAATCATTACCGGCTGAGCGATGACGATGCAGCCACCAGCCGCGCGCTTGCCGAATTTCGCCAGGCCAAGGAGAAGCAGAAGGCCGCCGACGACACCGAGGACATGGAGTGGTGCTTCTATGCCGAGCTCTACGATCCCATCCAGGCGCACCCGCCTGCGCACGACACGTCACCGCCGGCCCTTTTGAAATTCGAAGAACGCAAGCTCTCGGGCGCGGCGGACGCATCCAGTGCCGGCCTGCTCGTCCTCGATCTGAATGGCGACGGAAATGCCGATCTGCTGGTCTGGTCGCGTCAAGGCATCTTGATTTATCGCCATGGAACCCAGTTGATTGCGGACACGGGCCTGGCCGGCGTGAAAAATGTGACCTCGGTGGCCGTCGGCGATTTCGACAATGACGGCCTTCCCGACTTGTGTGTCCTCACTGAAAGCGGCGCGCGCGTTTACCGCAACGTGAAAGGCCGCTTTGAACCGAAGGAAGTCGCCATTCCGGCGGGGCACTATGAGTCAGCCGTCTGGCTCGATTTCGATCACGATTACGATCTCGATCTCTTCTTGTTCGGCGTGAACTCTGTCCTGTTGCGCAATGAAGGCGAGGCCGGATTTGCCGACTACACCGCGCACTTTCCGTTTGCGCGCGGCCATGCTGACTCAGCCGCGGTTTTCCGTGTGGTTCCCGACACCAAGGGCATCGACCTCGCCGTCTCCTATCGAGACCATGAAGGTGTGCTGTATCGCGACCAGTTGCGCGGCGTGTTCGAAGCCACTCCGCTCCGTGCGGTTCCGCAAGGGGCTGCGGACCTCAACCCATTCGACCTGGACAACGATGGTTGGATAGACCTCGCTTTTCGGACACCGCAGGGCATAGCGCTGGCCTTGAATCGGCAAGGAACCTTCGAGTCGCGCCCGGCGCCTGCGTCGGGGCCGTTCGTTCTTTCCGATCTTGAGAATCGCGGCCTCGCCGATCTCGTCGCCCGCCACACCGTGTATCGCAACCAGGGCCTCACGGAGCTGGCGAAATCCCCATCGCCCGCGGCGTTGCCCGCGGCGGTCGCCTGGGCCCACGCCGACTTCGATGGTGATGGCCGCGACGATCTTGCCGCAGTCGCCCCCGACGGCAGCATTCATCTGCTCATCAACCGAACCCCGACGGCCAATCGATGGCTCCGTGTCGCACTCACCGGCGTGAAGAATCTCAAAACGGCGGCGGGCGCCGAGGTCGAGGTCAAGGCCGGCGCGCACTACCAGAAGCAAACGTATCAGAGCGTTCCGCTCCTGTTCGGGCTCGGCGCCACCGATTCCGTTGATACAGTGCGCATCAGTTGGGCCAACGGTCTGATCCAGAACCAGCCGAATGAGGCCGTGGCGCGCGCGGCTCTGTTCAAAGAGGCGCCACGTCTCTCCGGCTCCTGCCCCATGATCTTCACCTGGACCGGCAGGGAGTTCCAGTTCATCACCGATGTCTTGGGCGTTGCGCCGCTTGGCGCCAGCTCCGGCGACGGCCACTACTTTCCGGTGGATCACCAGGAGTATGTGCAGATTCCCGCTGAGGCGCTCCGGCCCGCCAACGGTCAGTACGAAGTCCGCATTGCCGAGGAGCTGCATGAGGTTTCCTATCTCGACCAGGTTCGCCTGATCGCGCTCGACCATCCGCGTGCGGTAGAGATCTTCACCAATGAAAAGTTCAAATCGCCGCCGTTCCCGGAGTTTCGCCTGTTCGGTGTAAGCCGCCGCGTCGCGCCCGTTGCCGCGCACGATGATCAGGGTCGCGATGTGCTCGCCAGCGTTCTCCACCGTGATACGGTTTATGCCGGCGGGTTCCGGCACGACTACTCAGGCGTGGCCGAATTGCATTCGCTCACTTTGGATTTCGGTGCTCGCGCCGCGCCCTCCAATCGCGCCGTCTTGTTGCTGAATGGCTGGGTCGATTGGGCCGATGGCAGCACCTTTTTCGGCGCGTCGCAAGGAGCCAATGGCGGCCTAATCCTGCCTTACTTGCAAGTAAAGGACGAGGCGGGCAACTGGAAAACGGTCATTCAGGACATGGGGATTCCGGCCGGCAAGCCCAAGACGATTGGGGTCGATCTCTCCGGGGAATTCCTTTCGGCGTCGCGCGAAGTCCGCATCGTGACCAACTTGTGCGTGTATTGGGACGAAATCTTTCTGAGTGAGCAGACCGAACCGCCGCCCGCGCGGCTGACGCCGGTCGATCTCGCTTCAGCCCAAGTCCGGTTGCGCGGCTTCTCGCGCGCCGTCATCCACGAGCGTCGCGAGCAGCCCGAGGCTTTTTCATATGCAAGCTGGACGGGCCAGCCCATGTGGAACCAGACGCCCGGACTTTATACGCGCTATGGCGACGTTCGCGAACTTGTAAACGACGTTGATGACCGCTTTGTGATCATGGGATCGGGCGATGAACTGCAATTGCGGTTCGCGGATCGCGGCCTCCCGCCGCTCGCGCCCGACTGGCGCCGTGATTTCCTGCTCCTGGTCGACGGCTGGGCGAAAGACGCCGACGCAAACACTGCTTTTTCCCAAACCGTGGAACCGTTGCCGTTCCATGCCATGAGCGCCTATCCATATTCAGCTTCCGAACATTACCCCGACGACGCCGCGCACCAAGCCTACCGCAAGCAGTACAACACGCGCCCGGCAATCCGCTTCATCCCGCCGCTCATAGCAGATTCACGTTAGCCGGCTGCTGGCACCAAACGTGCTCCTCCCTTGAGTCTTGACCAGCATTTGCTGCAGCCTGCTTTTCGTTGCCGTCTCTATCCCCGTTACATACATCTACACCGAAACGCCCCACTACGACACCTCGGGTAGCAATCGATTCCCGGCCGGGGCTTCCTTGCAGATTGTCGCGAATGCTCATAAACGCCCGCTGGTGACGGACTTCGCCGCTTCCGCCGACGCATCAATGTCCTTTGATGGCCGCACCGTCCTGTTTTCAGGAAAGCGTCGAGCCGCCGATCCCTGGCAGATCTGGGAAGTTGCGGTAGCGGGCGGAGCGCCGCGACGCGTGACATCGTTTGCCGACGACACGATCACGCCGTTTTACTTGCCCGGCGATAGGATCGTCTTTGCGCGGCGCACGCCGCAGGGGTTTCAGATTGAGACCGCAACGCTCACGGGCGGCGCGCCGTTGCGGTTGACGTATTCGCCCGGTGACCATCTTGTCTCGGATGTTCTGCTGGACGGCCGCGTGCTGTTCGAAGCACAGCATCCAGCCTCCGATGGCCGTGATCTTTACACGGTTTACACCGATGGCAGCGGCGTCGAAACGCATCGCTGTGATCACAAACACGATCGCCAAGCCGGCCGCGAGCTTGCCTCGGGCGACATTATTTTCGAAGTTGGTGACCGCCTGGCGCGATTCACCTCGGCCCGCGCCACGCAGGTCGAGTTGCCTGCCGCGCCCGGCCAGTTCGCCGGCCCGATTGCGGAGATTTCAGCCGGCGAGTGGCTGGTCAGCTACCGCCCTCGCCCCGGGGTCCCGTATGCGTTGTACCGCCTGGGTCACCTGGAAAGTGTCTGGGCGGATAAAAAGCTTAATGCCGTCCAGCCGGTTCTTGTTCGCCCGCACGACGTTCCAAAGCGTCACCCTTCCGGCCTGGGTGATCGCCCAGGCGCCAATCTGCTTTGTCTGAACGCATATATCTCGCGATCTGAAACCATTCCCGCCGGCACGGTTGCCGCGGTTCGCGTATCCGCGCTGGGTGATTCCGGTCCGGTGGTGCTTGGTCAGGCGCCGGTGGAAAAAGACGGCTCGTTTTTCGTTCAGGTGCCGAGCGAAACCGCGATCCGGTTTGAATTGATCGATGCTGTTGGAAAAAGCATCGCTGGCGAGAAGGGTTGGTTTTGGGCACGTCGCGGCGAGCAGCGCGTCTGCGTCGGCTGTCACGCCGGGCCGGAGCGCGCACCGGAAAACGCATCGCCGGCAGTACTACTTAGGACCCAGGAACCGGTCAAGATGGCCCTCCCCGTGCACAGCGGGAAGCAAGGTACAAAATGAGGGCGGCTTTGGGGGCGATTGCCGTTGTGTTTGTGGCGCTGTCGGCGGAGCAGATGGCGTCTGGTCCGATACGTTTTGAAGAAGTTAGCGCGCAGGCCGGAATTCAGTTCACCCACAGTTTCGGAGCCGAAAAGCTGGGATCGCTGCTGGAGAGCACCGGCGCCGGGGCGGTGTGGTTCGATTACAACAACGATGGGCTGATGGACCTGTACGTGGTGAGTGGAAAACCACTCGGCGCGGGTATGCACCCCTACCCCCTGCGCCAAATGCCCCAAGTGCTTCCGCACAATCACCTCTTCCGCAATCTGGGGAATGGAAAATTCACGGATGTTACTGAGCAGGCGGGCGTAGGCGGTGATTTGTTCAGCATGGCCGCCGTCGCCGCCGATTACGACAACGACGGCAACACGGACTTGCTGGTGACCGGATACGGGCGCGTCATTCTCTATCGAAACAAAGGCGACGGCACGTTCGAGGATGTGACCGAGAAGGCAGGAATCAAGGTCTCCGGCTGGTCGATCGGCGCGGCTTGGCTGGATTACGATCGCGATGGGTGCGTGGATTTGTTTGTCGGCCGTTACGTGAAGTTCGATCCCGAATACCACGCCTACTACGCGGCCGACAATTATCCGGGACCGCTCGACTACGCACCCGACAGCAACATTCTGCTGCACAACAACTGCAACGGCACGTTCACCGATGTGAGCGAGAAATCCGGCATCAGCCGCTACAAGGGCCGCACGATGGGGGCGACGGCGGGGGATTTTGACGGCGACGGTTACCCCGACATCTACGTGGCCAACGACAAGACAGAGAATTTTCTCTTCCACAACCAGAAGGACGGAACGTTCAAGGAAATTGCGGAATCCGCCGGCGTGGCGTACGGGCAGAGCGGGGAGAACACGTCGGCCATGGGGCCGGTTTTTTTGGATTTCGATCGCGACGGCCGTGTGGACTTGTGGGTCTCGGACTCGAAATACAACCGCCTGATGCGGAACGTGGGCAAGCTAAAGTTCGAGGATGTCACCGAGCGCGCGGGCATTTCACAGCTCGCCGCGCAGTACGTGAGCTGGGGCACGGGAGTGCAGGATTTCGATAACGATGGCCGGGATGACATCTTCATCGCGCATGGCGGATTGATCCACATGATCCCGCAGGAACACACGGTGTTCCGGGGCGTGGGCGACTGGAAATTCGAAGATGTGTCGCTTTCGGCAGGGCCATTTTTCGAAGTGAAGAGCGTTGCGCGAGGCGCGGCGTTCGCCGATTACGACAACGACGGCAAGATAGACGCATTCATTGTCAACCTCGGTGGCCCGGCGTTTCTGCTGCACAATACGTCGCCGGCGCCGAACCACTGGGTTTCCGTGAAGCTTATCGGGCACAAGAGCGCCCGGGACGGAATCGGCGCGCAAGTGGAAGTGCTCGCTGGCGGCAGCCGGCAGCAGCGCGAACGCACGGCCGGATCAGGCTACCTCTCGCAGGATGATCCGCGAGTGCATTTCGGGTTGGGGAGTGCAACGAAAATCGACCGGCTGACCGTGACGTGGCCCAGGGGAACGAAACAGGTGATGGAGAACGTGCCGGTGGACGGGGTCGTGACAATCGAGGAGAAGTGACCCATGCGGCGGATGGTGTCTTTGCTGGCTGCCCTTGCGATGGCGATCTCCGTCCGGGCCACCGAACCTCCTGCGGCGCGTTACCCTTCGCCCATTGAACTGGCGATCACTCCGGATGGCTCGCGTCTCTATGCACTTTGCGAAGGAACCGACGAAGTGGTGGCGTACGATCTTCGTTCAGGCGCGGTTCTGCGCCGCATCCGCGTTGGGCGCGTGCCCAAGGGCATGGCACTAACGCCAGATACAAAGCGCATCTACGTTGCGAATTCGTGGAGCGACAGCGTGTCGGAAGTGGACACCGCTTCACTCGAAGTGGTGCGCACACTGCCGACAGGGTTTGAGCCGAACGCGGTGATCACGGACGGCGCGCAACGCTTCCTTTTTGTCGCCAACCGGATCAGCAGTGACGTATCCGTTGTAGATCTGGCGACAGGTCTTGAAACCAAACGCCTGCTGGCCGGTCGCGGGGCCAGCTATCTGGCCTTGTCGCCCGGCGGAAGCCGCATCTACTGCACGCACATCTATCCGAAGATAGAAAAGTTTCGCGCGACGCCGGAGTCGGAGATCACGGTGATCGACGCCGTACGGCAGATCGTTGTCGAGCGCTACGGATTGCACAATGCAGCGGGAGTTTTTCACATCGCGCTATCAGCAGACGGGCGGCTGGGCATGGCGGCGCAGATGCGCCCCAAGAATCTGATCCCGCTGGCGCACGTCGAGCATGGCTGGGTGATCGGAAACTCCATTTCACTGTTTGGCGAGGATGTGGGCGGGGTGGTGCAGATTCCGATTGACGAGCTGGACCGCTACTACACGCCGCCCTTCGACATTGTTCTGACAGCGGACAAGAGCACCGCTTATGTTTCGACGACAGGCTCGGACAGCGTGACGGTGATCGATGTTCGCCGGCTTCTGGCGTTCGTGAAGAGCCTGAGCCCGGCAGAGCGGCGCGCGGTTGCCAATGATCTCTCGGCTTCAGCGAACTATGTAGCGGCGCGGATTCCGGTGGGGCAGGGGCCCAAAGGAATGGCCCTTTCGCCGGATGGAAAGCGGTTGTATGTCGCTAATCGGACGGGCGACACGATATCCGTAGTGGACACGGGCACGCGGCGCGTAACGGGCGAACTTTCGCTCGGCGGGCCCGCGACCCTGACAGAGCAGCGGCGAGGAGAGCGTCTCTTCTTCAACGCGCGGTTCGCGTTTCACGGACACTTCGGCTGCGCCAACTGCCATATCGAAGCGACATTCGATGGGCTCTCGTGGGACCTGGAACCGGACGGTTTCGGCAAGGATTACGTGGACAACCGGCTGCTCGAGGACGTCGCGGATACGGCTCCGTTCAAGTGGAACGGAGCGAATCCGAATCTGGAGACAGAGTGCGGGCCACGCACCGAGAAGTTCTTCTACCGCTCGGAAAGCTATGACGGCTGGCAGCTTTCGGACCTGGTCAGCTTCATCAAGTCGATTCCGCTGCGGCCCAACCGCTACCGCAACGGTGAGCTTACTCCGGCGCAAGAGCGCGGGAAGGCGATCTTCGAGCGCGACAAGAAAAAAGACGGCACGCCCATTCCGGCCATGAACCAGTGCGGGGTGTGCCACTCAGGGCCACACTACACCGACCAGCAACTGCACGACGTCGGCTCGGGCAAGCCGACAGACCGGTCGCCCTTGATCGACGTGCCGCAATTGTCGAACATCGCGCTCACGGCGCCGTATTTGCATGACGGCTCGGCGCGAACATTAGAGGAAATCTGGACAGTCTTCAATCCCAACGATACGCATGGGGTGACGAACGACCTCCAGAAAGACGAGCTCAACGACTTGATTGAGTATCTGAAAACGTTATGAGAAGGTTGCTTGCATTTGTGCTCGTGTTGGCTCCCGCGGCGATCGCGGCCGACATGCCGTGTTTCCGCTGGGAGAACTTCACTACGGCGAATGGCCTGCCGGACAATCACGTGTTCAACGTCGCGGTGGACGGCAAGCGTGTGTGGGCGGCTACGGAAAACGGGCTGGGACTGTACGAAAACGGCAAGTGGAAGGTTTACCGTCCCGAGGATGGTCTGG
>Ga0335081_10002894_pt1 | contig 27047 bp, 30 predicted proteins | sample Lox_Sample_35_FD_206713 | JGI IMG/M metagenome (GOLD analysis project Ga0335081, IMG submission 206713) | Soil microbial communities from Loxahatchee National Wildlife Refuge, Florida, United States - Lox_Sample_3.5 | ecosystem: Environmental > Terrestrial > Soil > Wetlands | place: USA...
AAAGACTACATGCAGGAGGACAGCCGCGAGCTTTTAGAAATGATGGGTTTACCGTGGATAAATGCGCCAAGTGAAGGAGAAGCGCAAGCTGCCCATTTGACGAAGAAAGGCGAGGCAGATTACTGTGCAAGCCAGGACTATGACAGCTTGCTTTTCGGAGCGCCCAGAATGTTGAGGAACATCACGATTTCCGGCAGACGTAAACGCGGCAACGCCTACATCGAGGTTGTGCCCGAAGTGATGGAGTTATCAAAAACTCTAAGCGGGACAGGCTTGACGTATGAGCAGCTGATTGACGTCGGCATACTCATCGGCACAGACTTCAACCCAGACGGAATAAAAGGGCTCGGACCAAAAACGGCCCTCAAACTCATCAAACAACATGGGTCTCTGGAAAATGCTCTTCCATACATAAAAAATGCTTCGTTCCCGATAGAGCCAAACTGTATACGCCAAGTCTTTCTGCACCCAGAAGTCACGGACAACTACAAGCTCAAATGGTGCGAACCAAATGTTGAAGGTGTCGTGGACTTGATGGTGAGGCGGAAAGAATTTTCGGAAGACCGCATCAGAAAATCCCTTGACAAGATGCTTGCAGGAAGCAAAAAACAGAAGTCAAAAATGACGCTGGAAAAATGGTTTGGCTAACCTGCCTGCCATAGTTCTTAAACGCTTTTGTCTTTAGCCTGTTAGATGTGTCTAATGGGATTTTTAAGAAAAACGCAGGGTAGCGGGACGAAAAAGAAAAGCCTACAGAGTGCCGCGTTGTTTGTCATACGAACCTGAAAAAGAAGCAAGCTCAAGAAAGCGGGCTGATAAAGGTCGAGGGAAAAAGGAGAAGGCTATTTTACGGTGACGCATTTCGCCAGGTTTCTAGGCATGTCGGGGTTGTAGCCTTTTTCAAGTGCAACATAGTACGCCAATAATTGCAGGGGCAGAATGAAAGGAATGGGCGACAGAACGCCGGGGATGCCATTGGGAACCTCAATGTAGTCGTCAGCCAAAGACTTTACATCCTCGTCTCCTTTCTCTATGACAGCAATTATGTGGGCACCTCTGGCTTTCATCTCCATGATGTTGCCGATCAACGTTTTGTGGCAGTCATCTTTGGGGCAAATGAAAACCACTGGGAACCCGTTTTCGATGAGGCTGATTGGTCCATGCTTGCTTTCGCCCGCTGGGAACGCTATCGAAGGAATGTATGCGATCTCCATCAACTTAAGTCTCCCTTCGTAAGCTGTGGCTGTGCTGACTCCTCTGCCTAAGAAAAAGAACACTTTAGAATCTTTGTATTTTTTCGCGATCTGCTGAACTTTTTCCTCCTGCGTCTTCACTATCGTTTCAGCAATTTCAGGCAGCTTACACAAGTTTTCTTCAAGGCTGTCTATTTCATCCTGAGAAACCTTACCTCTTTTCTTCGCCAGTCTAAGTGCAAGTTGTGCCAAAACGGAAAGCTGTGAAGTGAAGGTTTTCGTAGCTGCAACGCCGATTTCTGGACCCGCCTGTGTGCCGATGTAAACGCGGGAAATCCGGGTTAAAGAAGAGCCGATGACATTTGTTAGACTTAGTATTGTAGCTGCCCTCTGCTGTGCACAGGTTACGGCGGCGATGGTGTCTGCTGTTTCGCCTGACTGACTAACTGCTAAAATGGTACTGTCGATGCTTACTGACTTGCCATGTTGCTCAATGAATTCCGAAGCGTAAACAGGGTGAGTCGGCAAGAACGCAAGTTTAGAGAACATATATGAGGCCGCTAAACACGCGTGGTAACTGGTCCCGCACGCGACAAGAAAAACCTCGTTTGCCCGATCTAGAAAAGTTGTAAGTAAATCCAGATAATGCTCCTGGAGTCTTAGCGTGTTACGCAGGGTTTCAGGTTGTTCATGGATCTCTTTGATCATAAAGTGCTGGTAGCCTTGTTTTATGGCCATTTCAGCTGACCACTCGATGGTTTCTGGTTCCCGACTAACAGGGCTGGAATCATGGATTCTCTTGATCTCGTAGCCTTGTGCAGACAAAATAACCATTTCGCCGTTGTTTACCAGAACTGCCTTGTTTGTAATAGGCAGAAAAGCTGGAATATCGGAGGCACAAAAAACGCCCTTCCCGTTTATGCCTAAAACCAGGGGGCTCTCGTTTCTGGCGCAGATAATCTTGTCTGGTTCTTTTGTAGATATTACTGCGAGTGCATATGACCCTTCAAGGCGCTTGATAGTTTCTTGAACTGCATCCGCAAAGGAGAGTGTCGGGTTCTGTTTGAGGGTTTGCTCAATTAGGTGTGGGATTACCTCAGTGTCTGTTTTGGAAACAAAGGTGTGGTCAAGGTTTTCCAGTTCACTTCTAAGTTCCATGAAATTCTCGATGATTCCGTTGTGAACAACCATTATTTCGCCTGTGCAGTCGGAGTGAGGATGAGAGTTGACTTTTAGGGGTGCACCATGTGTTGCCCATCTCGTGTGACCTATACCTATGTTTCCCGGCAAATCATCAAGGTTTAGAAGTTTATGTACATCATCGATTTTTCCTTGGTCCTTCTTAAGGTAAATTTTGTTTTCATAAATTGTCGCTATGCCAACTGAGTCATAGCCTCGATATTCAAGCCGTTTAAGCGACGAATGTATAAGGGGTGCAGCGTTTCCCTCTGTTAAGACACAACCAAATATTCCACACATATCCTACCCTCATTTTGATGATGTATGACTAAACGGCGAGAGGTTTACTAATAAGCATTTTTAACATTTTGATTTGACCACTAAAAGAAACTTTGTAGCAGCTTCTGACCATTCCGCGAGCACATTGACAACTTTAGGCTCAACGCAGCTCGATTTTTCTGCACCACTATAAATAAATTTTTTATAGTACATGTTTCTTACTCATCAGGATTAACTTATGGACAAGAAACTGCTACTCCAAGACAACGGCAACTCCCAAGAAGTAAAAGAAATCAGCATTATAAACGACTCACAAAATCTCAAAACGATGCTGGGAAGCCTAAGCTGGAAAATCCTAACTATGCTCTCAAAAAAAGAGATGTACCCGTTAGAAATCGCAAAACAGCTCGGCATGCACGAACAAAAAATCTACTACCACATAAGAAAACTCGCCAAAGCAGGCGCTATAACTGTCGATCGGGAAGAAAAAAAGAAAGGCGCAACAGCAAAATACTACAAAACCGTTTCGCCAGCTTTCGGAATCGAGTTCCCACAAGGGTATAAACCGATCCAGAACATGTGCACCCTCAGCTTGGATAAACAGCTTCAAGATTTCTTCAGAGAATTCATCAGCAACGGCATCTTCGACGGCAAAATAGTCGTAGGCAGCCCTCAGCCGCATGGACCATTCAAGACCAGCGCGCGAGACGGGCATTACGCAGCTCACTTGGCTCTTTTTCTGGGGCAATTTGCGAAAATGCCTAGTGAATTCGCGGTTAAACTAGACGTTGACGTAAAGGTGGAGAAAGAAGAAAAAAACAACTTAATCCTCGTTGGAGGACCCGGAACCAATCTTCTAACGCAGGAAATAAACGAATACCTTCCCACCAAATTCATAATGAAGTCATCTGAACAGGGATTCCTACTTGGCGGTCTATCGTCAGAAAAAACCTTGCAGGTCTACACCTCCGACGTTTCAGGACTAATTGCCAAAATCGCCAACCCCTGGGACAGCACCAAACGCATCATTATCTTGGCAGGCAACAAAGCTGTTGGAACAAAAGCCTGTGTTTTGGCTTTGACTAACTTTTGGAAGAAAACCCTGCAGAAATATAAGGGGCAGGACAAGTTCGCGGTTGTAATTCAGGGTTTTGATTTGGACGGAGATGGCAAAGTCGATTCTATAGAGGTCAATGAATAATTGAGTTTTGAAGAATCAAAAGAGACAATTAACGCTTTTGGGAACGGGAACATTCAAGCTGTTCACCCGTCAACTTTGATGTTTACAAAAGAGACTCATCTGTCTATAACGGGAGACTGCATAGTCGCCGTTGGAGCTGACAAAGCTGCTACAGAATTGAGCTTGGAATTCAAAGAAAAATTGAAAAAACCAAATGCCAAACTAACAGTAATAATCGAAGCTGACGGCTCAACCCAGCAAATCAACGCCTCTGGCTCCCCAAAACTGGCTTTAACCAACCCGACCGACATAGTGATTAGAAAAAGCGACTACATTTCAGACCGAACTCTGGCAATCCACGCTGACAAATCATCCAACGAACTGTCAAGAGAATTTATTGAAAAACTCAAAAACCCACAACAGAAAATTAAGATAACCCTGATCGTTAGAGTCTAACTGATTTTAGCGTCCAAAACAATCTGGCATTCGTAGGGTGCGGTTTCACGCACGTTTTTGACACAGAGAAAAGTCTCCACTTTTCTTCCAGCTTTCTTAACGACGTTGGAGAAACGAAGTTTTAGGTTTTCCGGCGAGTCGGGTGAACGGACAAAGCCGTAGAAATGGATTACCCCACCCGTCGGCTTAACGACTTGGCATGCGGCATCCACGAAATCGATAGCAGTTTCAGGCAGATTCATTATAACCCTATCAGCTGAACCACTAAGTCTGCCAGCTGCGAGCTGTCGTGCATCCCCTAAAACTGGGAAAACCCGGTTTTCAACCCTGTTAAGCCTCACATTAACTTTTAAAAGCTCAACGGCTTCTGGATTAATGTCGACAGCGAAGACCCGAGCATCGGAGTTCTTTTTTCCAATCAGCACCGAGAATGGTCCGACCCCAGCGAACAAATCCACCACAGTTTCTCCCTCATGCACGATTGAAGCCACTCGCATATGCTCACTGGAAAGCCTGGGCGAAAAATACGCTTTCGCCAAATCAACGCGGTATTGGCATCCGAATTCCCGGTGTGTGGTTGTGGTTTTTTGTTCTCCAGCTATGAAATCGTACATTCGCACTCTAAAAGTCCCACTTACTGAACCTGCCTTTGCAAGAACAGTCTTGATGTTTTTGTGGGTTTTCAGGATAGCTTCGCCAATAGTCTTCTCGTAAGTTTTGAGTTCGTTTTGGATTTCGATAACAGCAATATCACCCACGATGTCTAAGGCTTGAGGAAGAATAGACAGGAGATGAGGCGGCAACTTTGTTTCAAGAGTTTGCTTTAGAGTGACTACGGCTGGCTGCTTTTGGATGAAAACTCCCATCTCCACAAGAGATTCCGCCACTTGGCGCTTCAAAGTCGCTAACTCTTTTTCTTCGAGCGAGCGAACCAGAGGAACGCAGAGGTTCGTCTCGTCCCGTTCAATCTTTAGTGATTTGTCCAAAATTCCAAGTTTGTTGGCAAATGCTAATGCTGTTTCACCATGTTTCTTCGAAACTTTTATGCAAAAGACTGTTTTCTGCATGGCATCAGCAGCTTCTTTCTATCCTAAACAGATGGTTTACTTTTTGAACATTGAATTTAACGTTTAATATTTTTTCCATCAACCAAATGTTGGCGTCAATGTGTTCAGTTATTGATCGGACAAGGAAAACTGATTTACCCTGCGCCAACGCCATGTAGGGAATCAGCATATCGGCTAAGAAAACATCAACGGTTGGCGTCGAATTCAGCTCTTTAACGAGTTTTTCCGCGGCTTCCAATCCGACAGCCTCTGCCGTTTTGCGCAGTTGACCAATCGCGTCAGCGCCCATAAGGAGACCATTGTCGGTTTCAACCCATAGAACGATTGAGCTACCCTTTTGGAAGGGGTTCGACTCATCATTGATGAATTGAATATCGGCAATGAAGCCGTTTCGCGAGAGGTCTTTCTCCGCTGCCTTTGCCTGCCGCTCCGCAACTCGCCGGTCGGCCAAAAAAGTGCCCACGGAAACACCGCCTATACACTTCAACTTACCGAAATTCTCCGAGACAAGGGGCTTTAAAGCTCTGTTGGGTTTGACGATCAAAGTGGCTTCACCCATTCCCTTCGGGTAGTAACCGTATTTCTGAACGGTTATTTCAGCGTCAATCCCCATTCTTGCCAGTGTCGGCAAAAGAACACGTCGCATGTAGTTGATGGTTGGAGCGTGAGTAGTGTCTGTTCCCCCTTTAGCCACATGCAAATGAACGGGAATGTCGGCGAACAAGCAGATGGGCAAAATGGCCAAAAGCAGCATCGGGATGCTTCCAGCCGTCTCGATTACCGCTTTTATGTTGCCTCCCTTTATTTGCTGAGGGGTAAACCAGAGCTCTCTTGAACCCAAAACGGCCCCCTGCACTTTGGCATTGCATAGTTTGGCAGCAGTGAGCACGGCTTCAAGATGCTGAGGCTTCAAGCCTGGTTGGGGACGGCTTTGCCTAATGTTGAAAATGTGAAGCGGCTGCTTTGCGATGGCTGCTAAGGCTACTGAGAGACGAAGGATAGTGCCGCTGCCGCTTTTTTGGCTTCCATCAATTTCAATCATGCCTGTTTTCCTGTCGAACCTAAGCTGTAGTTTGAGGTTGCAAACAATTAATAAGCGTCTTGGGATTATTTAGGAGTTTAAAGGGGAGAGTCATAGTTGAGCACTGAGAAAGAAAAGCTAATTGAACTTGTTGGCAAAGTGGAGGAGCTGACCAATAAATTAGCCAAGGTTTCTGAAGAATTAAAATCAGTTTCTATATCGCTAAAGTCTCTTGCAACAGGCCAGAATAGCCATCCAGTGTCACTTACACAAACGGCGCCGCCCCCAACTACGCCTGCGACAGGGCAAAAACTGCGAACGCTTGATGATATCCGCATGTCTTTTCCCGAGGAATTAGAAAGCCTGCTAGGATTTGAGGAAAAAGGCGACTTCATAATAATCAAACTGATGGGTTTCCTTGGTTCCGAAAAATTTGCGAAAATCGCGTCGGCCGTCAGAGGCATGGGCGGAGAATATATCAGCGCAGGCAAAGAGTCACATTTCAGAGTACCCAAGAAAAAAGCCTAAAAATTGACCCAGAGAACAAAAAATCTGCTCTAATTTCTGAATGGTTAATATGTAACTTTAAAATTTTGAAATTCACCTAAAAACGTCTCGAATTCGACTTCGACGTTCGTTACTTGAGCTCCCCTTGGACCATTCCTACAGAAATCCACAAGCGCGTTTACGTCGACTTCTTCGCCTTCAAAAACCGCTTCTACCCGTCCATCTTCCAAGTTGTGAACCCAGCCTCGAACTCCATGGTTTTCTGCCTGCTGTTTAGTTTCCTGTCTAAAGAAAACCCCTTGAACCAAGCCGCTAACAAACACGTGCGCCCTAACGTTCGCCATGAATTTCAAAGTACAATGTTTCGTCTCAATCTAATAATCTAGTCAAAAAAAAAAGAAAAAGGAAACATTGCTTTACCAGGCTTTGATTTTTTCGCCCACGGTGTATAAGAAAAGGCTAGCTGAGGGTGCGCCTATATGTTTGAATTTGCTTGTTAGGTCTTTTACTGCAGCGTCGTAGTTGTTAGACTTGTCTAAGCTATCTATGTAAGCTTGGAAAGATCCGAAGTGTTCTTTTATGGCTTTGAATCCTTGGGCGTTATATATGATTGCTTCGACTTTGGATCGGTTCCGAACTATTCCTTCATCCTTTAGGAGGCGTTCAACGTCTGTCGTTGTGAAGCATGCAACTTTGTTTATGTCAAAATTCGAAAAAGCCTTCCGTGTTGTCGGCCACTTATTGTCGATTACATGCCAGTTTAATCCTTCTTGAAAAATCACTCGGCACATGTTCTCAAAGTACGTTTCATCATTGGTTGGGCGGCTTTCTCGGCACCACCAATCCGGCATCTGCCAATGGTCTTCTTGCATCAAAACCAGCTCTATAGTTTACTTCCATTCCCAGATTGCAATGTTCATTTCAGTCCACATTGGGTCAGTCGCTTCAAAAGTGACAACAGTAATTGTGTTGTTGATCCAGCCTAGTTTTTCTGACATCGTCATGAAAGTCCACAAACCTACGGCAGTCGGTTTCTTACCCACCTCCATCTTCATCATGCTAACTCCTTTCACTATACCCATATCGCCAGTCATCGTCATGAGCATTCCCTGATCTTTCGACCAACCGATGCCTTTAGGAGGCGTCATGCTCTTGCCTGTCACGTTGAGGTTGCAGTCTACGCCTTTAGCTTTGCCCATACCCATCATTTGCGCTGTAAAGGTAAAGATTTGAACAACGCCGTCCATTCCAACCGATTTTATGAAACCTGCGCCACTTTTCCCTTTGCCTTCCCATAGTTTCTCGCCAATAACCATATTTTCACCTCACACAAAGAAGGGAACTTTCCGGTCCATTTAAGCAAATGTTGGTGACGCCCCACAGCAACAAGTGGCTTAAACCTTCACTTTCAGTCAACCCTCCCCTCCTCTAAACAGTCGCTTCATGGCTTTCTTTAAAAGAAGTTTAGGTGGAATGAATGCTGGAGACTGTGTTATGTTCAAAGAAAACAATGGGAAGTTGATGATTTACGCCTCAAATGGCGATCCACACCGGAAACGGTTGGAGTCGGTTAGAACTGCCACACAGCAAACAGCCAAACGGTTAAACCTAAACTTTGAATTAGTTAAGCTTCACGCGGGCGAAGCGCCGATTTGTGTCTATTATGAAGACGGCGATGAGGAGCCAATTCCACTCTACTGTGATGAAGGGAAAATAGCTGGTTTAGACGAGATAAGCTCGGCGTTGAGAAGCATGATTTTTGTTTTGTCTTTTCACCCTAAGCACGTTGCCCTGCGGCAGATGAGAAAAGAAATTCTTAAACCTTCCTAAAGCTAATCGCTTGGTTTTGCAGTGCCACTTCATAGACTTGGTTTACGTCAAAGCTTATTCCCAAACTGTCATATTCCTGTTCAGTGAGGAACAGAATGATTTTAGGCGTTGCAAGCTGGGTTTTCTGAGGCAGGAACGGCATTTGCTGCTGCAGGGCTTGCATTATGTCCTGCGCCATTTTAGCTTCGTCAGATTGGGGTCTTAGCACGTATGGATTGAGTTCTCTCTCTTCCAGCAGCTCGATCCTTTTTCCAAGGTTACCGTCCAAGTCGCGATTTGACTCAATTTTGTTAACTCTTACGCGGAACATTCAGGTCACTTCTAACGTAGCAAATATCTAGGTCACACATTTAATTGTTTACACCAACCACTCAGCCGTTTCCTTGTCACTGAATCTTCATATGCCAAACAGGTACAGCGAAATCGAGGACTCATTCTAGAGGCACAGGAGAAGAGCCGTTTTGGGATTGCTTCTTGATTTCTTTTAGCCTAGCGTCAATTTTCCTTAACCTTTCCTGCATAGACTTAAGCAATTCGTACGTGTGCTGGCGCTCGTGCTCGAGGTGTTTTAGGTTTTCTTCACTGTACGGATTGTCCTCCAAGAACGGGGTGAAGAATGAAGGTAGGTTTGGCATGGATTTGGTTGCGTTCTCAATGTTGAGGACGTCTCGTGCAAATTCTCGGAAAAGATTACCGATGTTATCTGAAATTTCAGCTTGCTTCACGATGGCTCGCCTCAAAATAAGGTCGCCTGCCTTCGTGATTTTATAGACTTTTAGCCTGCGGTTTTTCTGGGTTTGCCATTGACCCTTAACGTATCCACATTTTTCCAAGTCCCGCAGAATGGGGTACACGCCGCCGGGAGTTGGCTGCCAGAAGCCTCGGGTTCGGCTGTTGATTTCCTTCATAATTTCGTATCCGTGGGATGGTTTTTTGCTGAGTAGAATTAGGACGCCCATTCGAATGTAGCCTTTCTGGGCTTCTTTAAGCCAGTTTTCAGTTGTCTTTTCTTCAGTTTCCGAGGTCATTATTCTTCGGTTCTATAGTATATTTGGGTAATACTTATATTTTACCGCAATATATTGCAGTGAATAATATTCAAGCATGGAGGAGTCAGAATGGCAAATGACTCAATAATCGAAGTAAGAAACCTAACTAAGAAATTCGGCGAATTCACAGCCGTAGACAAAATCTCATTCGACGTAAAGCGCGGCGAAATTTTTGGTTTACTAGGTCCAAACGGCGCAGGCAAAAGTACAACCCTGCGCATGCTCTCAACGTTGGCTAGACCCACAGAAGGCACCGCGATTATTGGCGGTCATGACATAGTCAGGGAGGACACAGAAGTCAGGAAACTTATTGGCATAGTTTCTGAAAAAATGATTATGTACAATCGTTTAACGGCTAAAGAGAACTTGGTTTTCTTCGGAAGTCTGTTCAATCTACCCAAAGACGACTTGAGCAAAAGAATCGATGAGTTGCTTGAACTGGTTCAACTTACAAAATGGAAGAACAGTCAAGTCGGCACTTTCTCTACAGGCATGAGGCAGAGGATGAACGTAGTTAGAGCGCTGTTAAATACGCCGCAAGTGCTATTTTTGGATGAACCTACTTTGGGATTAGATCCTCAGTCTTCGGTTGAGATTCGCGAATTCGTCAAAAAGCTCAACAGGGAAAACGGCACCACAATAATCGTAACAACTCATATGATGGTTGATGCCGATCTGCTATGCGATCGAATCGGCATAATGGATCACGCCAAGATAGTAGCGCTGGACACTTCGACAAACTTGAAAAAAACGATTTCAGGAGAGGATACAACAATACTAAAACTGGAGATCGGAAATCTAACACCCCAAATTATTGAGGCAATCAACGCTTGCGGATGCGTGGACGCAGTTACTCAAGAAAACTCAATGCGCTTAAGGATTATTAGTCACGGTCAAGAAGCTTTCGACTCTGTAATCGACTCGGTGAGAGCTGAGGGAGGAAAGATAAATTCCATGGAAAACATGCAGCCAACACTTGAAGACGTTTTCTTGCACATAACGGGCCATCAAGTAAGAGACAGCGCTGACCAGAAAATACCTTTGGAACATAAGCGTTTTGGGCAGGAAGCCTCAAGCAGGATTAGGTGATAAACATGACTGCAAAATCTTTGTTATCTCATACCGCCAGAATCGCGTGGAAAGACCTAACTGAACTGTTCAGAAACCGATTGGGTCTGGTTCTACTCATAGTTATGCCTCTTTTTATGATGGTTATGGTTGGCTTTATTTATCCATCCGGCAATGCCACGCCAAACAGCATGCCTTTCGGTTTGGTGAATCAAGATTCAGGCTTTAACAACAATACTATTCCAAGCCAAACTTTCATCACGGGTTTTCAGATGATGAACAATCAGACCCATATGCTAACATTGTCTACAAGTTCAAGTATAGCTAACATCAAAAGCGAGATTCAAAAGGGAACTTTAGATGGCGCCGTAGTCATACCTAGCAATTTCTCGGAAAGCGTCATGAACGGAGAACAGGGAACGCTGATCGTAATAACCGACCAGTCTAACCCAACCGTATCATCAGAATTGCAGGCGGCTGTCTCTGATGAAATTAACAATTTGGGCACTCAACTTGCAAAGCAAGAAGTCCGAAGTCTATCTGCAAATGTAACAGCGAACAATTCTCTTGCCATAGTCCAACCTTACATTGTTCCTCCTCCTGCGAACTCAAGTTACTTTAGCTTCATTGCACCTGGAATGGTAATGTTGACAGTCATGATGAGTGTCATGACGGGGTTGCCGGTTGCGATATCTCAAGAGAGGGAAGTCGGCACAATGGACGGTATGATGGTTGCGCCGATCAACCGGTTATCTATCATCCTGGGGAAAGCTTTGGGTCAGACGGGTCGTGGGTTAATTCAAGGTGTCATAGTAATGGCTTTGGCTTTAGGGATATTTGGCGTTGTGATCCATGGAAGCATGATCCTAGTAGCGGCATTGCTATTGCTAGGCGTATTCTCATTCGTCGGCTTAGGTATCGTTTTGACGTCTCTTGCTAAGGATCAGGAGACAGCACAGATGATGATGATGACACTAATGTTTCCAATGATGTTCCTAAGCGGTGTGATGTTCCCTCTCCAGCAGATGCCTTGGTACATGCAGGATATAGCAAAATTCCTTCCGTTAACCTATGCTGCCGATGCCATGCGAAAAGTCATGGTGCTGGGCGCCGGAGTTGGCGATATATCTACAGATCTGATAATCTTGATAGCGTTCGGTGCAATTATGATTGCAATCGCGGTTCCGCTGTTCAGAAGAATGATGACACGGTAAGCGGAGGCACATGCACGAGCACACTTTGCAACAAATGCCCCTTCTTCGGGTTTGCCCCTCTAATAAGACGTAAGAACGCGCGCAAAAGATGCCGCATTGAACCTCAGAGACAACTGCGAATCTACGAATGTAAAGACTACCCAAAAAGAGAAAACCGCCGCTGAAAACGCGGTTTTTCATAATTTTTTGATCTTTCTTTGTGTTGTCTCCGTTACGGTTTTATATTCTGTAGGCGTAAAGACAGCGAAGAAGAGAAAGAGCCATGTCGGATACTGGAGTTACGGTTAAGAAAAGTGAAGACTTCTCTGAATGGTATGTTGAAGTCATTTTGAAAGCGGGGTTGGCGGATTACGCACCTGTTAAGGGTTGCATGATAATCCGCGAGGATGCCTACGCAATTTGGGAGAAAATTCAGGAAACATTCAACCAAAGAATTAAGGCGTCGGGTCACCGTAACGTGTATTTTCCAATGTTTATTCCTGAAAGCTTGCTTAAGAAAGAGGCTGCACATTTTGCAGGTTTCACGCCTGAAGTCGCATGGATTAGCCAAGGTGGGGACAGCGAGCTTGAGGAGAGGGTAGCCATTAGACCCACTAGCGAAACCATAATGTACGCCACATTTTCCAAGTGGATCCGCAGTTGGCGCGATCTGCCGGTCAAAATTAACCAGTGGTGCAACATCGTGAGGTGGGAAACAAAATCCACACGGCTTTTCCTTCGTACAAGAGAGTTCCTCTGGCAAGAAGGCCACACAGCCCACGCTTCTAAGGAGGAAGCCGAAGCAGAAGTTATGTACGCTTTAGGGGAGTACAGGAACATAATTGAGAATTATCTTGCCATCCCAGTCATCGCAGGCGTCAAGAGCGATAGTGAAAAGTTTGCAGGAGCAGTCTATACGACGTCGTTAGAGGCGATGATGCCTGACGGCAAAGCGCTGCAGATGGGAACCAGCCACAACCTTGGACAGAACTTCGGCAAAGTCTTTGATGTCAAGTACATAGGCGAGGACAAATTGGACCATTATGTTTGGCAAACAAGCTGGGGCATCAGTACACGGCTCATCGGCGCGATGGTTATGGTTCACGGCGACGACAAGGGTCTGGTTTTTCCGCCCAAAGTGGCGCCGATTCAAGTTGTGGTTGTTCCAATTCCCTTCAAAGGTCCCGAAGCAGCCTTGGTAATTGCGAAAGCTAAAGAAATCGCGGACAACCTCAAAGCTAGGAGTTTCAGTGTCGTTCTTGACGACAGGGAAGAGTACACGCCGGGTTGGAAGTTTCATCAGTGGGAACTCAAAGGTGTGCCAGTTAGAGTAGAGATTGGTCCGCGAGATCTCAAACAGGGACAGGCGGTTATGGTTAGAAGAGATAATGGCCAAAAAGCTCCAGTAAAAGAAGCAGACATTCCAGCAGCCGCGGAGAGGCTTCTGCAGGAAATTCAAGAAAACCTGTTTGCGAAAGCAAAAGCATCAATGCAAGAAAAAACAAGCATTGTAAACAACTACGAGGAGTTCAAAAAGGTGCTTTGCGACAAAGGCGGCTTCTTAAAGGCTGCTTGGTGCTGCAGCGTTGAATGCGAAGCAAAAATCAAGGAAGAAACTGGTGCGACCATAAGGGTTTTGCCGTTCGAAAAAGAAGAACCGAAAACAGGCTGCATTTACTGCGGGCAGAAGGCTAAGGATACTGTTTACTTTGCACGGTCATATTGACCATAGGCTCCACTGCTTTGATTTGCTCGGCTTCCCGGGCTAAACTAAGTCGTTCCATAGTAGACCCTGTTGGAACCCCATTTTGGTCCCATCCTTTTTTCGCGTAATAAGTGTCAAGCATGCCATTGTACTTGCCTAAGTCAAGCTTGGAGCCTTTCAGTGTGCCTTCAGTTAAGGGTTCATTAAACCACCGCTTAGGTGGGACGTCCAAGTTTCTGCTCCAATTTTTTCCATACTCGCGTACCCAAAATGCACGAATCAAAGTCAAAATTCTCTCGCTAATCAGGTTCAGCTCCTCAAATGAAAAATCCTTTCCCGTGGCCGCCTTCAAGTACCGCTGGTACCATTCAAGCTCGAAACCGAGAGAGTTGTAAGGGAAACGGCAAACGGTTAAGGCTTCGAATAATCCCCCGCGGATAAGTTGGGTTTCGATAAGGTGATCGACTTTCACTGGGTCGTAGCTTGAACGCCCAATTTTTATTTCCCAAGTAATAACCCAAGCATCCTTATGGTGGGCGCCGATGGAGCTGGTACCATAGGCTAAAGCCATGCATGGCGCTACGTGGCAGTCATAAGCGGAAACTTCCAAGCCTTTTACATGCATAGCCCAATCGCATGAACCGTTGCCGACTGTTTTGGAGGCAGCACGGACTCCGTCCGCTAAGACCCCTCCCAAACCACGCTTGAAAACGATATCGTGTATGAGACCTTTAATTTTCTCGAAGTCGCCCCAATCAATCTTTTCCTTGAACAGACCTTTCTCTGAAGCTTCCATCGCAAAGCCGATAACGTTCCCAAGTGAGATGCTGTCCAACCCGAACTGATCAGCTAAACGGTTAATAGTTGAGATTTGCGCCAGATTCCCCAAGCCGATGTTTGATCCCAGCATGACCACGTTTTCATAATCCAGCTCAGTATCATTTCCTTCACTGTCTTTGACAACGTTCCCACATGTCATGTTACATTGTGGACAGCCTCGGTTGGAAACTTTCAGTTTTTCCATAGCGAAGCCTCCGATTTCTTCAGCTTTTTCAAAGATGGCTTGGCTATAATTACGTGTAGGCATTGCACTATTTTCTTGTGACCACTCCACAGTCGACATTGTTCCTTGTCGCTTCCAGAAAGCATAAAGGGGCTTCGAAAGAACTTCGCGGTAGCCGGCGGCTGCTAGCTTCTTCATGCCGTCAGAATCAGCCAAAGGTACTTGTGCAGTGCCTTCGATTACTATGGCTTTCAAGTTTTTGGAGCCCATGACAGCGCCCATTCCAGGTCGACCACCAGAGCGTCCCTCCTGAGAAACAACAGTAGCGAACTTTACCTGGTTCTCGCCACCTTGCCCAATTGAAACTATACCTGCCAAGCGCCCATACGTTTTTCTCAATTGGGTCTCCGCCTCAAATGAACTCAAACCCCAAAGGTCTTCGGCGTTAAGAAACTCTACGATTCCGTCTTTAATGTAAGCAAATGTTGGCTTTTCCGCTTTACCTCCAACGATAATTGCGTCGTAACCCGCTTTGCGAATGTGGACTGCTGCCCAACTTCCTGTGTTTCCATCTCCGTAACCTCCCGTCAAGGGGCTTTTTGACGCAACAACAAGCTTGCCGCTATTAGGTAAACCGATGGCAGTTAATGGACCCGTGGCGAAAACGATTTTGTTATCAGGAGAGAAAGGATCAGTTCCTTGTTTGATTCGGTCCCAGAGGATTTTGACCGCGAAGCCTCGACCGCCCAGGAAATTCAAAGCTAAAGCCTTGTCGTATTGCTCGGGGATGGCTTTACGTTTGGTCAAATCCAAATTTAGAAAGGATCCTGTCCAACCAAACACTTTCGTCATCAGAAGCCTCTTGGTATTGAAGAGGAAATCGAGCATAAAAATATGTTCAATATGTGCAGTTTCCACTGAGCCGGAAATAATCGAAAAGAAGCAACAGGTAACTTAAAACTTCACGGATTCGCTAGCCGTGAAAAGAGGCTTGCAAGTCTTCGCATCATTCTAGGAACCTTTATTTTTTTCGTCGTAAGTGTTTGGATGACAGGTAACGTAAAAATGGGCGTCAAAGTCACGAGCAGAGCTTCAAACATTGAATATGCGATACGCGACGTAATAGAACACACAACGCAGTTGGTAAAAGATAACAGAAAAATCTTTTACTTAAACATCGGCGACCCCGCAGCATTCGACTTTAAAACCCCCCAGAACGTCAAAGACGCCCTCTGTGCGGCCGTTCAAAAAGACGAAAATTATTATTCACCTTCGGAAGGAAGGCTTGATCTTCGGGAAGCCATCGTTAGGAAAGAGAAAAAAGTTAACAACGTAGACATCACAGCTGATAAGGTGCTGATAACCGAGGGAATTTCCGAAGGAATCCAAATGATTCTAGGCGCCTTAGTGGAAAAAGGCGATGAAATTCTTTTCCCAGGCCCAACCTACCCACCATACATTTCATACACAAGGTTTTTCGACGGCACACCTATCTCGTATGAGACAATCGAAAAGGAATGTTGGCACCCCAACATCGATGACCTGCGCAAAAAAATAAGCAAGAAAACCCGCGCCATCGTCATAATTAACCCAAACAACCCGACGGGTTCGGTTTATGACAGGAAGATGGTTAAAGAGATTTTGGACATCGCCGGCGAACATGATTTGCCGGTTCTATCAGATGAAATTTACGACCAGCTAACCTACGAAAAAGAATTCGTCAGTGCAGCCTATCTCTCAAAAGATGTGCCGGTTGTCGGTTTAAACGGTTTCAGCAAAGTCTATCAGATGACGGGCCTGCGACTTGGCTACATGTACTTCAAAGGAGAAGGTGAAAAACTCAATGCGCTCAAAGAAGGTGTTGAGAAAGAGTGCCGAATACGGATCTGCGCCAATACGCCTGTACAGATTGCAGCGAACGCCGCGCTCAATGGACCACAGGATTTGGTGAAGGACACGGTTGATCGACTGAGGCAGCGGCGCGACTTCGCGTGGAAGCGTCTCAACGAAATCGAAGGCATAAGCACAACTAAACCTGAAGGAGCATTCTACATCTTCCCAAAAATTCAAGGCATAGGCACAAAATGGAAAACCGATATGGACTTCGTCGTCAAACTGCTAAAAGCAACAGGGGTACTAATCGTGAACGGCTCAGGTTTTGACCCCGTGTACGGCAAGGGGCATGTAAGAGCTGTTTTTCTACCGCCTATTGCAGAGTTAGAAGAGGCCTTCGACGCGTTGGAAGGATTCATGAAGAATAGCAAAAGCAACAAGTAAACAGGAATCATTAGCTTTTTTGGCTCAACCAGCACAAGCTTAACTCAAGCCATAAACAAAAAAGACTCCCATAAAACAAGACCCAAGTAGAAGCATTCTACCTGATGCGGCTGCTCCATTTTCACACCTAGAACTGATCACAAAAATAGGTCGCTGTTAACGACTTTCTCCGCTGTGCAGATCAGAAAAAGAAAACGAAAGAAGAAAGGCGTTAGACTTTTACGCCTTGAGCTGGGTCTTCGATTACTTTTTGGAATTCAGCAATTAGCTTCTTTGTGACGGGGCCGGGTTTGCCTGTACCAATTTGCCGTTTATTGACTTCCCTTATTGGCACCATTTCCATTGCTGTTCCCGTGAAAAAGGCTTCATCCGCGGTGAACATCATGAAGGGCGTGAGATTGGTTACTGTAAGTTTTATATGAAGTTTAGCAGCTATCTGGGTTACCACTTCAGCGGTGATACCTGCAAGTGCTCCAGTTGATGTCGGTGGGGTCAGCAACTCGCCGTCCTTGACGATGAACACGTTTTCACCTACGCCTTCAGCTATGCAGCCGTTGCTTTCGAGGCAGAGGGCTTCGTCTACGCCCCATGCGTTGGCTTCGATTTTTGCAAGGACACTATTGAGGTAGTTGAGGGATTTTATTTCGTGTGAGGTGGCATCAACGGGGTTTCGTCTTACCCACGAAAACATTGTTGTGATGCCCGTTTCTTTTGCGTTTCCAGCTCGAATAGAAATCGTGTCGGTGATAACTATGACTGTTGGTTTGGGACATTTGCGCGGATCTAAGCCCAAATCTCCGACGCCTCTGCTAACAACCAAACGTATGTAAGAGTCTTTCATCTTATTTTTTTGCAAGGTTTCAACGACGGCTTTTGTCATTTCTTCTTTGGTTAGCGGCATGTTCAATGCGATGGCGTGTGCAGAACGATAAAGGCGATCAATATGTTCCTTCAGCTTGAAGACAACGCCGTTGTACTCGCGGATTCCCTCGAAAACGCCGTCGCCGTACAGAAACCCATGGTCATAGACTGAGATTTTAGCCTGCGACTTTGGGTAATATTGTCCATCGATGTAAACTACTAGTTCGCTGCTCATTCTGCTTCACTCTTCAACTGGGTGTTTCATATTATTCGATTGTTTGATATAGTTTATGCAGATGATACGTATATTTCGTTTATTAACCGTGAAACTGAGGTCTCTTGGAAAGATACATTGGCAACGGCAGAGGCTTGAAAGGTTTACCCGCGATCTTCTCTGACACCTTAGAAATCAATTCGTCAACTGTTATGTTTTGCTGTTGCCCCTTGAGCCCGCGTTCCCGCACGGATAGGTTTCCCGACTCAATTTCCTTCTCGCCTACAACAATAATGTAAGGAACCCACTCCTGCTCACCTTCACGGATCTTCTTCTGCAAGGTAGATGCACTATCGTCAATGTCCACACGGATAGAGTTTGAAGCAATCTGTTCAGCAAGCTCTTCCACCTTATCCATGTACTTGTCAGATATCGGAATGAGCCGCACCTGAGTGGGAGAGAGCCACAGAGGCAGCATTGGCGCTTTGCCAGCCATTTGTTCGCGATAAGCCTTCTCTAGCAACGCGTAGATGTCACGTTCAATGGCGCCGCTTGGGGAGCAATGCAGGATCAGCGGATACTGTTTTTCGCCTTTCTCGTCAACGTAGGTTATTTCGTAGCGTTTTGCGTTTTCAACGTCTATCTGGTCAGTGCTGAGCGCGGCGGCTTTGTCTTGGTTGTCTACAAAGTTGAGATCCCATTTGAGCACGAAGTAGAAGAAACGCTCGTTCCATACTTCAGCTAGCATGGGCTTGCCGAAAGCCTTCACGATTTCGGTGATGAACTCTTTATGCTCATCGTAAAAGCCCCTTGTGAAACGCATTGCAATCTCATAATCGTCCTTTACAAGTCCGATGTTGTTGAGGACGTCGATGCAGAGGTTGAAGCGAACCATGAACTCTTTCTTTGCTTGATCTAAGTCAGCGCACAAGGCGTGGCAGTCAGGCATCGTGAACGCTCTAAGCCGTTTTAAGCCTACGACTTCGCCGCTTTTCTCGCGTCTAAAACTGTAACGTGTCAACTCATACAACTTGATAGGTAACTGTTTGTAACTTATTTGAGCGTCATGTGCCATGAGGAACTGCCCGAAGCAAGCGGCGAACCGCAAGAAGAGTTCTTTATCTTCAGATTTAAGCGTGTATTGACGAGCTGGGAAACGGTTGAGGTAGCTTGCTAAGCTTGGATGGTTGAAATCATACATGATAGGGGTTTCAACTTCCATGCCGCCGTAAGCAGCAACCCGCCCAGAAACGTACTGTTCAAGCAGAGATTTCATCATGCGTCCTTTAGGATACCAACGGATGTTTCCCGGGTCACTTCCTGGTTCGTAATCGGCTATTTCAAGCCTCTTCATCAAGGTCACATGAGGAGGCATCACAGTCACCGCCCGAGCCTTTTTGATTTCGTACTGAGAAAACTTCTGCAGGTTAGTATGTCCCTTAAACTTAAACTCTTCAATAGGGACTAGTGAACCATCAGGCATCAGGACATGCCAGAAAGACTTCATCTTCTCCTCAGCTTTTAGCGCGGTGGAAACTGGTTCTTCTTCTTTCTTGCAAACAGATTCAGCCCCGCTACTTGCTACAACCATGGTGGGCCCGTAACTCCTTGCCTGTTCAGCAAGCGGGTGCCCCTTGATGGATATAGTGAATTGCTTATTCCACCCGAATGGAGCCCGATAAGTCTCGATGCCCTTCTCCTTTGCATAGGCCTCCATATCTTTAATGATTTTAAGAGCTTGGCTTGGGTTACTAAGGTTGCTGCTCAAATGAGCGAACGGGTAAATTAGGATTCGATTTGTTTTTTGTTTACCCAAAAACGCGCGCACATCGTCAATGGCTTTCTGGGCGATTGCACCGTTATCGCCTTCTTCTATCGCCGTGAAAAGAACAACAATCTCTTCCAAGCGATTTTCTTTTTGCTCCGCCTCTTCAGCGATAGCGATTTCTTTTTGGACAGGTTTGAAAACTATGAAGTCAGAATGCAACTGAAGTATTCGCATGTAAACCCACTCTCTTAGTGGCCCCAACGCCACCTATCAAGTGTCTTATCCTTTTTCGTCTTCTTCTTAAATTCTTTATAGTGCTCTTTGCAGACAAAAGCGCGTTTTTCGTTGCTGCTAACCTTCAAGCCAGCAGCCTTGACTTTGTCAGTTGTGATGGAACGGGCAGCCTCTCTAGTGCAGCCTGAGACGCTACATTTTACACCTTTTTCTATGCGACCCACAGTCAAAGCCTCATGTACACTATTTTATTCTGTAATGCACGCTATTGCTTAAGTTCCTTTTCGTACAAAACCTTGGCTCTCTGGTAAATTTCCTCTTTCTTGCCAAGGTAAGTAGGACCGATTCCTTCGACAACGAACGAAGCCGCCGCTGAACCAACACATGCACACCATATTGACTCTTTCTGCCTAAGGTACTCAGTTAAGAAGCCACCGATGAAAACGTCTCCTGCACCAGTTGGGTCGACAAGAACTTGCGAAGGACAAGCAGCGATGTTGAACTGCGCGCCTTCAACTGAGAGCACTGAGCCTTTTGCGCCCAAAGTCACAATAACCGTTCCCACACCAAAATCGTGAACAGCTTTAATTGCCGCTTTAAGGCTGGCTTGACCAGTTAACGCTATGATTTCGGGTTGAGATGACTTGTAAATGTTAATCAAGCTAAGAATTCGCTTGTCAACCGAAGCGTTTTCAGTCACTTTTCCGGTTTCGTCGAAATTTCGAAGCAAACCCTGAGGGTCCAGCGACAACACATTAGAACATTGCTTTAGACGCTCAATTACTTCGAAGGATACCTCGTTGGCGATGGGCGCAACATGGAATGACTTAGCCTTCAAATACTCAGGCAAATCAGCCAATTCTATTGGCGCACCCTTGCCCTTCAAATTCAGTGTTCTCTCAGACAGGTCCGCACTGTAGCCAAGTTCAAAGCTAGTTGAAGGTTCATCTACCTTTTTAATTACGCCTGAAAGATCAACACCTTCCTGCCTCAGCCACCAAAGGTATGCTTCTGGAAAGTTTCCGCCGACTTTTGAAATCACTGAAGCTGTTGCATCCAAGCGTCTGGCGGCAAGTGAAGTGTAGGTTGCGGCGCCGCCTAAAACGGTAAATGGCGTAGTTCTGCTGGGCAGCAAAATTCTATCAATGGATAAGTGACCGACAACTGCTACGTCGACATTTTGAAGCACTGCCCAACCCCATTCAATTAATATGTGGTTACCCAGAATATAAATAACTTTTACAGTTAAGATTGAAGCAACAGGATAGCCTTCGCCAAATCGCCTTGGCAGTCCTCAAGCGCTTCTTTCGACTTCTCTAAGCTTTTGCCCGTCTGATCCGCCACCAGCCTCACATCTTCCTCAGAAAACATCGGTTGAGCCGCTCTCGCTCCTTGACGTTGAGATGGTGCTTGCTCTGAAACTTCGCCGCCGATAACCTGATACATTTTTTGACCTTGAACTTCTAAAATAGCCACTTGGGGCTCATCGATAACGATATCTTTCGTGTTTGTTCTGATTATAACTTGCTGAACATCGGGGACGCTATCCATGTTCATGCCCATTCGCTGCATCATGCGCCTTTGCTCTCGTGGATTCATGCGTTTGTTCATTGACTTTCACATCAAGAAGTATCTGCGGTGAAACTTGATATAAACTTTAACTTTCAAACAGGATTCTTTTTGGTGATTTTGTCTTCAAATCGATTATTTGAGCAAAACTAAAAAAACATTTCTGGATGCATAGCTTCCAGTTTGAGGGAAAAAGGAATAAAAGGCGATTTTGATGGGCTGGCGTAACTTTTTATGGGAACAATATGTTAGAACGGTAAACGTTTTATTGAGCTACTCAAAATGAGAAGTCAACGTCACACGCGCTAACGTTTAGTGAAAAGCAAACTTAGAAACTCTGCAAATCAGCTTTTTTCTATGAGAGAACCTGACTTTTTTTCTGTCCCGTGTCTCACCTTAATAGCTACGCCGCTTTTGAAGGCAGTCATCTCTGCGCTTGAAATTGTCGCTTTCCCAACAGCCAAAACTTTCCCTTCTTCATCTACAACAATTGCTTCGTCGCCTGCTCGGATTTCAGAGTCGACTTTAACCACATGTACCGCAAAAACGTCTCCGCCAACGGCAATATATTTTGATACGTCATTTTTCACTGTTACAAAACAATGTGCAGAAGGAACGTTTTCAGCGATTAATTTTGCTGCTTTGACGCTTAACGAAAGCAATCCGTCAGTGGGACGAAGTGTAGCTAACCTTTCGCTGTCTAAGTTGATGAAGCGAATCCGTCCTGTTCTCGGAGAATGTTCTAGACGCACGTTTTCCGGAAACAGGTTTGAGCCTACATTTTTCCCAAATTGGTAGTCGGCGATGGCTCTTATTTTTGTAAGCTCGTTTTCCAAGTTTTCACCGTCAACATGTTTTTCGGTCTTTCGACAAGTATAAACATAACAAGATAATAAAGACAGTGAAAGGTGAAAAGCTTACATTGAGATGCGAAGTCTGCGGACACAAAATCCACACTGAACCGATAACGGCAGTGATAGAAGGAGCAAGACTAACAGTTTGCGTAGAATGCGCTAAACATGGAAAAATAGTTCATCAAGAAGAAATTACACTTCCAAAGACCATCCAGAAAAAACCGTTGACGCCAATGCCCGTCTTGCAGAAGAAACCCTCAACTCCCAGCGTACAAATCACTCAGGAACTCACCCAAGACTACGCGAACAAAATCAGAGTGGCACGTGAGAAAACGGGGTTAACCCATGAAGAACTGGGCAAAAAAATAAATGAGAAAGCCTCAGTCCTAAGGAACCTTGAGGCACGTAAAATGGAGCCGAACAACCAGCTAGCCTCTAAACTTGAACACATGTTAAAAATCAAGCTACTTGTTCCGATCTCAGATGAAAAAACCGTTCAAATCCCCAAGTCCGCCAACGAAGAGTTGACTTTGGGCGACCTTATTGAGATCGATGAGAAAGACTCGGAGGCGGCAACAGAACGAAAGCCGTCATAGTTCAACGGCGACTAAACCGTGAAGAGTCAAGTTTACCTGAACTCAAAAGACTGGCTGAATCCGCGGGTTACATTGTAGTTGGCGAAATGGAGCAAACTCGATTACCTGACTCGCGTTATCAGATAGGCGCTGGAAAAGTGGAAGAACTCGCTCAGATGGTGCAGGAGAAAGGCGCTAACAAAGTAATTTTTGATAACCAACTTAAAACTCGCCAAACATACAATTTAGCGAAGGCAACACATGTAGAAGTTATCGACCGTTTCCAGCTTATCCTTGAAATATTCACGAAAAGAGCCACAACCACTGAGGCTCAACTTCAGATTCAGCTGGCAACCTTGAGAAACGAACTTAAACATTCAAAAGAAAAAGTCAGGTTGGCCAAAGGAAGCGAACAACCGGGTTTCATGGGCCTTGGAGCATACGAAGCAGACGTTTACAGTGACGCCATAAAACGGCAGGTTCAAACGATCAGCAAGAAACTGACCAGAATCAGAGAAAAAAGAGTATTGCAACGAGAGAGGCGAACAGAGCTGGGCTTTTTGACTATTTCACTTGCTGGATATACCAAATCTGGGAAAAGCTCCTTGTTCAATGCTTTAACTGAAGCAACCACAATAGTTGACAAGGCATTATTTACTACTCTCTCAACGACCACTAGGATAATGGAGTTTTCTAACCGCAAATTTCTTCTGACGGATACCGTCGGCTTCATTGACCGTTTACCTATATCTTTGATTGAAGCGTTTCATTCAACTCTTGAAGAAACAATCTTTTCAGATCTAATTATCCTGCTTTTAGACTTGAGTGAACCAATGGAGAGCATCGAGAAGAAGCACAATGTTTGCCTAGAGACGATCGATCGTTTGGGGGCATCGGGGATTCCAACGATAACCGCTTTGAACAAGATCGATTTGCTCAGCGAAGACGAAAGAACCCAAAAGCTCGAAGCGCTCAAAGACAAGACTAAGAACCCAATTCTTCTTTCTGCCAAGTGCAAAATCAACCTTGATTTGCTGAGAGCAAAAATACTGAAAATTCTTGAAAACTATGTGCAAGCCCAGTTTTCTGTTCCTTTAAATGGGAAGACCATGCCGTTTATCTCATGGGTTCACGGGAAAACAGACGTGCGAAAAGAAAACTTCACTAACGATTCAGTTGAAATAGTCTTTGAGGCTACACCCGAGTTAGCGGAACATGTAAGAAGAAAAGTGGAAGAACTAAATGGCAGATTCGAAACCAACCCAAAAACCGTGTAGTTCACCTCAGATTGTTGTTTTAAGGTGGGGTCACCGACCGCAGCGTGACGTTCGATTAACCACTCACGTTGCTTTAACAGCCAGGGCTTTGTGCGCTTCAGGCTTTATACTTTCAGACGTACAAGACACCAACATAGAATCAACAGTCAAAAAGATAACTGACCATTGGGGCGGAACATTTCATTTCGAAATGGGAATTCCCTGGAAAAAAGCCGTACGCGACTGGAAAACTAAGGGGAGCCTGATCGTTCACTTAACAGCTTACGGAGAAAATCTTCAGTCAAGCGATGTTTTGAGTCGGATCAAAAGTTCAGGTAGGGACATTCTAATCGTGGTTGGCAGCCAGAAGGTCCCAGGCGACTTCTACTCAAGCGATGTATCAGACTTCAACGTATCCGTTGGGAACCAACCTCATTCGGAATGCGCGGCTCTTGCCGTGTTTCTGGACCATTACTTCGCTGGTGAAGAATTAACAAGGACTTTTGACAAAGCCAAAATGAGGATTGTTCCCAAAGCCAGGGGAAAAGAAATAAAAACTGATGCTAAATAAGTTTAAATGGGCAAGAACAGTTTTATTATAGGAAGTTCCAGTATTATATGTAAAGGAAATCAGGCTATGTTATCGACTATTGATGATGCAACCATGATGAAGGTTGCTGTGGCGTTGGGAGAGGAAGAAGCTGTCAAACTTATTGAGTATCTCAAAGGCGTGGATGAGATAACTGATGATGAAATCGCGAATAAAATAGGTATTCGCCTTAACTCAGTGCGCAAAATTCTCTACAAACTCTACGATCACTCGCTGGTAAGCCTAAGAAGGACGCGTGACCCCAAAACAGGCTGGTTCATTTTCCACTGGAAGCTTCAACCGGATCAGCTTGAAGGCTTTATCTTAAGCCAGAAAAGGCGGGTGCTGGAAAAACTCAACGTCAGATTAGAGTACGAAAAAAATCATGATTTCTACTACTGCGGCAGTCCAGAATGTAAACGCGTTCCCTTTGAAGAAGCGGTCGAAGTGGTATTCCACTGCTCAGGCTGCGGCAAACCTCTTGTTCATTTTGCAAACGAACTAATGATAAGCAAACTTTCTGAGAAAGTTGATACACTAAGGAAGGAACTCGGTGAGTAATCCGCTTCCTTCAAGGGAGCAAGCCATCGAACTTCTTCGGAAAAACAATTGTTCACCTAAAGTCATCAGTCACTGCCAGGCTGTTGCAGAAATTTCTTTGGAGATAGCAAACCAACTAAAAAAGAAAGGCTTCAAGTTGGATCTGAAACTAGTTGAGGCAGGTGCCCTTTTACATGATATTGGTCGCTCAAAGACAAACGCTGTCGACCATGGAATTGTCGGTGCACAAATCGCCCTGTCAGAAGGTCTTCCCACAGCGGTTGCCCAGATAATTAAAGCACATGTTGGCGGCGGATTCACCGCAAAGGAAGCAGTCTCGTTCGGTTGGCCACAAGGCATCTACACGCCAATTTCCGTCGAGGAGAAAATTGTTTCATACGCTGACAAATTGGTTGACAACTCTAAACGCGGACGTGCTCCCATAGACCTCGAAATCAAACGTCTTCAGGCGGCAGGACATAAGGATTCTGCAGAAAGAGTTAGAAGGCTCCATGCGGAAGTAACAGCATTGTTGGGTAATTGATTATGACTGTTTTGACTTTGCTTGTGAAATCCCGTGGAGATGCACAACTGAAACAGGTAAATGAATTGTTGAAGGCTGAGTTTGAAAACTTGGATTTAGACTTCAAAGTTTTGGGTGCTCCCGTCAACAAGTGGGTTCAAGTATCTCTTTCTGGAGAGGACGAAGTCATAGCCACAAACTACATCAATAAGGAAATAGGCACGTGCCCCGTAAGCATAAAAAGAGTTGAAAAATCCTCCGACCTCAGAGGATACGTTACAAAGCTTGACACGGTCAAAAACGAGTTAACTGTCGATGTCGGGGTTTTTGAACCGAAAATAATCTCGGCAATAGTTCCCTTAGCTTTTTTGCAGGCAGAGCTTGCAGATGGAAAGAAACTCGACTTGAAGAAGATTGCTGAAGCCTACGGGTTGCATGAAAATTTGCCTTTAACCATAAAAGTGACTGCCTTAGCAGGCGAAGGTGAGCAGCTGCAAGCTGAATTATCAACAGCTCAATTGGAAAAAATGCGTTTGTGGCAGCAATCTCTTCTGGATAGGCTGATTGTTTTGGGAGCTACTGTAGGGGACGTGGAGAGTGTGCTTAAAAGGACCAGACTTGATCGCGATGTAATTGACGTTGAGAGATTGGGTTTGTTTGAGTCTGCTTTGACGTGTAAGCTTGGAACTGATGCTGCTGGGTTGATTCCTAGGATGGGAAGGTATATGCGTCATGCGGTTTTTGTCGTATTTAACCCAAAGGAAAGTTTTCGCCTTATCGGTGAAATGCCATTAACCTTATAAGTTGTTTACCTTATAAAGTAAATAATCTGTTATCCGAATAATGCTAATAGAGGAAGGGGAGAAGAAAATCATGAGCCAAGGGGAAGATAGAGGAGACAGAAAAAAGTACAGGATCGACATTGGCGCTTATGGCAGCATTGGAATCGAAGCACCGACTAAAGAAGAATGTCTGGAACTGTTCATGGAAGTTACGAAAACGAAACGTGACTCAAAAATCGACGAAGCAATAAGATAAATAAAATAAGTGAAACGCC
>Ga0335081_10002896_pt1 | contig 27034 bp, 24 predicted proteins | sample Lox_Sample_35_FD_206713 | JGI IMG/M metagenome (GOLD analysis project Ga0335081, IMG submission 206713) | Soil microbial communities from Loxahatchee National Wildlife Refuge, Florida, United States - Lox_Sample_3.5 | ecosystem: Environmental > Terrestrial > Soil > Wetlands | place: USA...
TGACCCGGTGACCGCGCGCGGCGAGCAGCTCGCGCGCGTGGTGTGCTCAGCCTGTCACGTCGTGGCCAAGGATCAGGAGATTCCACCGCTGCTCGCCAAGCCCGCGCCGAGCTTCCAGTCGATCGCCAATCGGCCCGGCACCAGCGCCGACTCCATCGCGCACTTCGTCTCCTCGACGCACTGGGACTTCGAGACGCTGCCGATGAAGATGCCCGATCTGATGATGACCAAGGCCGAGGCCACTGCCGTGGCGCGCTACATCATGAGTCTGCGCACGCCTTGAGCGCGGTGGCGGTCATGTATCAGAGAATTCTCGTTCCGGTGGATGGCAGCGAGACCGCGCAGCTCGGGCTCGCCGAGGCGGTAAAGCTCGCCAGCGCACTCAAGTCGCGGCTGCGGCTCGTGCATATCGTGGATGAGCTGCCGGCCGTCTCGCCGCAGCTCTTCGGGGCGGTCTACGAAGGCATCTATGACAAGCTGCGCGAGGGAGGCCAGGCGATCCTCGCCAAGGCGGAAGACACGGTGCGCACGGCGGATGTGCCGGCGGAGACGCAGTTGGTCGAGGCCCTCGGGGGCATCGCCGGCGAGTACATCGTGCGCGAGGCAAACGCCTGGTCCGCCGATCTCATCGTCAGCGGTACTCACGGACGCCGCGGTCTGCGGCGCATCGTCATGGGGAGCGACGCCGAGTTCGTCGTGCGTCACAGTCCCGTGCCGGTGCTGCTCGTGCGGCCGCAGCAGTAGCACAGGACATCCACGCCATGCGAGTGGGCGCGACACCGGCACATTTCAGCGGGTTCGCCGACCGGAGCGCGGCCGGTACACAGCTCGCGCAGGCGCTCGGGTCGCTCAAGCTCGCATGGCCCGTGGTCGTGCTCGGGCTGCCGCGCGGTGGCGTCCCGGTCGCCTTCGAGATCGCCCGCCGGCTCGAGGCAGCGCTTGATGTCCTGATCGTGCGCAAGATCGGTATGCCCGGAGAGCGGGAGTTCGCGATCGGTGCCATCGCCTCGGGGGGTATCGTGGTGCGCGATCCCTCATCGCTGCGCTTCGGACCGGATGCCCGGGCATTCGGGGAGCTGGTGCGAATCGAGCAGCTGGAGCTCGCGCGGCGCGAGCACTTGTATCGTGCCGGCCGGCCGCCCCTCGATCTCAAGGGCACGACGGCGATCCTGGTCGACGACGGATTGGCCACGGGCAGCACGATGATCGCCGCGATCCGGGCGGCGCGGCAGGCAGGGGCCGCTGCAGTGATCGCGGCCGCGCCCGTGGCCTCGGCGGCCGCGGCCGAGCTCGTGGCGAGCGAGGCCGACGAGACCGCGATTCTCGCAATCCCACCCTCGCTGCGCTCGGTCGGCGAGTGGTATGAGGATTTCACCCAGACCGAGGATGCGGAGGTTCGCGAGCTGCTCGAGCGCAGCCTCAACTTACCTCATCGATCACCGGGTTGACGAGCGTTCCGATCCGCTCGATCTCGACCTCGCAGACATCCCCGGGCTTCATGAAGAGCTTCGGCTTGCGGGCTGCGCCGACGCCTGCTGGGGTGCCGGTTACGAGCACATCACCCGGCTCGAACGTCAGCACCTCGCTGATGAGTGCGATCAGTGTCGCGACATCGAAGATCAGGTCGGCGGTCGAGGCGCTCTGGACCAACTGCCCCGCCAGGCGCGTTCTGAGCTTGAGGCCCCGTGCGCCGGGCGGCAGCTCATCCGCGGTGACCAGCCAGGGCCCGAAGCCTCCCGTGCCATCGAAATTCTTGCCGGCGGTCCACTGCGGCGTGCGCATCTGATAATCGCGGACCGAGCCATCGTTGAAGATCGAATAGCCCGCCACGTGCTCGAGCGCGGCCGCCTTCTCGATGTGCCGCCCGCCACGGCCGATCACGGCCACCAGCTCGCCCTCGTAGTCGAGCTGCTTCGACACCCGCGGCCGCACCAGCGGTGAGCGGTGGCCCGCGAGGCTCGTCGGAAAGCGCGCGAAGAGCGTCGGGAAGGACGGCGGCTCGAAGCCGCCCTCCCGCGAGTGATCGAGATAATTGAGACCCACGCAGATGATCTTCGGCGGCGCCGGCAGCGGCGGGAGGACGGTGATGTCCTGCTCACTCAAGGTGCGGCACTCGAGGAGTCGTCGGCCGGCCGCCCCGAGCGCCTCGGGTCCGAGCGCGAGCAGGCCGGCGAGCGGGCCGGGAAAGCCCGGCTCGTGGGCGAGAGCGCCGTGCAACGTGCCATCGGCATCGCTGACGGCAAGGCCGTGCTGCCAGCCCTGCCTGAATGTGAGGAACCGCATGACAATGCTCCTTCAGGATGCGGTGAGGTGCCGCAGATCGAACGACTCGTCTGCAGCCTGCTCCGGGGTGATCGCGACGTGCTTGCCGATCAAGCGCCGCGCCACCATGTGCTCGCCGGGACGATTGAGCGATTCCACGGCGATCAGCCGTCCCGCGCGGAACGAGAACACGCTGCAGGCGGTACCGCCGGCATCGCCGCGCACGACACTGTGCTCGACACCGACCGCAAGGCCTGCGATCTGCAGCTTGAGCGAGCCTTGATCGCTCCAGAACCAGGGCACGGCGTTGTACGGCGCCGGCGAGCCGGTCAGGCGCGCCGCCACGCAGCGGCCCTGATCCGAGGCGTTCTGCACGGATTCGATGCGCAGCGGCTGCGCGGCGAACGCATTGGGGTGGAGCGCGCAGTCACCGATCGCGCTGACGCGCGGATCGGCCGTGGCGAGCAGCTCATTCACCACGATGCCGTTGCCCACCTCGAGATCGCAAGTCGCCGCGAGCTCCACGTTGGCGATCACCCCGATCCCCACGACGATGAGCTCGCCGTCGATGACCTCGCCCGTGACCGTCTCGACGCCCCGGGCGTGCCCGTCCTGGCCGAGCAGCCGCATGGCCTGAGTGTTGAAGAGCAGCCGCGTCCCATGCTTCGCATGCTCGCGCGCGAAGATCGCGGCCATCTCGGGCGAGATCGCGCGCGCCATGGGCCGGTCGGCGACTTCGAGCACCGTCACCTCCACCCCCAGCTTGGCCGCACTCGCGGCGATCTCGAGTCCGATGAAGCCGGCACCGATCACCACCGCCTTCTTCACCGCTCGCAGCGCCGCTCGCAGCGCCTGAGCCTCGGCCAGCGTACGCAAGTAGTACACGCCCTGCAGGTCGGCGCCGGGAACCGGCAGGCGCCGGTGGCGCGCACCGACGGCCAGCACGAGATGGTCGTAGTCGAGCACGGCGTCATCATCGAGGCCGACCTTGCGATGGGCGCGGTCGATCGCCACGGCGCGGCGGCCGATCGCAAGCTCGATGTGCTTGTCCTCGAAGAACTTCGCGGCGCGCAGCGGCAGGCGCGCCTCCTCGAGCTCGCCCAGCATGTAGCCCTTGGACAGCGGCGGCCGCTGATACGGAATGCACGGCTCCTCGCCGATGAGCACGATTCGGCCGCTGAAATGCAGCTCGCGCAACGAGGCTGCGACCTGGTAGCCGCCCTGCCCGGTGCCGACGATCACGATCCTGTCTGACATCTACTCTCCCAAGACCCGTCGCATCGCCTCGACCACGCGGTGCGGTCCAGGAAAATAATCCCATTCGAACGCATGGGGATACGGTGTGTCGAAGCCCGCCACACGCTCGGTCGGTGCCTCGAGATACTCAAAGCAGCGCTCCTCGATGAGCGCGCACAGCTCGGCGCCGAACCCGCCGGTGCGCGGGGCCTCGTGGACGATCACGCAGCGCCCGGTCCGGCGCACGGAGCAGGTGACGGCCTCGATATCCAGCGGAACGAGTGTGCGCAGATCGATGACCTCGGCGTCGAGCCCCGACTCCGCGACCGCGGCGAGGGCGACGTGCACCATGGTGCCGTAGGCAAGCACGGTCAGCTCGTTGCCGGGGCGGGCGATCGCAGCCTGACCCAGTGGGATCGTATAGAAATCCTCCGGCACCTCGCCGCCGGGATGCTGCGCCCAAGCCGTGAGTGGGCGGTCGTGGTGGCCGTCGAACGGCCCGCCGTACAGCCGCTTCGGCTCGAAGAACACCACCGGATCCTGATCGAGGATGGCGCTGATCAGCAGTCCCTTCGCATCGTAGGGGTTGGAGGGGATGACGGTCTTCAGCCCCGCGACGTGGGCGAAGATCGCCTCGGGGCTCTGGCTGTGCGTCTGGCCACCGAAGACGCCCCCGCCGTAGGGCGCGCGCACCACGAGCGGCACGTGGAACTCGCCCGCCGAGCGGTAGCGGATGCGCGCGGCCTCGGAGACGAGTTGATCGTAGGCCGGCAGGATGTAATCCGCGAACTGGATCTCGACCACGGGGCGCAATCCGTAGGCGGCCATGCCGATCGCGGCCGCGACGATGCCGCCCTCGGCGATCGGCGCATCGAAGCAGCGCCTGCGCCCGTGCTTGCGCTGCAGTCCCTCGGTCACGCGGAACACGCCGCCAAAATAGCCCACGTCCTCCCCGAACACGAGCACGTCGGGATCGCGCGCCAACATCACATCGAGCGCCGAGTTCAGCGCCTGGACCATGGACATGCGGGCCATGGGTTGCGGGCCGGTCACTCGCGCGGCGCGAGCCGGCGCGCCTGCTCAACGAGCCGCCAGTCGGGCTGCTCGAACACGTCCTCGAACAGCGTCGCCGGATCCGCACGCGACTTGCCGAGCGTGCCGATCGCCTCCGCCTCCCGTGCGGCCTCGCGCACGGCGGCGTCGGTCTCCTGCCGCAAGGCCTCGAACTGCGCATCCGAGAGCGCTCCCGAGCGGCCGAGGTGGCGCCGCAGGCGCTCGATCGGATCCCCGAGCGGCCAGGCCTGAGGCTCATCGGCCGGACGGTACTTGCTCGGATCGTCGCTGCTCGAGTGGCTCTCGGCGCGATAGGTAAAGAGCTCGATCACGGTCGCGCCCAGATTGGCGCGCGCACGTGCGCTGGCCCAGGCCGTCGCGGCAAGCACGGCGAGGAAGTCGTTGCCGTCGACGCGCAGTCCCGGCAGTCCATAGCCGATCGCGCGGGCCGCAAACGGCGCCGTCTCGGCGCCAGCGAGGCCGGCGAAGGAGGAGATCGCCCATTGATTGTTCACGATGTTGAGCACGACCGGAGCCCGGTACACCGCGGCGAACGTGAGCACATGGTGAAAGTCGCCCTCGGCCGTCGACCCCTCTCCCACCCACGCAGAGGCGATGCGGTGATCGCCGCGATAGGCGGAGGCCATCGCCCAGCCGACGGCCTGACAATACTGCGTCGCGACGTTTGCCGAGAGTGTGAAGAAGCCGTGCCGACGCGAGGAGTACAGCACCGGCAGCTGCCGGCCCTTGAGCGGATCGCGAGCGTTGGAGAACACCTGGTTCATCATCTCAACCAGGGGATAGCCGCGCGCGATGAGCAGCCCCGGCTGGCGGTAGCTCGCAAAGCACATGTCGTCCGGCTCGAGCGCGAGCGCCTGCGCGCAGGCCACGGCCTCCTCGCCCCGCGACTTCAAATAGAAGCTGGTGCGCCCCTGGCGCTGGGCGCGGGACATGCGCTCATCGAACGCCCGCGTGAGGAGCATGGCGCGCAGACCGCGGCACAGCGTGTCGGGCGAGGCGGCGGGCTGCCAGGCGCCCACGGCGTGCCCCTCCTCATCGAGCACACGGATCAGCCCGTAGGCGAGCTCGTGCAGCTCACCGGCCGGAGCGTCCACGGGCGGGCGCGCCAGCGCGCCCGCGGGCGGAATGCGAAGGTGCGAGAAATCGGCGCGCTCGCCGGGGCGCCGCAGCGGCTCCGGAATGTGCAGGCTGAGCTGGACCTCGCTCATGAGCTACTCGCGCAGCGCCTGACCGAGCGCCACGCCCAGCACCCTGTCGCTGGCCGAGGGCTGCCAGCCGCATTCATCCGATACCCGGCTCTCACCCTCCACGATCCGGCTCTCGAGGACTCCGAGACCCTCCACCTCGACGGTCACCACATCGCCCGGGGCGACGGGGCGCGAGTTGGCCGGCGTGCCCGAGAGAATCACATCCCCCGGCAGCAGCGTCATCGTCCGCGCGAGGTCCGCGACGAGGTACGCCATGCTGAAGATCATGCCGCTGAGCGCCGACTCCTGTACCACCGCGCCGTTCACGCGTGTACGCAGCACCTGCTCCCTGGGTTGCCAGCCGCGCACCAGCCCGGGGCCGATGACGCCGAGCGTATCGGCGCCCTTCACGCGCAGCATCGCGCCGCGGTCGGCATCGCGAAAGTCATGCAGTGCGAAGTCGTTGGCGAGCGTGTAGCCGGCGATGACGTCGGCTGCCTCGGCGATGCGGATGTTGCGCGCCTCACGCCCGATGACGATCGCGACCTCGCCCTCGTAGTTCAGGAACCGACAGCCCAGCGGGCGCACCACGACGCCCTTGTGAGCATTCAGGCACGACAGCGGCTTCAGAAAGTAGTTCGGCGCAGGCGGGCGCTGCGTCCGCAGCTCCTCGACGCGGCTTTGATAGTTGAGATGCACCGCGATGATCTTGGTCGGCGCAACCGGCGGCAGGTGTGTCGCCGCCTCGGCGTCGATGCGGCGCCCGTCCGGGGTGAGGAGGAAGGCGCCCTCGCGCTGTACCTCGACGGCCGTGCCATCGAGCAGGATCCGCCGCGACTCCCCCATCAGCCCGGGTCCCGGTATCCGCGGCCCGCGTAGTCGAAGCCGGCGAGCTCGAGGCGCTGCAGCGAGGCATCCTGAGGGGATGCGTAATAGGCGCGGATCTCGGCAATGAGGCCGCGGGCGCTGAAGAGATACCACTCGTCCCCGCGCAGCAGCACCCCCGAGCGCCGCTTGAGGTGGCTCCATTCGATGACGGCGCGACGCGTCGGCGCATCGCATAGCACCTGATCGACTCTCCACACCGAGCCCAGGGTATTCACGGCGTCGTGCCACTTGCGCGCGATGGTGCGCGCCCCGCGGAACGGGCCTTCGTACATTCCCGGCGGGAAGTAGTGCACGGCCTCGGGCTCGAAGTAGCCGGCGATCCGCTCGATGTCCCCGGAGTTGCAGGCCTCGAAGTAGCCGCGGATCCACGCCTCCATGCGCCCGGCGGTGAGCTCGACCGCACCTGAGCGCTCCCCGCTCATCCGTGCGCGGCTTCCGTGAGCGGTGTGCGCCGCTTCGCGCTCACCGGAGGGGTGGGAAGCCACGCCTCGCCCGGCTCGAGCACAAAGGTGTGCTCGAGGCTGTACCAGGGCTCGCTCACATCGGCGTCCGGCGCGCGCTCGGTCGGCGCGTGCAGCACGTAGTGGCCGATCAGCGTGCGCGTGACGCCGAACTGGGCATCGGTCTCGAGCAGCGGATCATCGTGACTGTAGATCTGCGAGGTCATCGTCTTGAAGCCGGGCTTGTAGATCAGGCAATGCAGGTGTGCCGGCCGGAACGGATGGCGGCCCTGCACCGCGAGCAGCGCGCCGGTGGGCCCGCCGGTCGGCACCGGATAGCCCGCCGGCTTGACGCTGCGATACCAGAAGCGGCCCTGCGCATCGCTTGCGAAGGTGCCGCGCAGATTCCACTCGGCCTGAGCCGGGTCCTGATTCTCGTACAGGCCCTTCGGGGAGGCCTGCCACACGTCGATCTGTGCATCGACCACCGGGTTGCCCGCCTCATCGAGAATCCGCCCGGTGAAGAAGAGCGGCGCGCCCGGTGTGGCGGAGCGCACGATGGAGTCGCCGTTTCGCATGCGCGGCGAGCCGGCTCTCCAGAACGGCCCCAGCAGATTGGCCGAGGTCTCCCGCTGACCGGCGTGGCCGTTGTTCATCAGGCACACCAGCGTCGAGAGCCCGAGGCTTCCGGCGATGAGCCGCGTCTCGTTGTGGCTCTCGGTGGTCAGCTGGCCGAGTGCGGAGACGAGGTTGATCGCCTGGTTGAATTCCTTCTCCGTCAGGCGCACCTCACGGGCGAAGCCGTGCAGGTGACGGATGAGGGATTGCAGGATCTCCCGCATGCGCGGGTCCTGGGTCCGCTCGGTCTCCGCGAGCACCGCCCGGGTCAGCTGTTCTTCGTTGCGAATGATCATCCGCCAAGCGTAGCGCACCGGCGGGGCGCGCGTCTTCAGGCGATGCCATCCGGCAGGCTCAGCTTGCGGCGCGCGAGGTACTCGCGCAGCGCCTCGTCCTTGGCCGGATCGAGCGGCGGGGCCTCGTAGCTCTCGAGCAGGTGCCTCCAGCGCCGCTGCGCGCGCCGCGGCTGATCGGCCGCCCCTTCCGCGCTCCACTGCTCGTAGGAATTGTTGTCCGCAAGCTCGAAGTCGTAGAAGGCGGTCTGATAGTTTGCCATGGTGTGCGCAGAGCCCAGATAGTGCTTGCCGGGACCGATCTCGCGAAACGCCTCGAGCGCGAAGCCGTTGTCGTCGAGAGCGAGCCCGCGCGCGAGCGTGTGAAAGGCGCCGCACTGGTCCACGTCCATCACGAATTTCTCGTAGGACATCGCCAGCCCGGCTTCCAGCCAGCCCGCCGCGTGCAGCACGAAGTTGGCGCCGGCGAGGAATGACGGCCAGAGCGAATTGGCGCTCTCGCTTGCCGCCTGCGCATCGGGGACCTTCGAGGCACACAGGTTGCCGCCGCAGCGCAGGGGAACCCCGAGGCGCCGCGCGAGCTGGCCGATCGCAAGGTACGCGAGCGCCGGCTCCGGCGTGCCGAAGGTCGGCGCGCCGCTGCGCAGGGACATCGAGGACAGAAAGTTGCCCAGAATCGCCGGCGAGCCCGCGCGCTCGAGCTGCGCGAGGGCCACGCAGAACAGAGCCTCGGCGAAGCACTGCGCGAGTCCTCCCGCCGTCGTCACCGGACCCATGGCGCCGCCGAGAATGAACGGTACGCACACCGGTGCCTGATTCGCCGCGGCATAGGTGCGGATCACGCGGCTCGCCTCGCCGTCGAGCACCAGCGGCGAGTTCACGTTCACGTTGCCCAAGATCACGCAGTGCCGATCCACGAACTCCTCGCCGAACAGCACCCGGCACATCTGAATCGAGTCGGCGGCGCGCGCCGCCGTCGTGACCGAGCCCATGAAGGGCTTGTCGGAGTAGCGCATGTGGGCGTACACCATGTCCAGGTGACGCTGGCTGACCGGCACGTCGACGGGCTCGCACACGGTGCCGCCGGAGTGGTGCAGCCACGGCGCGAGGTAGGCGAGCTTCACGAAGTTGTGGAAATCCTCGAGTGTCCCGTAGCGGCGGCCGCGCTCGAGGTCGGTGACGAACGGTGAGCCGTACGCCGGAGCGAACACGGTGTGGCTGCCCCCGATCCGGACGCTGCGCGCGGGATTGCGGGCGTGCTGCGTGAACTCTCCGGGTGCGGAGTCGCGGACGATCCGCCGCGCAAGGCCCGCCGGTACGTGGACCCGCCAGTCGTTCTCGATGCGGGCGCCCGCCGCGCGCCACAGGCCGACCGCTTCCGCATCGCCGCGGATCTCGATGCCGATCTCCTCGAGCAGCCGATCGGCATGGCGCTCGACCGCCTCGAGGCCCTCGGCGGAGAGCAGCTCGTAGGGCGGAATCACCCGGGTGAGGTAGGCGGGTCCGGCAGGGGGTACGGCGCGCTGCGCCTTGCGCGCATCGCGGGCGCTCGGCCGAACTCGCCGGCCCGGCGCTCCCGCCTCCTCGCTCATGCGCCGCCCGATGCGACAACCATCGGCGCGGCGAGGTAGCAGCCGAATTCCTTCGCGAAATCCACCGACACGCGGGCGTGCACGCGGCCCTGGCGGTCCAGGAACTCGGAATGGTCATCGAAGGGCACGACGGCGCCGTGCCAGATGTTGGGATGGATGTAGAGGCCGCAGCCGCCCTCGCAGCGGAACACCACGAACTTCTCCGGCGTCACGTCATCGCCCGGCAGCGCGAGCGGCACGAGGAAGCTCTGCCCGTGCAAGGGGTAGAACAGCTGCCCGCCATCGGGGTGATAGTTCGCACGCCAGATGAGGGCGCGCTCGCGGCGCGCGAGCGCGGCGGCGCCGTTCAGATCCTCGGGCCAGTCGCTCCAGCCGAAGAGATAGCTGTCGCCGACCGCGTTGTTGCGCGCGTACAGCGTGCCGCCGCGCCACCAGAACTCGAACAGGCCCTCGGTGATGCCGCCCTGATCGCCCGAGTTGGCATCGATCGGCCGCCATCCTTGCGCCGGCCAGCGCACGATCTCGATCGGGAAGCTCTTCGGATGCTCGCGCACGAGACACCCGTAGCCCCGCAGGGAGTCCTCGCTGGCAATGACGACCGGAGCCTCGTGCGCGCGACGCACGCTGGTCGTGGGCGCATAGGCGAACTCCCCCGAATCGAAATCCATCGCGCCGCTACTTCACCGTGTAGTTGCGCCCCTCGAGGCAGCTCACCTGCGCACGATAGAAATCGTTGCGCTTCTGCACCGCCTGATCCGGGGGCACGCCGCCGCCCGCGGCAGTGGGATCGAAGCCCGTCTGAGTCGTTGCCCAGCGCGAGCACTCGTACCGGTCCGTCGCCTGCTGGTCGGCGGATTGACCGCTTTTCGGGTAGACGAAGAGCTGATCGCTCGCCGGTGCCTGGGTTGTGCCGGAGTCATCGATCCCCTGCGGTGGAGCGACGACCTCATAGCCCTGCTGCGCGTCGTCCCAGATGTAATAGGTGTCGTTCGCGTAGTAGTACGGAATGCCGCCCCACCAGACGGTCGTGAAGGCCGGCGGCAGGAACGGCACGTACAAGCCCAACGGCGCGCCCCACACGACCCAGCCGCCGCCTCGCCAGCGGTACCAGTTGCCGCCGCGATACCAATAGCGGGCGCCATCGCGGCCGCGCAGCTCTCCGACGGCACCGCCCGGCACCCGGTTCACGGAGTAGCCGCGATTGAAGTAGTACTGGTTGTGCGCGAAGCGGCCGTCGACGTGCTGATTCGGCGGTGCGCGCGCCGGGCGCCCGCCCCCGCCCTCCCCGCCCCGCCCTCCGCCGCCGCCGTGTCCGCCTGCGTGCTGCCCGAAGGCCGTGCCGCTCACGGAAGCAACGAGGAGGCCCGTCAACAGCATCGCGAAAAGGTGGTGCTTGCCGTTGCTCATTTCTATCTCCACGTGCGCCCTCAGCGCACGTTGTAACCCCGGCCCTCGAGACAGGCGCTCATGGCGCGCCGGAAGTCGCGCGACTTCTGCTCGAGCCCCGCTTCCTGGGCGCCGTTGGCGTAGGCCTGCGCCTGCTGGCGACGTTGCTCGGCCGCGGCACTTTCGGCAATGCCGCCGATTGCCGCACCAATCAGGCCGCCGATGAGCGCACCCTGACCGGACTCCCAGGGCCGCGAGACGGCTGCACCGAACAGTGCACCGGTGACCGCCCCGGTGGCCACTCCCGCGCCGGGGGGTGGACCGCCGACCACGTTGACCCGCAGGTGCGGCGGAGTCTGCGGCTGACTTGGATCGAACTTGCTCTGCTGCACGGCCCAGTTGTTGCACTCGTACTTGTCGCGGTCCTGCTGCTCGGGAGCCTGACCGCGCGCGGGATAGAAGTACACCGTGGTATTGGGAACCGGTGGCGGGGCAGCCGCGACCTCGGTCGGCTCCGTCACGCATCCGCCGCAGCCCACGGCGAGCACGCTTCCGAGGAGCCAGGCCGCTCGCTGCAACGCTGTGTCGCTTACCATGTGATTACACTCCTTACCCTCGTGATCCCCGATTCCCCTGAGCAGCATCGGCGATGGCGAGGCATTTGTCCTCTCGGATATTGTACGTATGCGGCGCGCGCCGCGCTCGCGCAGCGCCAGCTTGACCGGATGAACGAATGTGTGCGACGCGTGCCTTGCGTGTGCACGACGTGGCTAGGCCACGTGGATCATCAGCTTACCGCGGTTCTCGCCCGTGAAGAGCAGGCGCAGCGCCGTGACGGCATTCTCCAGGCCCTCGTGCACGTCGACCCGGAACTGCAGCTGTCCCTGGCGCATCCACTGCCCGAGTGCGCCGATCGCCTCACGAAAGCGCGGCGCGTAGTCGAGCACGATGAACCCCTGCACGGTGAGGCGCTTCATCAGAATGATTCCGTAGCCCTTCGGCCCCGCCGGGGCGCTCGTGGCGTTGTACTGCGAGATGAGCCCGCAGGTCGGGATGCGGCCGTTGAGATTCATGTGCTGCAGGCACGCATCGAGGATCGCCCCGCCGACGTTGTCGAAGTAGACATCGATCCCCTTCGGACAGGCGCGCTGCAGCGCCGCCGACAGATCCTCGCGCTTGTAGTTGATCGCCGCATCGAAGCCGAGCTCCTCGGTGAGCCAGCGGCACTTCGCATCCGAGCCCGTAAGTCCGACCGCGCGGCAGCCCTTGATGCGCGCAATCTGTCCGACGAGTGAGCCCACGGCCCCGGCCGCTGCAGACACCGCGACGGTCTCACCGGCCTTGGGCTTGCCCACGTCCAACAAGCCAAAGTAGGCGGTCGGACCCACGACCGCGAACAGCCCGAAGGCCTCCGCAAGCGAGGCACCCTCCACCGGGCTCATCCTCGCCAAGGCGCCCGGTGCGGCGAGCTGATAGTCCGCCCACATGCCGAGCCCGCTCACCACATCGCCAGGAGCGAAGCCGGCGGCCCGCGACTGCACCACTGTTGCGCAGATTACCCCGCGCATCGGCGCCCCGAGCGCGACCGGGGGCAGGTACTGATCCATGTCGCTCATCCAGATCCGGTTGGTGGGATCGAGCGACAGATAGTTGAGGCGGACCAGAATCTCACCAGCGCCCGGCTGCGGAATCGCCTCCTTCTCCAGGCTCAGCACATCATCGCCAATCACGCCCACCGGACGCTTGCGCAGGCGCCAGACTCGATTCGTCTCCGGCATGACCCACTCCTTGAGGATACCCCGCGCACCCATTCTAGGTGCAGGGCCGGCACAAGTCCTCTACGGGTCACGCACGCAAAGGGCCTCTACCCGTGAGCAGAGGCCCTGCACGTCGTGCCTCACTAGCGCTGCTTGGCCCCGTGGGCCGCGGCAATCGCCAGTTTTGCCTGACCCATCGCAGCATCCACGGCGCCCTGGACGCAAGTCGCGCGCTCGTTCATCTCGCTCGGCGCCGAGCTGACCGGGAACATCTTCCCCAGCTGCTCGCACACCTGCGTCGCCGTACCCTCGATGCGGCTCTTCAGCTCTTTCTCACCGGCCGCAGTCGCGAGATTGAGATCGCCATACTTGACGATTCGAGTGAACTGCACCTTCTGCGTCTCGTTCGGGTACTGACCCTGAGTGACGGTCACGACCTTATTTGCCTCAATCTTGACCTCCTGCGTTGCAGGCTGCTGCGCGAGCGCGGCAACGCCGAACGCAGCGAGCCCGAGGCCCACGCCCCGCAGCGTCTTCTTGTATGTGACTCGTTTCATAATCGACCCTTCCAGCGTATGTGCTCGCGCCGAGCACACGGCAAACATAGGCCCGGCATGGGCGCATTTGAATGCGTACTTGTCGCGATGCCGTAGCGCTTTTGGTATAAGAGCGGCCACTTCTATGAGCCAACGGCTGCTCGAGGCGGATGAGCCACCGCCGGTCCATGCCCTGCGCCGCGACGGCGGTTCCGCCTTCGTCATCGCCGTCGACCATGCGAGCGCGCGGATCCCGCGCCGCCTCGGAAGCCTCGGGCTGTCGGCGCAGGATCTCGAGCGTCACATTGCCTGGGACATCGGTGCGCTCGCCGTCGCGCAGCACCTCTCCGCGGTCCTCGATGCGCCGCTCGTCGCGACCCAGTACTCGCGGCTCGTCATCGACTGCAACCGCGACCCGCTCGTCGCCTCCTCGATTCCGGCGCTCGCCGAGTACACGCCGATTCCCGGCAATCAGGACCTCACTGAGGCGGAGCGTGAGCTGCGGCGCGCGGAGCTCTTCGATCCGTACCACGAGCATCTCACCGCGCTACTCGATGAGCGCCGCCGTGCGGGGCGGCGCACGATCCTCGTGGCCCAGCACAGCATGACCGATGTGTTCAAGGGAGCGCACCGCGAGATGCACGCGGCCGTGCTCTACAATCGCGATCCGCGCTTCGCGCGCCTGGTGCTCGAGCAGCTGCGCGCCGATCCGCGCCTCATCGTCGGGGACAATCAGCCGTACTTCGTGAGCGATGCGACCGACTACACGATTCCCCGGCACGGCGAGCGCGGAGCCCTGCCGCACGTCGAGATCGAGATCCGCCAGGATCTGATCGCGGATGCTGCCGGCCAGGAGGGCTGGGCGCAGCGCATCCGCCAGGCGCTCGAGGCCGCCGAGCGGCGCCTCCTCGAGCTGGTCCCTTGAATGGATGCTCAGCGTACGGCGAGCGTGTAGCCGGTCACCGTCTTGGCAGTGTCGTAGACGCCGTAGTCGCAGCTGAACACCGTCCAGGCCTCGGTGGTGTCGGAGGCGTTGGTGCTCGAGGTCCAATAGTATTGCAGCTGAATGAAGTTGGTGAACACTGCGCTCATCGAGGCGATCGTCGCGTTTGCGCTGCTCCAGGTCGTATCGAAGAAGTCCGCCTGGTTGTTCTGCGCGCGATCGGCGAGGCTTTGCATCTCCTTGCGGTTCGGCATGCGCCAGCTGCCCGCGGTCGAGCCGTCGGTGAGGCCGCACTGGCCGCTCGCGAGCGCATTCACGGCAGCCACCGCGCCCGCCCAGGTCTGGCTGATGCAGTCGGCCTGCTTGAGCCACACGAGGCCGGTGACGGTGTCGGTCACCGTGCCATCGCCGTTGTCGCGCATGCGCGGGAACGTCAGCGGCACGCCGGCGCCGACCGAACCGTCGTCGCCGGCGACGTACGGAACATACATGCCGGTCGCCTGCAGTTTCACCGTGCCGCCGCCCGCACCCTTGACCGCCCACACGGCCAGCGAGCTGCTCGTTTTAGCATTCGTCGAGCCGTCATTGATGTAGCGGCCGTCAGACATCCGAATGGCCCAGGCCTGCGGCGAGCCTCCCTCCCCGCCGTAATAGCTGGTCGAGGTCCAGTAGATACCGTTGACGTTCGCGAACGGGCTGCCCACGGTCACCGCGGGATTGCCGGCTGACTCATCGACGAGGCTCTCCAGCTCCCACACGTTTGGCATGCGCCACTCGCCGGCGGCGGAGCCGTCGATGAGGCCGCATGCGCCGCTCGCGAGCTGGTTGGCCTCGGTGACCGCCGCGGCCCACTCATTGGGCGGCAGACAGCTCGCGTCCTTGAGCCAGGTGAGGCCGGTCAACTTGTCCGTCACCGTCCCGTCGCTGTTTTCGAGGAAGCGAGTAGCTGGCCAGGCAACGCCCGCGCGATGTGCGGCATCATCGCCCGGTGCATAGCTCGTGGTCTGACCGCTCGCGGCGAGACTGACCGGCGCGTTCGCGCCATCGTAGGCGACGAAGTTCGCACCGCTGACCGAGTCTGTCGGCACCGAGAAGAAGTTGAACGTCGTGAAGATCACGCCCGCGCCGCCGGCGCCGTCGGTGAACTGCCCGTTGTAGCCGGCGCGGCTCACGGCGACGCCGGTCGGGACGTACCAGTTCGACGGCGCGCTGTTCCACTGATAGCTCGAACGGCTGCCGCTCGGGTTGCTCGCGAGCACCGGATAAAATGCATAGCCGCTCTTGATCGCCCAGAACTGATAGTTCGGCGTGCAGTTGTCGGTGCACGCGGTGCCGAGACCGGTGAAGCGATAGTTGCCGCTCGCATCCGTGGTCGTAGTCGCGTAGGTGCTGTTGCTGTTGGTATCGAAGGCGATGACCGTCGCACCCGCCATCGGCGCACCGTTCAGAGTGACGGTTCCGGAGAAGGTCGTGGTCGGCGGGCCCTGAGCATTGCTCGGTCCACCGCCAGCGCTGTCGCTGCCGCCGCCTCCGCAGGCGCTGATCAGGAGCGCGCATCCCAGCACAAAGCACGATCGGTACACGGCGATCCTCGCAAAGCGTGACTATCGCGAGGAGATATCGGCCGCCCGGCCCCGCTTTCCATGGACGCCGCACGGAAGACTCGCGGAGTGCCGACTGGCGCACGCCGGAAGCCGACATAACGCGTGTCTAAGACAATGACTTACATTTAGACTCCGCGGCGTGCAGCTCGACGAACACGTTCTGCTCGGCCTGGCAGCCGCCCTGGGCGCGGGCCTCCTGATCGGCATCGAGCGGGAGCGTCGCAAGGGCTTCGGGTCGCATCGCGCCCTCGCCGGGGTTCGCACCTTCACCCTGGCCGCACTCGCCGGCGCGGCAGCCGCGCTGCTTCGTTCACCGCTCGTCGAGTTCGCCGGCGCCGCGCTGGTGGCGGCGCTCGCTGCGATAAGCCACTGGCGCGAGCGCTCGCGAGATCCGGGCGTCACGACCGAGATCGCCCTCTTCATCACCTATTTGATCGGACTCATCGCGATCGAGCTGCCGGTCGTGGCGGCCGGCGGCGCAGTGCTCGTCGCGGGCCTGCTGGCGGCACGGACCGCGCTGCACCGCTTCTCCGTGGATCTGCTCAGCGAGACCGAGCTTCGCGATGGACTGCTGCTCGCCGCGCTCGCGCTCATCGTGCTGCCTCTCCTGCCGAATGCGCCGATTCCGTGGCTGGGAGCAAGTCCCCGCCGCATCTTTGCACTCCTCGTCACATTCCTGAGCCTGCAGGCGGCCGGCTACGTGGCGCTGCGCGTTGCCGGTCCGAAACTGGGGCTTGCCCTCGCGGGGCTGGTGTCGGGGTTCGTGACCAGCACCGGCACGATCGCCGCACTCGGCACACGCTCGCGCAGCGATGCGCGGCTTCTCAGTGCCTGCGTCGCGGGGGCCCTCTTCTCCTGCATCGCCACGGTGGTGCTGCTCGCGATCGTGGTGGGGGCGGTCTACCCGCTGGCATTCGCGATCGTGGGAGTCTCACTCGGCCTTGCGCTCATCGCCGCGCTCGCATCCGCGCTGTTGGCGCTCTGGCGGCAGCGCGCGAGCTCGCACCCGCACCCGATCTCCGGCCGTCCGTTCAACATCCTCTACAGCCTCGGATTTGCCGGGGTCCTCGCCGGCGTCACGGCGGTGATGCGCTTCGCCAACGCGCACTGGGGTTACATCGGTGCCGAGGTCGCCTCAGCTGTGAGCGGCATCTTCGATGTCCACGCGAGTGCCACCTCCACCTTGTCGCTGGCGGCGAGCGGTGCGATCGAGCCCGCAGCGGTCCTGCGGCCGATCCTGGTGGCCTTCTCGACCAACACCTTGAGCAAGCTGGTTGCAGCGTTTGCAACCGGCGGTGCTCGCTATGCGCTGCCCGTCGCAGCAGGACTCATCGCCATCGCGCTGGCAGCATGGGTACCGCTGCTGTGGCTCACGTAACCCTACTTCTGCACCTGGCCCGCGCCGCGAATCTGCACGATCAGGCGCGCCGTGAGCGGGGCGCGGTTGCCGTAGGCGGCGGCCCAATCGCTCGGCAGTACGTCCACCGTCAGGGATGATCCGAGTCCGAGCCGCAGGCCCGCGACGCTCGCCGGCCAGTACGTGTAGCCGACGGTGAGCGCCGAGACCCAGCGCTTGTCCCCGAGGGGAATCTCGAGCTCGGAGGCGAGCCGCTGCAGCACCTCGATGCGACCCCAGACCTCCGAGCGTCCGCTCTGCAGCACCACCTCATCGAGGAACGAGGTCAGAGTGGTACCCGTCGGATGGCGCGTGATCGAGCCGATGATGAAGGTGTGATCGATCGCATCGCCGCTTGAGAGCACGAGGTGATCGTAGAGCGATGCCGACTGGCGCGTGGCCGAGCTCGCCCCCGGGTAGTCCGGATCGCTCTGCCGGACGCTGGCGAGCGAGGCCATGACGCGATCGCCCGGTGTCAGCGCATAGCTCACCCGCAGCGCCTCGGAATCGAGTGCGCCGATTGGCAGGTCGACTCGGGTGGGGCTCGGCTCGGTGCCGTTGAACACTGAGGCCTCGAGGGTGAGCGGTGCGAGATCGAGCGCGGCGCCGAGCACCGTGCTGCTGATGTGCCCGACATCCTGCCCGACGTGGTGCCCGAGCGGCGCATCCGGATCATCCCGTGCGGACTTTCGGTGCATGTAGGCGACGGGCCCGTCGGTGCTCTCACCCCGCGGGGCGAAGAACAGCTTCAGCGTGCTCGCGGCGCCGAGCCTCACCGTGTCGCTCAGCGTCAGGCCCATGACCGGCGAGCTGTGCGGATGCTGTGCATCGATGAACGGCTCGCCATCGGCCCGCTCCTCGCCGACCTGCAGCAGCTCGGGATAGCCGTGCCCGGGATAGGTCCACAGCTCGGTGGTCCCCATGAGCTCGAGATTGAGGAACTGGCGCGTTCCGAGAGCCCGGCCGCCATCGAGCATGAACATGTTGGGCGCAGCGAACTGATCGGTCCCGCGGGACCCCGGAACGAAGCTGAAGACCCCGAACGCGTTGAGCTGCCCGGAGAGCAGCCATCCGGCTGCGGTGCCCGGTCCGGGCATGCACATGCTCATCGCGTTGTCCCACGCCTCAGTCGGCGGACAAGCCCGGGTCGTTGCGAGGGGTTCGGCCAGCGCAGGGCGCGCGGCCTGGAACAGGCACACGGCCAGAAGCAGAATGCGCGGGCCTGGTCTACAGATGAATCATTCCACGCCGCGCGGCAACGGCAACCGCCTCGGTGCGGCTGATGGCATCGAGCTTGGTGAGAATCGATTTCACGTGCGTCTTGGCGGTGCCCTCGGTGATCGACAGGCGCCGCGCGATGTCCTTGTTGCTGCGTCCCTCTGCCAGCAGCTGCAGCACTCCGAGCTCACGCTGCGTGAGACTGGGCTTCGACATGCGCTGCAGTGCCTTCGCCGCGATGGAGGAGGAGGCGTAGGGCCGATCCTCGCTCACCGCGCGAATGGCCGACAGGATCTCTTGGCGCGGCGCATCCTTGAGCAGATAGCCCTTCGCGCCCTGGCTCAGGCATCGAAAGATGTCTTCATCCCCATCGTAGGTGGTCATGATGAGCAGCCGCGCCTCGGGGTGCTTCTCGAGCACGTGCTGCACGACCGCGACGCCATCGCGACGCGGCATTCGCAGGTCGAGCACCATCACATCCGGGCGGTGCTTCGCGTACAGCTCGATCGCCTCATCGCCATCGGCACCCTCGGCGACGACCTGCATGTCACTCTGCAGATTGATGATGGCCGCCAGCCCATCGCGCACGACCGGATGATCATCCGCGAGGATCACCCGGATCTTCACCGCGCTCGCGCTCACTGCAGACTCCGCCGGGGCACCCGCACCGAGACGCGCGTACCGTCGCCGGGGCGGCTCTCGATCTGCCATTCGCCGCCGATGGCACTCGCGCGCTCGCGCATGTTGTTGAGGCCAAAGCCCAGACGCTCGCACTGGTCGGGGTCCTCGGGCATCCCACGGCCGTCATCGGCGACGACCAGCACCCAGTGCTCGGCTTCGGACCTGAGCGCAATGCGCACGCGCTTGGGCTCACCGTGCCGCACCGCGTTGCTCACGGCCTCCTGTGCGATGCGCAGCAGCTCGTGCTTGACCTCTGGCGCCAATCCGGTCGAGACATCGTTGCCCTCGAAGGTCGCCTCCACGCGCCCCGGGACGCAGGAGCGCTCGGCGAGCTGTCGCAGCGCGACCTCGAGTCCACCGCGACGGGTTTGATCGGGGCGCAGTGCGAGCACGGAGCGGCGCGCCTCCGCAAGTCCCTCGCGTGCCAGATCACGGATGCGCGCGGTGATCTGCGCGAGCGGGCTGCGCGCCTTGACGGCCTCCAGCTCCTCGGCGGCACCGAGCTGCATGAGGATGCCGGTGAAGGCCTGTGCCAGGCCGTCGTGAATCTCCTGTCCGATGCGGTTGCGCTCGACGAGCACCGCCGCCCGCTCGGCGGATTTGCCGAGGCGCGTGAGCTCGATGGCGAGCGTCGCCTGCTGCGCGAGCGCCACGAGGATTCCGCTGTGCAGGCGGTCGATGGGATTGCGCCGCGTGAACGCGAGACCGAAGAAGCCGACCGTCCGCGCTCCGAACACGCACGGCACCAGCTGCACGCCCACGAGCTCGTGCTCGCGCAGGTAGCTCAGCGCCTGCGGCACGAAGAGGGCCGCATCGCGCTCGGCATCCAGGTGCAGCACGGCCTCGCCTCGCTCCAGGAGCTTCTGCATGGCCTCAGGCTCGAGACATCCGGGCACGGGCTCGCCGCGCGGCACCTCCACCGTGCCGCAGTCGACGTACGCGGCGGTGCGCCACTGCTCGGGATCGCTATCGAGCACCATCACGAAGCCCGACACGGCACCGAGCTGGCGCGTCGCCTCAAGCAGCACGTGGCCCAGGAATCCCGACATGTCGGGCTCGCTTGCCAGGCGCTCCAGGCTCCCGCGGATAGCCGCGTTGGCGCGTGCGAGCTCCGCCGCGCGCTCCACCGCGACCCGCTCGCGCTCGCGGCGCACGGTGTCGATCAGCCGCTCGCGATGAATCGCCGCGCCGATCACGCCGGCTGCCGTCTCGAGGGCCGCCAGCTCCGCGGCCTCGATCGCGCGCTGCTGGCGCGTATTGTCGAAGCCGACGGCGCCGACGTACTCGCTCTCGACGAAGATCGGGACGATGGCCTTGCTCTTGGTGCCGACGCCCTCGAAGTCCGCGCTCGAGGTCGGCACTTCGCCGACCTTCAGGCAGACACTGCGGCCGGCGCGCAGCGCCGCCGCGATGTTCGGGAAGCACTGCTCGTCGGTACAGCACTTGGCCGGAATCCCGAGATAGGGGGTCACGCCCTCCGCGACCCACTCGCTCGCCACCCGCAGCAGGCGCTCGCCGTTGGGGCCGGCCTCGGCGAGCATGAGATTGACGCGATCGGCACCGGAGGCCTCGCCCAGCAGTCGCAGGACATCCGGCACCCCGGCCATGACATCGGGCCGCTCGAGCAGCAACCGGCTCGCCTTCGCCGATACCGCCAGCAGGCTCTCGCGGTGCTCAAGGGGGCTGCCGATGCCGGCGATTTCCTCTCCCCGCAGGGCTTCGGGCAGGGACGGCACGACTTCGATTCGGGACATAAGCCGGTGATCAAAAAGAGGACCGATCACGGAAGTTTACCTCCGATCGCTCAACCGCAGTGATTGGGGCGCCCTGGGCAGGGCCGCCCCCTCCCAGCCACCCCCGAGCGCCTTGTAGACGGCCACGAGCGAGGTCGCCGTCTCCGTGCGGGTCTGGGCGAGCGCATCCTCCGCCTGAAGCTCGGTCCGCTCGGCATCGAGCACCTCGAGAAAGCTCGCCTCGCCCCCCTCGAAGCGCGTACGCGCAATCTGTGCGGCAGTGCGGCTCGCGCGCGCCGCATCACTCAGGTGAGCCAGCCGGTCGCGCGAGCGTGCGTGGGTCGCCAAGGCGTTCTCGACCTCCTCGAGGGCACCGAGTACCGTCTTTTCATAAGCCGCGAGCGCCGCATCGGTGTGCGCCTCGGCCCCCTTGATGTTCTGGCGGACCCGTCCGAGATCAAGGGCGGCCCAGCTGATCGAGGGGCCGATAACGTAGGTGCGGGTACCGGAGGCGCCGAGCTCGGAGGGGGCACCTGCGGCATAGCCGAAGTTGCCGTTGAAGGTGACGCGCGGAAAGAGATCGGCGACCGCGACCCCGACGCGCGCCGTGGCGGCGGCGAGCGAGCGCTCCGCGACCCGAATGTCCGGTCGGCGGCGCAGCAGCGCGGCGGGGTCGGACACGGCGACGATCTGCGGCAGCTCGGGGGGGTCGCGCGGCAGAGCCAGGCTCTCATGCAAGGCATTGGGCTCACGGCCTGTCAGAACCGCGAGCCGGTGCAGGGAGCGCTCGATCGCGGCCTCGAGGGGGTCGATCGTGCCAAGCGTCGAGCTCAGCTGGCTCTGCGCGCGCGAGGTGTCCAGCTCGGTGCCGCGGCCGGCCTCGAGCTGTTTGTTGGTGAGATCGAGGGTTGATTGCTCATTCGCGACGTTGCGGCGTGCCACGGCGAGCTCGCCCTGCTGGCCGCGCAGCTCGAAGTAGACGCGCGCAACTTCCGCGGTGACGCTCACCTGGGCGTCCCGCAGACCGGCCTCGGCACCTTCGAGATCCGCCCGGCTCGCCTCGATGTTGCGGCGGACGCGGCCGAAGAGATCCAGCTCCCAGGTCGCATCGAAGCCGGCGTCATAGAAGCTCTCGGTCACCCCGCCAAGGCCAAAGGCCTCCACCGAGGGCAGCTGCTCGCGTGTGTAGTCCGTGGAGGCCCGGACGGTCGGGACGAGGTCGAAGCGCGACAGGCGGTGCACCGCACGTGCCTCGGCCAAGTGCGCGACTGCGATTCGGAGGTCGTGGTTGGAGGCGAGCGCATCCGCCATCAGCGCATCGAGCGCGGGGTCCTGGAACTGCTCCCAGAACCGCGGTGACAGTGCCTGCGCGCTGTAGAGATGCGCCTCGGCTTCCGCAAACGCGGGCGCCGGATGAGGATCGGGACGCACATAGTTGGGCCCGACAGCACAGGCCGCCAGCAGCGCCGCAACGCTCGCGGCCACCGGGATCCGCGTAAGGCTATGCATGTTGACTCTCCACGGTTGAGGGCAATGCCACGGCCGGCGCGACCTCGACTCGCCTCGCCGACCAGCGGCGCACGAGCACGTAGAACACCGGCGTCAGCAGCAGCCCGAAGAGCGTGACGCCGAGCATCCCGGAGAACACCGTCACACCCATGGCGTGGCGGATCTCCGCCCCCGCCCCGCGGGCCAGCACCAGCGGCACGACACCCATGATGAAGGCGAACGAGGTCATGAGAATCGGCCGCAGCCGCAGCCGCGCCGCCTCGAGCACCGCGGCGCGCGCATCAAGACCGCGGTCATCCTGCAGGTGACGCGCGAACTCGACGATCAGAATCGCGTTCTTGCTCGCAAGCCCCACGAGCACCAGCAACCCGATCTGCATGAAGACGTTGTTGTCGCCATGATCGAGCACGACGCCCGTCACGGCGGCCAGCAACGTCATCGGCACGATCAGAATGATCGCGAGCGGCAGCGTCAGGCTCTCGAACTGCGCGGCCAGCACCAGGAACACGAACAGCACGCACAGCGGAAACACGAGGGTCGCCGTGTTGCCGGAGATGAGCTGCTGGTACGCGAGGTCCGTCCACTCGTAGCTCATGCCGCGCGGCAGCGTCTGCTGGAGGACGCGAGCGAGCGCAGCTTGCGCCTGGCCAGAGCTGTAGCCCGGCGCGGGGCCCGCACTGATATCGGCCGAGCGGTAGGCGTTGTAGCGCTGTGCCACATCCGGACCGAAGGTCTCGGAGACCTTCAGGAACGAGCCGAGTGGCACCATCTCGCCCGCGGCATTACGCGTCTTCAGGGCATCCACATCCTCGATATGGGCCCGGAACGGCGCATCCGCCTGTGCGACCACCTGGTAGGTCCTGCCGAAGCGGTTGAAGTCGTTCACGTAGAGCGAGCCCAGGTAGGTCTGCAGCGTCTCGAACACATCCGTGAGCTTCACGCCCTGGCGCTTCACCTTGACACGGTCGATCTCCACCTCGAGCTGTGGCACGTTGATCTGATAGGTGCTGAGCAGCCCCGCGAGCGCGGGCTCCTTCTGGGCCTTGCCCATCGCCTCCTGCAAGGCGGCGAACAGCGCCTCCGGGCCCGCATCCCCGCGGTCCTCGACATTGAGCTTGAACCCGCCCAGTTGCCCGAGCCCGAGGATCGGCGGCGGGGTGAAGGTGATGACGAACGCGTCCTGAATCGAGGACAGCTTCTGATTGAGGAGCCCGGCAATGGCGGGGCCCGAGAGCGAGCGTTTGGCCGAATCATCGAGCGCGAAGAACACGATTCCCGAGCTCGAGCTCTGCGTCCAGCCGTTGACCGACATGCCGGCGAACTGCACGGCATGGGTGACGCCGGGCACCTTGAGACCGATGTCCGCCATGCGGTGCACGACCTCCTCGGTCCGATCGATCGAGGCGGCCGGCGGCAGCTGTGCCACTGCAATCAGGTACTGCTTGTCCTGCGAGGGAATGAACCCGCCCGGCACCGCATTGAAGCCAAGCCAGGTGAGCCCGATGAGGCCCGCATACAGCACGAGCGCGATCCCACTGCGCCGCAGGGTGAGCGTGAGGGCGCGCGAGTAGCCGCCCGCCGCGGAGGTGAAAGCCCGGTTGAAGCGGCGGAAGAAGCCGCCGAACAGCCGATCCATCCAGCGCGAGAGCGCATCGGGATGCGTGCCATGGGGCTTGAGCAGCAGGGCAGCGAGCGCCGGCGACAGAGTGAGCGAGTTGAACGCCGAGATCACCGTCGAGATCGCAATCGTCAGGGCAAACTGGCGGTAGAACTGCCCGGTGAGGCCGCTCACGAAGGCCACCGGGCCGAAGACCGCCACGAGCACCAGCGTGATCGCGATGATCGGCCGGCTCACCTCGCGCATGGCGACCTTGGTCGCCTGCCGCGGCGAGAGGCCCTCCGCGATGTGCCGCTCGACGTTCTCGACCACGACGATCGCATCGTCGACCACGATGCCGATCGCGAGCACCAGGCCGAACAGCGACAGCGTGTTGATGGAGAAGCCGAAGGCGAGCAGCACCGCCATCGAGCCGATGACCGATACCGGCACGGCGATGAGCGGGATCAGCGAGGCGCGCCAGGTCTGCAGGAACACGATGACGACCAGCACGACGAGCAGGATCGCCTCGAGGAGCGTGTGCACCACCGCCTCGATCGACTGGCGCACGAACTGAGTCGGGTCATAGACGATGTCGTAGTCGACACCCTGCGGGAAGCTCTTCTTGAGCTCCTCCATGGTCGCGCGGACGTTCGAGGACAACTCCAGGGCGTTGGCGCCGGGGGACTGGAAGATCGGCAGCGCGACCGCGGATTTGTTGTCCAGGAAGCTGCGCATGCCGTACTCCTGGGCGCCGAGCTCGACACGCGCGACATCTCCCAAGCGCACCACCTCCCCGTCCGCGCCCGTCTTCACGATGACGTTGCGGAACTGCTCCTCATCGGTGAGCCGTCCGGCCGTATTGAGGGCGATCTGGAACATCGCATCGCGCGCCGGCGGGGCGCCGAGCTGGCCCGCCGCCACTTGCACATTCTGCTCGCGGATGGCGTTCACCACATCCGAGGCGGTGAGATTGCGCACGGCGAGCTTCTGCGGATCGAGCCAGATCCGCATGGAGTAGTCGCCGCCGCCGAACACCTGCACCTGTCCCATGCCCGGGAGCCGCGCCAGCACGTCCTTGACGTTGAGCACGGCGTAGTTGCGCAGATAGAGCGAGTCGTAGCGCCCGCTGGGGGAGGTCAGGTGCACGAGCATCGTCAGGTCCGAGGAGCTCTTCACCGTCGTGACACCGAGGTCGCGCACCTCCTCGGGCAGGCGCGGCAGCGCCTGCGAGACCCGGTTCTGCACCTGCACCTGGGCGCGATCGATGTCGGCGCCAATCTTGAAGGTGACGGTCAGATTGAGCGAGCCGTCCATGGTCGAGGTGGAGGACATATAGAGCATGTCCTCCACACCGACGATGGCCTGCTCCAAGGGGGCGGCAACGGTGTCCGCAATGACCTTGGGGTTGGCGCCCGGGAACGAGGCGTGCACGACCACCGAGGGCGGCACGACTTCCGGGTATTCGCCGACCGGCAGGCGAAAGAGCGCAATGGCGCCGGCGATGGTGATGAAGGCCGAGACCACGGCCGCGAAGACCGGCCGCTCGATGAAGTAGTCGGAGAGTTTCATGGGATGCCTCCAGAGCCTGCGCGCGAATCCTGGCCGATCAGCCCTGGCGCGCGAGCAGTGCGCGATCCGAGTCCTGCGCCGCTCCGTCGTGAGTGTGCCGCTCACCCATCGCCACGCGCTGCGGGGTGACCGGCGTGCCCGGGCGCACCCGCTGCAGGCCGTTGACGACGATGACATCGCCCGGGGAGAGTCCCTCGCGCACCACGCGCAGGCCGTCGATCACCGGGCCCAGCTGCACCGGGCGGTACTCGACGGTGTTGTTGGCACCCACCCGCAGCACGTACTTGACGCTCTGGTCGGTCCCCACCGCGCTGTCATTAATAAGGAGTGCCCGGTAGCGGTCGCCCCCGGGCAGCCGCACGCGGGCGAACATCCCTGGGGTGAACTCCCGGGCATGGTTGTCGAGCCGACCGCGCGCACGGATGGTGCCGGTGGCGGGGTCGATTTCATTGTTCACAAACACCATCTGACCCTCGTGCGGGTAGCCGGACTCCCCGACAAGCCCCACCCATACCGGGTGCGTCGCCTCGCCGGCCGCGCTGCGCTTGCGGGCGTAATCCAGGTACTTGATGTAGCCCTGCTCATCGCCCTCGAAGGACACGTAGATCGGGTCCTGCGACACGAGCGTGGTCAGCAGTGTCTGGCCGGAGGTGACGAGATTGCCTGCGGTGACCTCCGCGCGGCCGATCACGCCGCTGATGGGCGCCGTCACCCGGGTGAAGGTGAGATTGAGGGCGGCGGACTCGACGGCCGCCTCCGCCGCCTCGACGTTCGCCGAGGACTGCTCGGTGCCTGCGACGCGCGTGTCGTATTCCTCGCGCGAGATCGCATGCGAGTCGAGGAGCTTCTGCGCCCGGTCGCGCTGCGTGCGCGCGAGCTCGAGCTGCGAGCGCGCCTGGGCGAGCCCGGCCTTCGCCCGCTTGAGCTCCGCATCGTACGGACGCGGGTCGATGACCAGCAGCACATCCCCCGCCCGCACCTCGCGGCCCTGCTGGAAGTTGACGCTCGCGATGTACCCCGACACGCGCGGCCGCACCTCGACGCGCTCGACGGCCTCGAAGTGCCCGGTCAGCTCATCGAAGTCGGTGACGTCCCGTGAGATGACCTGCGCGACGGTAACCTGGGGCGCCTGCGGGGCCGCCGAGGCGGCCGCCTCGCTGTGCGAGCAGCCGGCGATCAGCAGCGCCGCGGCTAACGCCAGCGCCGTGAGCGCCACCGCCGAGGGGCCTGCCACCAAGACGGAGAACAAACGATTGTCGCGATCCATGATGTGCCTTTCCATGTCGAACCTCTTCCCTCTAGGACGATCTCGGCGGCCACCTATTGACCGCCGAGTGCGAGAGATTCTGGCGGTGCAAGGGCTCGAGGCACATTCACCCCTCGGTCCATGCCGGGGATGTCAGCGTGGCGGTACGCGCCTACCCCTTTCGAGAGAGGTGCGGTTACCGGGCGGTATCAGCTGATAACCGACGCCCAAAAAGCGCCGCGCTATCCTGTGAGCAGATTTGTCGG
>Ga0335081_10002897_pt1 | contig 27034 bp, 25 predicted proteins | sample Lox_Sample_35_FD_206713 | JGI IMG/M metagenome (GOLD analysis project Ga0335081, IMG submission 206713) | Soil microbial communities from Loxahatchee National Wildlife Refuge, Florida, United States - Lox_Sample_3.5 | ecosystem: Environmental > Terrestrial > Soil > Wetlands | place: USA...
GTGGACGGGTTTTCGGTTCTGGAAAGAATCCGGGCCCGACAGCCCGGCACCAAGGTCATCATGATGACGGCTTATCCGGCCGTCGATACCCGCACGCTTTCCTTTCGCAAAGGCGCGATCGCCTACCTTGTTAAGCCCATCAATATTGAAGACCTGAAGGCCGCGGTTCGGAAACATCTCCTCCCTCAATAGTCACAAACGGCCGTCGCCGGCGCTTGCACCCGATTACCTTGACAACGAATTTCCATGGGCATAGGATAGGATATCGGAATGCTATCGGAAGGTTTCCAATGTCGATTTCGGAGCGGGATTCTTTAGCGGAAGGGCCAACCCAATGGCTCAACGGGCCGGGCGGGAAAGACGGCCTATTCCGGTCTCTTTTGGAGGCGCTTCCCTACGCCTCGGTGGTTGTCGACTCGGAAGGCCGTCTCCTCTTTGTCAACTCTCAAACGGAAAAGATTTTTGGATATAGGCGGGACGAACTGCTCGGCCAACCCGTTGAAACCTTGGTACCCGAACGTTTCCGGGGAGCCCATATCGGCCATCGCGCCGGGTATATTTCCGAGCCCCACACGCGGCCGATGGGTAGCGGCCTTGAGTTGACCGGCCTTCGAAAGGACGGAACCGATTTCCCCGTTGAAATCAGCCTGAGTCCGTTGAAGACGGAAGCGGGCACCCTGATTACCGCCATTATCCAGGACGTCAGCGACCGCAAAAGACTGGAAGTGGCGCTGCGCGCGAGTGAGGAAAGGCTGCGGGCGATCCTGGACAACACCGAGGCGGTGATCTACGTGAAGGATGCCCAGGGCCGCTACATGCTGGTCAACCGTCGGTTTGAAAAGCTTTTCCATGTGGCCAACCCGCAGATTGTCGGCATGACCGCCCATGACCTCTTCCCAAAGGAGTTCGCCCAGGTTTTCGCGGAGAACGACCGCAAGGTGATCCACATCGGAGTCCCGGTGGCGTTGGAGGAGGTTGTCCCCCAGGATGACGGTCCGCACACTTACATCTCGATGAAGTTTTCCCTGGACGACACTTCGGGACTTCCTTACGCGGTCTGCAGCATCTCTGTGGACATCACCGAGCGGAAACAGATGGAGGAGTCGCTCCGGGAGAGCGAGCGGCGGTTCCGCCATCTGGCCCACGACCAGGAGCGGCAGCTCATTCTCTCGGAACGGCTGATCTCCTTCGGCGAGCTGACGGCCTCGCTCGCGCACGAGTTCAACAATCCGCTGGGCATCGTGATCGGCTTCGCGCAGGATCTGTTGACGGAGGTGGATCCGTCGGATCCCCGCTACCAGTCCGTCAAGATCATCGAGGAAGAGGCCCGCCGGTGCAAGAAAGTCATGAAGAACCTTCTGGACTTCGGTCGTCAGACCCCGCCGCAGCATACGCAGACGGACCCGGTGGAGATGGTCCGGAAGAGCCTCGAGCTGGTCTCGCCCCGTTTCCAGAAGACCGGCATTCGGACCGTGATCGAGAATCCGGGCGGACTCCCGAAGATCTGGGCCGACGCGCAGCAGATGAGCCAGGTGCTGGTCAATCTCTATTTCAACGCGTTGGAAGCGATGCCGCGGGGGGGGACCTTGACGATCGGGGTCGCGGCCATGCCGTCCCCGCCGGCCGACGATCCGGCTCCGAACGACGACGTGATCATCTCTGTCACGGACACGGGGCAGGGCATCGAGCCCGGTCAGCTCTCCAAGATCTTCCTTCCCTTCTTCACGACCAAAAGCAAGAAGGGAATGGGATTGGGGCTGTCGATCTGTAAAAGAATCATGGAGGCCCATCACGGGAAAATCTCGGTCGAGAGCGCGCCGGGCCGGGGAACCACGTTTTCTCTTTATCTGCCGGCCGACCGAAGGAGGCGTCCGCGATGAACCCGCACGTTCCCGACTCCGCCGCGCCCGGACGAGTTCTGGTGGTCGACGATGAGCCCAACATGCTGGCCCTTTTCCAAAAGGTCCTCGGAAAAGAAGGCTACGAGGTCGTGGCCGTCTCCTCCGGGGAAGAGGCGATCGGGAAGCTTGAGGCGGAATGGTTCGATCTGCTGATCTCGGATCTCAAGATGCCGGGCTTAAGCGGATCGGAGTTGTTGAAGAAAGCGAGAAGCGTCAGTCCGACCCTCCCCTGCATTCTGCTCACCGCGTACGGGACGATCGATTCGGCCGTCTCCGCGATGAAGGGAGGGGCCTTTGATTACCTGACCAAGCCGATCAACAACGACGAGATCCTCCTGACGGTGAAGAGGGCGCTCGATCTGCATCGGCTGACCCACGAGGTGGAGCGTCTGCGGGAGAAGGTCGGGGCCGAGAGCGCCTCGGGCGGCATCATCGGCCGGAGCAAGCCGATTCGGGATCTCTTTCGCCTGATCGGGCGGGTGGCGGAAAGCCACACCACGATCCTGATTTACGGAGAGTCGGGGACCGGAAAGGAGCTGATCGCCCGCGCGATCCACCAGCAAAGTCCGAGACGCGATCGTCCTTTCGTGGCGATCGACTGCGGAGCCCTTCCGGAAACCCTGTTGGAGAGCGAGCTGTTCGGCCACGTGCGGGGGGCCTTCACCGGAGCCGTCGGCAATAAAAAGGGGCTCTTCGAAGAGGCCGACGGCGGGACGCTCCTGTTGGACGAGATCGGAGATACAACGACGGTATTCCAATCCAAGCTGTTGCGGGTCCTGCAGGAAGGGGAAATCCGGCCGGTGGGGGGGAATAAGACGATCAAGGTCGACGTCCGCGTCATCGCCGCGACCAACAAAGACATCAAAAAGGACGTCGAGAAGAAGTCCTTCCGGGAGGATCTCTACTACCGCCTGGCCGTCGTTCCGATCGTGATTCCGCCCCTGAGGCACCGGAGGGAGGACATTCCCCTCCTGGCGGACCACTTCATCAGAAAATATTGCGAACGGAACCGGCTGGAGCCGAAACGGATCACGCCGAAGGCCATGAAGCTTTTGGTCGAGTTTTCCTGGCCGGGAAACGTGAGGGAGCTTGAAAATGTGATCGAGCGCGCCGTGTTGATGAGTCCCGGTCCGGAAATTTCGGCGGAGGCCCTCTTCATGGAAGCCCCCGTTGAAACCCCGGACGATGCCCTGCCCGATGTGATCCGAACGGCGACCGAATCGGTTGAAAGGGAAAAAATCGCGGAGGCGATCCGGAAGGCCGGAGGGAATCGATCGCGGACGGCCAAGCTTTTAGGCATCAGCCGGGCGACGCTCTACAACAAATTGAAACGGTACAACCTCGTCGAATAGCCGACCGCCGTTGTATAGACAAATGTCCATGCCCGTGAACATCGGGAGCCGTTTGAAAACCCGACGGAAAAAAGCATCTTCAATTTTCCTGTCCAGATCGTTGGACATTCCTTCCCTGTATCCGCCCCGATGCTTTAAGGCGCTTCCGGAATATCGGCTTACCTCTTGATTTATAAAGCTGTTCGTCGAAGCCGTCCCGCTTTGCCTCCATCGAGGAGTGGCATAGCCTTTGCTTATTATAGAAGTCAGGGAAGGAAAAAAGAGGGTAGCGTAAAAGAGGAGGTTGGGTCATGAGACGCACGGAGTACTTGACAGAAAAGCGGGAATTTCATAAACTGCCGGCCTCGTTGCTGATGGAGCAGGACGTTAAATTCTGCCGGCCCTCCGATTCGGCCCGCCACATCGCATCGGAGCTGACCAAACATAATTTCGGGAGTCTTCCGGTCGTGGACGGCCAGGGGATGCTGGCGGGCTTGGTGAGCGAATTTGATCTCCTCAAAGTTCTGATGAACGGCCGGGAGATGAAGGATGTCCGGGCGGAAGAGATCATGTCTCGGGAGGTCAGGTTTATCCATGAGGAGACGCCGGTGGATGAGATCATCCGGCTTTTGGAGACGGATCACCTGATCCGGGTGCCGGTGGTCCGGGAGGGAAAACTGGTGGGGATCGTCGCCAGGCGGGACGTCCTCTTCGGCTATATCAAATCCACGGCGGAATACTGGCCTTAAGGAGTCTGACGGCCGGGGAAGCGCAGGCCCGCCGGGAGGTGTGAAATGCTGACCTTCGAAATAAAAAACAGGATGCGGTTGAGAAATTGGTGGAAAGGATACGAGGAGAGGCGCGAGGCCGGCGCGGCCGAGATGGAATGGCCGACGGCCCCCGAACATGTAAAGGCGTATCTCAGAAACGAAAACGTCCCGTATCGGCTTATTCCTCATCGAGAGGCTTTCACGTCCCCCGAGGTGGCGGCCTCGATTCATGTCTCCGGACGGAAGGTGGCGAAGGTGGTCATGGTTTGGGCCGACGATCGTTACGTCATGGCCGTTCTTCCCTCCCACCGTCCGCTCGACTTGGCGCGGTTCGCGGAGGTGCTCGGTGCGTTCCGGGTGTCTCTTGCGCCGGAAGCGGTTTTGGATAAGCTTTTTCCGGATTGCGAGGTGGGGGCCATGCCCCCGTTCGGCCATCTCTACCAATTCCAGGTTTATGTGGACGAGTCCCTGACCCGGGAGCCGGAGATTTTCTTTCAGCCGGGGACGCATCGTGAAGTGATTGCGATACGGTATGAGGATTTCAAGCGGCTGGTTCGCCCGGAGACGGCTCGTTTCACGTCGGAGCCGATGAAAAGGGCCGACGGGTTTTGAGAAGGCGGGGAGGGCGCCACGCCGATTCGGAAAAATCTCGCGGTCAGTCCCGATTCTTATTTAAATAAACGAATTGAAAGGAAGGTGTGTCATGGAAAAGGAAAAGGAGAAAGAGACGCGGGAGGTGACTCCCTGGAGACCGTTTTCGGAGTTGAGCCGCATGGAGCGGGAGGCGGAGCGACTCTTCGGCGATTTCTTCCGCAGGCCGTTGTGGGGCATGAGTTGGCCGGATCGTTTTCGGGAAATCGGGCTTCGAGAGCCGGCGATCGAGATTTTCGAAGAGAAAGACGACATCGTGGTGAAGGCCGAGATCCCCGGCATGAAGAAGGAGGATCTGGATGTCAACATCTCCGACAGTCTTCTCACCATCAAGGGCGAAAAGAAACAGGAAGAGGAAGTGAGAAAGAAAGGGTATTATTATTCCGAGCGCTCGTATGGAAGCTTCATGCGGACGATCGATCTGCCCAAAGAGGTGAAGACGGACAAGGCGTATGCCAATTTTAAGGACGGGGTGCTGGAAGTGCGCTTGCCGAAGACCGAAGAGGCAAAGAAAAAGGAAGTGAAGATCAGGGTGGAATGATCGGCCCTTTGGGGAAAGGGGATGATGGAGATGAAATGTCCAAAATGCGGCGGCCTCATGAATTTTGAGGAATTTATGTACGGAGGGGGCGGGGAGGTACCGTGGTCCTATGAAGGCTGGCGGTGCCTCTTCTGCGGTGAAATCGTCGATCCCCTCATTCTCATGAACCGCGGGGAAGCCAAGGCCCGCGAGGAAGAGAAAGTTGAAACCGGAGGTGGGCGAAGCAAGCGCTGATTTATCCCCGATTTTTTTCAATGCCAGAGCCTCGCCTCGCGACGGTCGTGATCATCGCGCGGTGAGGCGACCGTCGCCCGCCGGGTCGAGGAAGCCCCGGTCCGAAGACCGGGGTTCCGCAAATCGAACAAAAAACGAAAGGAGAGGATCGTGATCGAACTGCATCGGATCTTGATGGCAACCGATTTTTCGGACTATTCCAATGAGGCGTTGGAGTACGCCGTGCATTTGGCGGCGGGCTTCGGCGCGGACCTTTATCTGCTCCATGTGTTCGAGCCGCCTTTTTTCAGTCCTTCCGGCGTGTCTCCGGGTATCCGTCCGGAGATCCGTCAATGGATTCGGGAAGTCAAAGAAGAGGAGCACAACAAACTCAGCAAGCTGGCGGATCAGGTCCGGCATCGTGGGCCCAACGTGCACGCCATTTTGAAAGAGGGAACGCCGTTCCTCGAGATTCTCAAAACGGCCGGAGAGGTCCCGGCCGACCTGATCGTGCTCGGAACGCACGGACGCACCGGAATGGGGCATGTCCTGATGGGGAGCGTGGCCGAGCGGGTCGTGCGGAAGGCTGTCTGCCCCGTCTTCACGGTCAAACCGAAGGCGCTGGGGAATAAGAAAAAGGAGAAAGGCTAGCCGATGGATCCGGTTTCAGATGAGGGGGGTCCCATGTCGGGCCCGGTTGAAGTCAAAAAAGAGTCGGTGTCCGTTTCCTGGGTCGAAGGCGTTCAACTGGCCGTGGAAATTCGGAACCATCGGCTCCTGCTGGATCAGCCGGAGGACGAAGGCGGTCAGGACCGGGGAATCACGCCGGTCGAGATGTTCGTCGGATCCTTGGCGGGTTGCATCGCTTATTTCGCGGCGCGCTTCTGCCAGCGGCACGCCATTCCGGCCGACGGTCTGAGGGTGACCATGCACTGGGACTACGCCGAGCGGCCTCATCGGATCGGCGAGATGACCGCTTATGTCGATCTTCCGGCTCCGCTGGATCCCCCGATGAAACGACGCCTTCAGCAGGTTTTGGAGGGCTGCACGATCCATCAAACCTTGGCGGACCCTCCCAAGGTGTCCGTCGTGATCAACGAAACCTCGAATCCGAACGGTGAACGTCATTCCCGTCCGTGAGGGCGGGGATTCTTCAAAACAACGCAAAGGGTGGAACAAAGGGGGATAGAATGAAACTTCCGCTTCAGATTACGGTTCGCAACGCCTCGGTTTCCGACGCGGTTAAAAACGAGATCCTCGAGAAGGCGTCCAAGCTGGATCAATATTCCGATCATATCATGGGCTGTCGGGTGACCGTGGACAGTCCCCATCGACATCAGCACCAGGGCATGCGCTATGAAGTGCAAATCGATCTGACCGTCCGCGGCTCCGAACTGGTGGTCAAACGCCAGCCCCATGAGGATATCTATGTGGCGATCCGGGACGCCTTCGATGCGGCCCGCAGGCAGCTGGAGGATTACGAACATCGGCTTCGCGGGGACGTGAAAAGGCACGAGCCCGCGACCCATGCCCGCGTCAGCAAACTGTTCCCGGAAGAGGATTATGGTTTTCTCGAGGAGACGGATGGACGGGAGATCTATTTTCATCGGAACAGCGTGCTTCATGACGCCTTCGACCGCATGAAGATCGGAACGGAAGTGCGCTTTGTTGAAGAAGCGGGAGAAAAAGGGCCCCAGGCGAGCACCGTCGAGATGGTTCGGTCCCGTCGAGGCCGCGAGGCGCAGGCCTGATCCGAAACGAGGGATCCGTCCCGCGCGCGGGACGGATCGGACGCGTGACATTGCCAACCAAGAAGGGAGTTTCCATGCTGCGAGATTACCGTATCATCCTTATTCTATCCGCCGGCCTGCTTTCAGGATTCGGCAGTTGGGTTTTGGCCGGCGCCGAAACGGTCGGCGACGCTTCGAAGGGGAAACCGATCTATGAGAAGAACTGTCTTATCTGTCACGGGCCGGAGGGCCGCGGTGATGGACCGATGGGACAGTCGCTCCATCCGCCGGCCCCGAACTTTGCCAGCCCGGAGAGTCAGCGCAAGCCCGATTCCGAATGGATGAAGGTCATTCGCGAGGGCCATCCGGACACCGCGATGACGACCTGGAAGGGAAACCTCTCGGACCAGCAATTTCTGGATGTATTGGCCTACGCGCGGAAGCTGAGTCGAGGCGTTGAAAAAGGGAGGAGCTAAGACGGCCGACCCGAGGGATTTTCTACTAAACGTTTATGAAATTTTAGTCGATAAATCTTTTTATAATCAATCGGCTATGGGGCAAGTAAGTTTGACATTTGTGTTTTTAAAGAGTATTATAAAGTCGGATCGGAAAGAATGATCATTGAAAAAAGAATAGGACTGCGGTGTTCGTAAAGATCGCTTGACCTTTGGGAACAGCAAAAGAAGGGGAGCCTTCCCCCTTTCCTGTCGGAGACGGAGGGGGGGTAAAAAGAGCACCCGCCTAGACCAAAGCCTCAGGTTCAACGATTCAAACGGCATTGCGGTCATGGCACCGTCCCAAAGAAAGCCTGTCGACGTTCGACGAGTCCGTAACACCGGGAGGTGTATAAGCGGATCCGAGAAGATCGGCCAGGGAAGGCGGCGGCACCCCCAAGGGCCGCGGCCAAGCCACCGGTCGAAATCGGAACCGACGGACATAAGGTCAGCGTTTGGGACGTTGCTTTTTTTGGAAAGCCGAATTCCCCGGAAGCCGGGGAGCTCGGCTTTTTTTATTGATCCTTTTTGCACGATGAATAACTTTGCAGGATGGCGTCCGGTTTTTCGGGATCGAGACATTGACATTGAACCGGCAAACCGGATAAAGTTCTCCTGCACGCGTTGCCGCAGGAGAGGTGCATGACCTTGAACCGCAGAGAGATTCCTTCCGACGACCTCCGCGCTCGTTTTGATCCGGATCAATTTTCCTTCACGACCACGGAAGAGCTTGTCCCGCAGGACGCCGTCATCGGGCAAGAACGGGCCGTTCGGGCGATGGACTTCGGCCTGCACATTCAGGACCGGGGATACAACATCTACGTTTCCGGAGTTCCGGGGACCGGAACGAACTCGATCGTGAAGTCCATGATCAAACGGGTGGCCGAAACGCAGTCCACCCCGGACGATTGGTGCTATGTTCATAACTTTCAAGATCCGGATCGTCCGAAAGCGATGAGCCTGCCTGCGGGAAAAGGACGGGAGTTTCAACGGGAGATGGAGCGTCTCATCGGCGCGCTCCAACTTGAGCTTCCCCGGGTGTTCCAAAGCAAGGAGTATGAAGATCAGCGGAGGCAATTGGAAGAAACGTTTTCCAAAGCCCGTGATGGCCTCACGAATCAACTGGAGGAACAGGCGCGAAAGTACGAGTTCATCATCAAGAGCACGGCCTTCGGGATCGCGGTGGTTCCCATGATCAAGGGAAAACCGATCGAGACGGAGCAGATCGAGGAACTGGACTCCCTGACCCGGGCCGAAATCGAGCGGAAGCAGAAAAGTCTTCACGAACACATCCATGCCTTCGTTCAGCAGATCCGCGCCCTGCGGGACGAGATGCATCGGAAGATCGCGGAGCTCGACCGGCAGGCGGCGCATTACACCTCCGAACACGCGTTCGAAAGCTTGCGGAAGAACTATCGGGGCTTTCCGAAGGTCATGGACTACATCGAGACGGTCCAGCAGGACGTCCTCGAGAACTTTAAAGACTTCCTTCCCGAGCAGGAGACGGCGATGCGGATTCCCGGTCTGGAGATCGAGTCTCCGCGGAAATCGATGACCCGATATGCCGTCAACGTGGTGGTGGATAACGCCGGAACCCAAGGCGCGCCGCTGGTGGAGGAGGGGAATCCCACCTACAATAACCTGATCGGCCGTATCGAAAAGAAAGGTCGCCTGGGAACCCTCTACACGGATTTCACCTTGATTAAGGCCGGCTCGCTTCTTCAGGCCAACGGCGGGTATCTGGTTTTAAACGTCCTCGATGTTCTTCGAAGCCCCTTCACGTGGGACGCCCTCAAGCGCGTGATCAAAAACAAGGAGATCAAAATCGAGGATATCGGGGAACTCTACGGCGTGATCGCCTCGGCCGGCATCAAGCCGGAGCCGATCCCGGTGCACCTGCGGGTCGTGCTGATGGGGAATCCGCTGATCTATTACCTGCTCCACGCTTACGACGAGGACTTCGAGAAGATGTACAAGGTCAAGGTCGACTTCGCCCAGGAGCAGGGTCGGGACGCCGGGGCCCCGATCCAGTACGCTCGTTTCGTTTCACGGATTTGCCGGGAAGAGGGCTTGCTCCATTTCGATCGGTCCGCCGTGGGCGCCCTGATGGAGCAGGCCTCCCGCTGGGCGAGCCACAAGGGAAAACTCTCCCTGCGTTTCGGCGCGTTCACGGATTTGATCCGGGAGTCGAGCCACTGGGCCCGATCGGAGGGCGCGGACCGTGTTTCACGCCGGCACGTTCAGAAGGCGGTGGAGGAAAAAATCTACCGGTCCAATCTCTTGGAGGAGCAAATCCAAGAACTGATCACGGAGGGAACCCTCATGGTGGATCTGTCCGGGGCGGTCGTGGGTCAGATCAACGGGCTTTCCGTCTATGAGTTGGGCGATTTTTCGTTCGGCCGTCCCTCCCGCATCACGGCGCGGGTCTTTCTGGGCCAGTCCGGGATCGTCAATATCGATCGGGAAGCCAAGCTCAGCGGGAGGACGCATAACAAGGGCGTGATGATCCTTTCGGGGTATCTGGGCGGCCGTTACGCCCGGGAAGTTCCTCTGTCGGTGTCCGCGAGCCTGTGCTTCGAGCAGAGCTACGGCGAGGTGGAAGGCGACAGCGCCTCGGCGGCGGAACTGATCGCGCTCCTGTCCGGCCTTTCCGAAATTCCGATCCTTCAGGGAATCGCGATCACGGGTTCGGTGAATCAACGCGGCGAGCTCCAGGCGATCGGCGGTGTGAACGAGAAGATCGAAGGCTTCTATGCCGTTTGCAAGGCGCGGGGCTTGACGAACGACCAGGGCGTGATCATTCCCGGTCGGAATCTCAAGCACCTGATGTTGAAAGACGAAGTGGTGGAGGCCGTGGCGGCCGGCCGGTTTCATGTTTATGCCGCCGAAACGGTGGATGAGGCGATGGAGATCCTGACGGGCCGCTCCGCCGGGGAGCTGCAAGCGGACGGGAAATACCCCGCCGGAACCTTCAATGCGGCCGTCATGAATCGCCTGGCCGACATGAATGAAAAATTGCTCGCGATGGAAGCCGACCGACCGCGCTCCGTACAGGCCTCCGCCTCGGAAGCGCCGGACGAGAGCCTCCCGGCGCCGTCCGGTCCTTGAGACGCCGTCGTTCGGGGCCTTTCACAATCGACAGCGGATAAGCGCCCCATGGAGTCCGAATCCAGCATCCTGCTCACCGATCTTTATCAACTCACCATGCTCCAGGCCTATTTCGACCGCCGGATGGAAGAAACGGCGGTGTTCGAATTTTTTGTGCGCAAACTTCCGCCCGGCCGCGGTTTCCTGATGGCTTGCGGTCTCGAACAGGCGCTGGACTATCTGGAGCGGCTGCATTTTACGGCGCCGGAGCTGGACTGGCTTGCCCGGAGCGGCCGCTTCAGTCGGAGTTTTGTGGATTCCCTCGAGCGGCTGCGGTTCACCGGCGACGTCCATGCCGTTCCGGAGGGAACGGTCTTTTTTCCGCATGAGCCGGTTCTTCGGGTGACCGCCCCGCTTCCGCAGGCGCAACTGGCCGAGACCCGCTTGATCAATCTTCTCCATTTTCAGACCCTGATCGCCTCCAAGGCGGCGCGCTTTGTTCTGGCGGCGCCCGGAAAACTCCTCGTCGATTTCGGGTTGCGGCGGGCCCACGGGGCGGAGGCCGGACTCCTGGCGGCGCGGGCCGCGTACCTCGCCGGGTTCTCCGGGTCGGCCACCGTTCTGGCCGAATTCCGCTTCGGCGTGCCGGCGTACGGAACCATGGCCCACTCGTTTATTCAGGCCCATGACGATGAACAGGAGGCCTTCTTGAATTTCGCCCGCGCGCAGCCGAACAACGTGATGCTGTTGCTCGACACCTACGACACCGAGGCGGCGGCCGAAAAGGCGGTTGCGCTCGCCTCCCGGCTCAAAGCGGAAGGGATCCGGATTAACGGCGTGCGACTCGACAGCGGGGACCTGGGCGACCATGCGCGCAAAGTCCGTCGGATTCTGGACGAGGGCGGCCTGACCGACGTGAAGGTCTTCGCCAGCGGCAATCTGGGCGAAGAGCGTTTGCGGAATCTGATCGAGACCGCGGCCCCGATCGACGGCTATGGGATCGGTTCGGACCTCGTCACCTCGGCCGACGCGCCGCACCTGGACTGCGCCTATAAACTCCAGGAGTACGCCGGACGGGCGCGGCGCAAGCGCTCGGAAGGCAAAGCCACCTGGCCCGGGCGAAAACAGATTTTTCGACGCTACGGCCCCGACGGCCGGATGCTGGAAGATCTTCTCACGCTCGACGACCATCCGGCGGAGGGCGAGCCGCTGATTCATCCGGTGATGCGCGACGGCCGGCGCCTGGCCCCGCCCGCTCCGCTGACCGATCTGCGGGCCTACGCCGCCGAGCAATTGGCGCGTCTGCCCGGGCCCCTCCGCAAGCTTGAAAACGCGCCGCCGTATCCCGTCAAGATCACGGAGGCCCTCAAGGCCCTGGCCAATAAAGTGGACTCGGAGACGCGTCTTGAGAAGCCAACATGAATCCGCATCGCGGGCGTGCTATGTCTAAGAACGGATGTAAAGATGTCCATTTTCATAGACGCGACATAAGTCATAGAAAATTCAGGTTATGAGACCAATTTTAAGGAAAGTGTGTACAATTTCTTAGACAAAGACCGATTTGTAAATATGAATCACGGTTCACCTCGGATCGGTTATTTTTCCCCATCGCGGGAAAACCAATCATTCTATTGGTTCAATCCGGTTTCGACAGCATAGCCCGCTGCCCGTAACAGAACATGGCACAGGCATTGCACCATATTGATCGGAAAAAAAGCATTAGCATAAGTAGTTGAAACCTGTAAGCGGACTCGAAAAAAATCCGGGGATGATTTTGGGCTTTCGGCCAGGAGGACACCATGCAGGATAAAATCGGTCCGTCCATGGAATTGCCGGTCATTCAAGGGAGCGGGCCTCCTCTTATCGCGGGGATGAGTCATCAGAAGGGTGTCCGCTTGCCGGTGATTCAAGAGCCCGGAGTCCGGACCGATGAACCTTCGGTGATCCCCGGGGTCAGCCGTCGGGACTTTCTCAAGGTCTGCGGAACCGCGGCGGCCCTGCTCGGCCTGGAAGCGATGTGGGTTCCCAAAATCGCCGAGGCGTTGGTCGCCGCGATGGGCCAACGTCCATCGGTGATCTGGTTGAATTTCGCTTCGGACACCGGCTGCACCGAGGCGCTGATCAAGGCCAACTACCCGAACGCCGCCCAGCTCATTCTGGAAACGTTGAGCATGGACTTCAACGAGACGATCATGGCGGCGGCCGGCACGCAGGCCGAGGAGATCCTGCAGCAGGCCTTGAAAAAGGGCGGCTACATCTTGATCATCGAGGGCGCCGTCCCGACCAAGCGGGGCTATGGCATGGTCGCCCGTCGCGATATGATCGACATCGGCAGGGAGTTCGCGGAAAAGGCCAAGGCGATCATCGCCGTGGGAAGTTGCGCCACCTGGGGCGGGGTGCCCTCAGGCAATCCGAACCCGGCCGGATTGAAGGGGGTGCGCGAAGCGCTGGGAGTGGACTGCATCAACCTCGATCTCTGCCCCGTCAACGAAGGAATCCTCGTCGCCACCATTACGGATTATCTGCTCAACAACCGTCTGCCGGAACTGGACGATCACGGACGGCCGAAGATCTTTTACGGCCAGACGATTCACGATCAGTGCGAACGCCGGGCCCATTTCGACGCGGGCCGCTTCGTGGAGCGGTTCGGAAGCAAGGAGGAGGAACTCGGCTACTGTCTGTACAAGGTGGGATGCAAAGGTCCGGAGACCTACGCCAACTGCTCGAAGATGCGTTACAACGACCGGGTGAGCTGGTGCATCGGGGCGGGGGCCCCCTGCATCGGCTGCGCGGAGCCCCACTGGGTGGACAAATTCGCCGGATTCTACGAAAGACTTCCGGAGGTCTGGATCCCGGGAATCGGCGGAGTGGAAGCGGGCGCGGACAAGATCGGCCTCCTGGCCGGCGCGGCCACGGCCGTCGGGATCGCGGCCCATGCGATCGGCACGGCCGCCAAGGGACGGTTCAAAGGGGAAGCGTCCGAAGAGCATAAGGACGAATCGAAGAAGAAATAGAGGCGCGACCCGTCGCGCCCTATCGGGTCCGCACGGACCCGCGGGTGATGAATTGGGAGGGCCGAGCATGAGCCGTATCATTATAGATCCGATCACCCGAATCGAGGGGCACATGGCCCTCGAGGTCGAAGTGGAAGGGGGAAAGGTCAAGGACGCCTGGGCCTCGGGGACCCTTTTTCGCGGGTTTGAAATCGTTCTGAAAGACCGGGATCCTCGCGACGCCTATCACATCACCCAACGGATCTGCGGCGTTTGCCCCACCTCCCATTCCCATGCGGCCGCCCTGTGTCTGGAGAGCGCCGTCGGCATTCATCCTCCCGAGATGGGCCGACTCGTCCGCAACATGGTGGAGGGAGCCCAGTTTCTCCATTCCCATATCCTGTGGTTTTATCATCTTGCCGCGCTCGATTTCGTGGACGTCGTCTCGGCGCTCAAGGCCGAAACGAAGGAGCATTATTTAAAGGACGTCCAGGCCCGCATCGGGAAATCCGTGGAGGGCGGCCAGCTCGGCCCGTTCGCCAACGCCTACTGGGGACATCCCGCCTACAAACTCCCCCCCGAGTTGAACCTTCTGGCCGTAGCCCATTATCTGGAGGCGCTGGACAAGCAGGCCCAGGCCTCCCACATCTCGGCCATCTTCGGCGGGCGGATGCCGATGACGATGACGACCCCGGCCGGCGGCTCGGTCCATATCCCGACACTGGACGACATGGCGAATTTGATCCCGCGGCTGGATGAAGTCCGTCATTGGATCGACCATGTCTATATCCCGGATGTCCTGGCGATCGCCCCGTACTACCTCGACTACGCCGCCATCGGCACGGGACCGCGGAACTTTCTGGCCTGGGGCGTCTTCGACGATCCGAGCTTTGATTCGAAGAACCGGCTGATGCCCAGCGGGACCGTCTTCGATTGCAGCTTCAAAGCGCAGGAAGTGGATCAAAAAATCGTAACGGAAGACGTGGCCCACGGCTGGTACAAGGACGGCCCGCCGGAGCATCCGAGCACCGGCGCGACGGAACCGGAATTCACGGCGTGGGATACCGACAAGAAATACACCTGGGCCAAGGCCCCGCGCTACGGGGACCGGCCGATGGAGACGGGGGCCCTGGCCCGGATGGTCGTGGCCTATTCCAAGGGCCAGCCCGATGCGACGAAGCTGATCAACCAGACGCTCCGACAGCTCGGCGTCGCCGACAAGCCGCAGGTCCTCTGCTCCGTGGTCGGGCGCATCGCCGCGCGGGCCCTGGAGACCAAGATCGTCGCGGATGCCATGGAGGTATGGGCCAACGAGATCATGGAAAACCTCAAGTCCGGAAAGAAGGAAACCTTCACCTCGTACGATCTGCCTCAAAAGGGGCAGGGGGTGGGGTTGTGGGAAGCCCCGCGGGGCGCGCTGGGACACTGGAACCAGATCGAACGCGCCAGGCTGTCCAACTACCAGGTGATCACTCCGACCTGCTGGAATATGTCGCCCCGCGACACGAAGGGCGTCAAGGGACCGATCGAGCAGGCCCTCATCGGGACGCCGGTGGCCGATCCCAAACGGCCGCTCGAGCTCTTGCGCGTGGCCCATTCCTTCGATCCCTGTCTGGCCTGCACCGTCCACGTGATCGACCCGGAAAGCAACGCGGTCTACAAGGTCCGCGTGTCCTAGTGAGGAGATGACTTTGTCGACCCGGCGAGTCATGCGAGCGACCTGCCGGCAGGCAGGAAGGGAGGGGGAGGCGGATCAGGTGCAGGATGATCGATGCGGGGGAAGGATATTTTCATCACCCGCGTTCTTCAACCAGAGTCCAGTGTCCGTGGTTTGGGGACGGCGCGAGACCTTAGAAGAGAGGTCGCCGTGAAGCGCGAGCGCGAGTACGTGTATGTATGGAATCTGACCTATCGGATCGACCATTGGCTCCGCGTCCTGGCCCTGGCCGTCCTGACCGTCACGGGATTTTACATCCATTGGCCTTTCGGGCCTGGAGGGGCCCCGGGCGGCCTCGCCGTGATGGCCTGGATGCGATTTTTCCATTTCGCGTCGGCCTATGTTTTTATCCTGGGCTTGGTCATGCGCGTCTACCTGGCCTTTAATTCGACGTTCGATTCGGACTGGCGGGACTTCGGCATCTTGAAAAACATCAAAAACATCCCCGATGTTCTTCTGTACTATCTGTTTCTCAAAGACACGCACAAGAAATACCGGCGTTACAATCCGATGCAGGCCCTGACCTATCTCTTCTGGTCGTTCCTGATCCTGTTCATGGCCGCGACCGGATTCGCTCTGTACCACGGGAAAGTCTTCGGGCTTTTCCAGGCCCAGCCGGCCTTCGCCTGGGTCAACCTCCTGCTCGGGGGCGAATCCGCCACGCGGATCTGGCACTTTGCCGGGATGTGGGTCTTCCTTGTGACGACGTCGATCCATGTCTATATGGCGGCGATGTACGCCTGGATGTATCGCGATCACACGGTGCGCTCCATGATCAGCGGTTACAAGTTTCCGGTCCGGGCGAGCCGGGGAGGCGCCGGGGAATGACGGGCGCTCTTCCGTCCATCGTGGTTCTGGGCGTCGGCAATACCCTGATGCGGGATGACGGGATCGGCGTTTGGGCGGTACGGGCCCTGGCCGAGGCCTACGACCTGCCGGACCGCGTCCGGCTGATCGACGGGGGCGTGGCCGGTCTTCGCTGCCTGCCGGAGTTCGAGGGGGCCGGGCATCTCCTGATCATCGACGCCGTGTCCGGAGAAAAACCGCCGGGAACGATCTACTACCTTACTCCGGAGGATCTGTCCGCGCGTCCGGGGCCCTATTTCTCGGCCCACGAGGTCGGCGTCGCGGAACTGCTGTCGGTGGCCCGCTTTCTGGGAAGGCTTCCCCTCACCCGGATTCTCGGCGTGCAACCGCAGGAGGTCCGGAAAGTCGGGCTGGATCTTACTCCGGCGCTCCAAACCTCCCTTCCCCGCGTGGTCGATGCCGCGGTCGGGGAGCTCGAATCCCTGGGCGTGAAACCCGTCCGGAAAGTCGACGCCCATGCATGAGCTCTCGATCGCGCAGAGCATTCTGGACGCGGTGTGGCGACATCTTCCATCGGGCGATGCGAGGAGCGTAAAATCGGTGACCTTGAAGCTGGGCGATTTTACCCGCATTGTTCCCGAGTCGCTTCTGTTTTGTTTTGAGGTGGCCGCCCGGGGGACGGTCGCCCAAGGGGCAAAGCTCAAGATTGAAACGGTTCCGGTCCGCTGCCGCTGCGCGGCGTGCGGCGAGGGTTTTGGGGCCGGCCGTTACGTCGTCCTCTGTCCGAACTGCGGAAAGTCGGGTGTGGAATTGACTTCCGGAAACGAGCTGGATGTGGTCGAGGTCGAACTCACCGAATCAACAGGATGATGGCCCAACGCGTACAAATTGCCGTCCGGGGAGCCGTGCAGGGGGTGGGCTTCCGCCCCTTCATCCATCGGCTGGCCACCGAGCTGGGTTTGTCGGGTTGGGTCTTGAATTCTTCCCGGGGTGTCGTGATCGAGGCGGAGGGGAGCCGGTCCCGGCTGGAGGCCTTCCTGCTCCGCATCAAAAAGGAAAAGCCGCCCCGATCCTTCATCCAGGACCTTGAGTTCTCGTTCCGGAGTCCCGTCGGATACGCCGGGTTTGAGATCCGGCAGAGCGACAAGGCCGGGGACCCGACCGCGCTTGTGCTTCCGGACATCGCCGTCTGTCCGGATTGTCTGGGCGAACTGTTCGACCCGATGAATCGGCGATATCTCTATCCCTTCACGAGCTGCACCCATTGCGGGCCGCGGTTCACGATTATCGAATCGCTTCCGTACGACCGCGCCAACACGACGATGAAAAGATTCGGGATGTGCGACGCCTGCCGCGGCGAGTATGAAGACCCGCTCGACCGGCGCTTCCACGCGCAGCCGAACGCCTGCCCGGTCTGCGGTCCGCAACTGGAATTGTGGGACGGGGCGGCCCGTGTTCTCTCCCGGCATCGGGAGGCCTGGGTCGAGGCGGCGGCGGCCATCCGCTCCGGAAAGATCGTCGCGGTCAAGGGCCTTGGGGGCTTCCATCTGATCGCGGACGCCCGACAGGAAGCGGCCGTGGTCCGATTGCGGGAACGGAAGCATCGCGAAGAGAAGCCCTTCGCGCTGATGGTTCCGTCCTTGGAGGGCCTCCGCGAGGTGTGCGAGGTTTCGGATCCGGAATCGCGCCTGCTTCTCTCGCCGGAGTCGCCCATCGTTCTATTGCGGCGACGGTCCGAACCCCCGGGTTTGAAATCGCAAATCGCCCCTTCGGTCGCTCCCGACAATCCCGACCTCGGCGTTCTGTTGCCCTACACCCCGCTGCATCATGTGTTGATGCGGGAGCTGGGTTTCCCGGTCGTGGCGACGAGCGGAAACGTATCGGACGAGCCGATCTGCACGGACGAGCGGGAGGCCGTCGATCGGCTGCGCGGGATCGCGGATCTCTTCCTCGTGCATGACCGTTCCATCGTGCGTCCCGTGGACGATTCCGTCGTCCGGATGGTGATGGGACGCGAACTGGTCCTTCGACGGGCCCGCGGCTACGCGCCGCTTCCGGTCCGTCTCAAGGAAGCGGCCCCGCCTCTTTTGGCGGTCGGAGGGCATCTGAAGAACACCGTGGCCATGACGGCGGGTCGCGACGTCTTTCTCAGTCAACACCTCGGCGATCTGGAAACCCGGGAGGCCTTTGAGGCCTTTCAAAACGCCATCGCCGGTTTTCGGGACCTCTATCCGATCCGGCCGGGGCGGACGGTTTGCGATCTTCATCCGGACTATATATCCACCCGGTATGCCAAGGGTCTGGGGAACCCCGTTACGGCGGTTCAACACCACTGGGCCCACGTCGCGTCCTGCATGGCCGAGAACGAACTCGACGGACCGGTCCTCGGCGTTTCATGGGACGGCGCCGGGTACGGCCCCGACGGGACGATCTGGGGCGGCGAATTCCTTCTGACGGACGCCTCCGCCTTCCGGCGCGTCGCCTCGTTCCGGAGGTTCCGGCTGCCGGGCGGCGCGACCGCCATCCGGGAGCCCCGGAGGACGGCCGCCGGCCTGCGCTACGAAATCGCCGGCGAACGGCTGTTTGATCCGGGCGATCCGATCGTGCTTCGCTTCTTCACGCCCGCCGAACGGGCGGTGCTCCGGACGATGCTGACCCGGGGGATCCATTCGCCACTGACCTCCAGCGTCGGACGGCTGTTTGACGCGGTGGCCTCGATCGTCGGGCTCCGCCAGCGGGTGAGTTTTGAAGGCCAGGCCGCGATGGAGCTGGAATTTGCGATCGGGGACGAGCGGACGGAGGAGGCCTATCCGTTCCGGACTCATGAAGCGGGGGAGACCTATGAAGCGCCCCTGCTGATCGTGGACTGGGAACCGATGATAAAGGAGATGTTCGACGACCAGGAGCGGGAGGTTCCCATCCGTAGGATCTCGGCCAAATTCCACAACGCGCTCGCCGAAATCATCGTCGCCGTTGCCGGGCGGATCGGCGAGGAACGGGTCGCGTTGACCGGCGGATGTTTCCAGAACAAGTATCTCACCGAGCGGGCCGTTCATCGGCTCGATGCGGCGGGTTTTCGCCCGTACTGGCATCGGCGGGTTCCGCCGAACGACGGCGGGCTCGCCCTGGGCCAGATCTTTGTCGCGCACCGGAAGGCCCGCGCGATACGGAAGGGGATCGAGACCCAAGCGCTCGACACCAAGGGGGTCCGATGAACCTCGTGACGGGCGAAATCGTGGAGATTTATGTCGACGCCTGGACGAGAATGGCGAAGGTCAGCGTCAACGGCGTTCTGATCCGCGTGCCGCTTTTGCTTTCGCCCGAAGTTCATGTCGGGCATCATGTTCTCATCGCGGGCGGCGTCGCGATCGCCGTGACGGGGACGGCATGAAGGAAGGTGTTCCGCCATGTGCTTAGCCATTCCCGGTAAAGTGTTGGAGATCGAGGATGCGGTCCGGCCCCGTATGGGGCGGGCCAGCTTTGGAGGGATCGAGAAGCGGATCTGCCTGGAATGGATTCCGGACGTCCGGATCGGCGATTATGTGATCGTCCATGTGGGTTTTGCGATCAGCAAAATGGACGAGGAGGAAGCCTTGAAGACGCTCGCTCTGTTGCGGGAAGTCGGCGAGGCCATGGAGGAGCTGCGGATCCCGGAACCCGAGGAGCACGGGGGATTTCCGCGACCGCCCGGAGGAGAGGCCGATGCGATTCGTTGATGAATATCGGGATGAAGCAATCGCCCGGAAGTATTCGGAGCAGATTCACGGGATCACGACGCGTCCCTGGACGATCATGGAGATCTGCGGCGGACAGACCCACACGATCGTGAAATACGGAATCGAATCCCTGCTGCCGGAGAAAATCACACTGGTGCACGGCCCCGGCTGTCCCGTCTGCGTCACGCCGCTGGGGATGATCGACAAGGCGGTCGCGATCGCGTCCCGACCGGACGTCATTCTCGCTTCGTTCGGCGACATGCTCCGCGTGCCCGGTTCGAGCCGGGACCTGCTCGCGGTGAAAGCGGAGGGGGGCGCCGTGCGGATGGTCTATTCGCCGCTCGACGCGTTGAAGATCGCGAAACAGAATCCCGAGAAGGAGGTCGTCTTTTTCGCCGTGGGGTTCGAGACGACGGCGCCCGCCAACGCGATGGCGGTCTGGCAGGCGAAACGGATGGGCTTGAAAAACTTTTCCATCCTTTGCTCGCACGTGCTGGTTCCTCCCGCGATGGAGGCGATTCTCTCATCGGAGAACCATCGGGTGGAGGGGTTTCTGGCGGCCGGGCACGTCTGCACGGTGATGGGGTATGAGGACTATTTCCCGATTTCGGATCGGTATCGCGTTCCGATCGTCGTGACCGGGTTCGAGCCGGTGGACATCCTCCAGGGGATCGCCATGACCGTCCGGCAGCTGGAAGAAGGCCGCGCCGAGGTCCAGAACCAGTATGCGCGATCCGTTCGCCGCGAGGGAAACGTTTTGGCCCGACAACTTCTGTCCGCCGTGTTCGAGCCGACCGACCGCGCGTGGCGCGGCATCGGCGAGATTCCGATGAGCGGCTACCGATTGAACCGGGACTATTCCGAGTACGACGCCGAGACGCGTTTCGAGGTGACCGGAATCGAGGCCCGGGAATCCCCCCTCTGCATCGCGGGCCTCGTGCTCCAGGGACTGAAGAAGCCCCACGACTGTCCCGCGTTCGGCGCGCCGTGCACCCCCGAATCCCCGCTCGGAGCCCCGATGGTCTCCTCGGAAGGAGCCTGCGCCGCCTATTATCATTTCGGCCGGTATAAGAAAGAGAAGGTGGCCGCGGAGGCCCGAGGGCGATGAATCCTGCGACGAATGAAGAGATGAAGAACGCCAAGACGGGGCCGGATCCCGCGGCGGGACTGATCTGCCCCGTTCCGATCGCCGAGTACAAGAACGTGCTGCTGGCCCACGGGGGCGGGGGGAGGCTCACGCAGCAGATGGTCCGGAAAATGTTTCTCCCGTCTTTTAAAAACGAGTATCTGGAACCGTTGCACGACGGCGCCGTCGTTCCGTTCAACGGCATGCGGATGGCCTTCACCACGGATTCGTATGTCGTGAACCCGATCGTATTTCCCGGAGGCGACATCGGCGAGCTGGCGGTCAACGGCACGGTGAACGACCTCGCGATGTGCGGCGCCCGGCCGCTCTATCTTTCGGCCGCGTTCATCATCGAGGAAGGGTTCCCCATGGCGGATCTGTGGCGGGTCGTCCTCTCCATGCAGACGGCATCGAGGAAGGCCGGGGTCGAGCTGGTGACGGGCGACACCAAGGTGGTGGATCGGGGCAAGGGCGATCAGATCTTCATCAACACCTCGGGCGTCGGCCGGATCGAACCCGGCGTCGAGATCCATCCAAACCGTGCGAAGGCCGGCGACAAAATTATCCTGAACGGACCGATCGCGATGCACGGGATCGCGATCATGTCGGTCCGGGAAGGGCTGGAGTTCGAGACCCGGATTGAAAGCGACACGGCCGCGCTCAACGATTTGGTCATGACCATGATCGGCGCCGGCCGGGATATTCACGTCCTCCGCGACCCCACGCGCGGAGGTCTCGCCAGCGCGCTGAACGAGATCGCCGAGACGGCCCGCGTCGGAATCACGATCTCGGAGGACCGGATCTTGATCGACGAGGAGGTGAAAGGCGCCTGCGAGATTCTGGGGCTCGACCCGCTCTACGTCGCGAACGAGGGAAAGCTGGTGGCCTTCGTCGCCCCCGAATCGGCCGACCGGGTGCTGGCCGCGATGCGAGGGCATCCGCTCGGAAAAGAGGCCGCCGTCATCGGCGAGGTCGTCGGCGATCATGCCGGGACCGTCGTGATGAAAAGCCGGATCGGGGGTTATCGGGTGGTGGATATGTTGTCGGGAGAACAGTTGCCGAGGATTTGCTGAGCGAAGACCCATCGTTTAATACACGCCCGGGCCGAACCGAGGGATGGCGGCCGGCCTGTTCTCGAGAGAGCGGATCATGCGGCCCGAAAAATTCAGGGATTCATCCGGGAAACGGACTTTGCATCGGCGGCGGGTTTGGGGCTTTCTGGTCGCGACGCTTTTCGTTTCTTCCTTCGCGCATGCCGCGGACAAGACATTCGATGTCAATACCTCGACCCAGTTCTTATGGGGCGACGACATGATGGGACAGGGGCAGAGCGTCGTCGCGGAGTACCTGAGGTTCAACTACAAGCCCCAGGGCGATACGATCGATGTCACGGGTTACGGACGGGCCTGGAGGGATTATACCGACAGCGAAATCCGGGCCGCCGGTCCTTTGGGAAGGATTTATTATCTGTACATGGACTATTCACCGTTGGAGAATACCTCGCTGAGGTTCGGCCGGCAGTTTGTGAACTTTACCGCCGGGTCGGCCATTTTGGACGGCATCCGCCTGGATGTGAGCGGCCTGGGCCCGATCGGCGTCACCTTCGCGGAGGGGGCGGATGTCCAGTTTTCCTTGGACGGGACGCAGTCCAGACTCGGAAATCACTTCATCGGATTGAATTTCCGTCTGGAAAATATCCGGGCCACCCAGCTCGGCGTCAGCTATGTCCAGCGGTACGACGATTGGGACGTCTCCCGCCAGGACTTCGGCCTGAACTTTCGCCGGTCGTGGGCGTATTTCAGCCCGTACGGGGAGATCCAATACGACCGGGTCTCGGCGGATTTTTCCGAGGCCCTGGTGGGTCTCGATGTTTTCCCGACGAGCGACCTCATGCTCAAGGGCGAGTTTTACCATTCCTACCCCTTGTTTGATTCCACCTCGATTTACAGCGTCTTCGCGGTGGACTCGTACCGCGAGTATCTCGTCCAGGCCGACTACAGCATCAGCGTGCCGCTGGGTTTGATGGCCTCGTACACCCGGCAGATCTACGGGGACAGCCAGGAGGCGAATGTCTACACGGCGGGTGTCAACCTTCATCCCGTTGAACGCCTGAACCTGAAAGCGTCCGTCAACCGGCGCACCGGTTACGCGGGGCACGATTGGGGCTTTGAGACCACCGGCGATTGCAAGGTCGGAGAGCGCCTCAGCCTGTCCGCGGGCGCGCAGTACGACACCTACGAACGGCCGGACGATTTCAGCGAGAATTACGCCACGCGGTTCTGGGTGGGCGGCCGGTGGGGTCTCCGGAACGACCTTTCGGTTTCGGCCCGGCTGGAGGATGACGTCAATGAGAACTTCACCAACCTGCCGGTTGGAAGAATCACCGTCGATTGGGCGCTTTGAAGGAGGATTTTCACGTGGTCGGAAAGGCGATGCTGATTGCGATTTTCCTGCTGGGACTCGGAGCCCGGGCCTGGGCCGCGACCCCTCATGAAGACTATGCCAAGATGAGCATTCCGGACTGCAACGGGTGCCATCAATCAAGCGGGGTCGCCCCGAACCACGGATCGATGTGGGTGAAAGAGCACCGGCTGTACGCCGAGAAGCAGCCCAGCAACTGCAAGGCCTGTCACCAGCAGTCGTTCTGTCTGGACTGCCACACGGGGGGCGGCATCGACCGCGACCTGCACGCCTCCACGTCGGGCGTGGACTACATGCCGAATTCGCATCGAACGGATTTCAGGGAAATCCATCCCATCAAGGCCTTTGATGACCCGAACTCCTGTTATCGATGCCACGACCAGAAGCGGTTCTGCGTGGATTGCCATAACAAGTTCAATCCGAACGATCTGAGGTTCCTGTCGCATCGGAGGGGGTTCTCGGACATCGAGGTCAGCGCCGGCGGACCGCAACATTCCTCGTTCACCCCCGCGCAGTGCCAGACCTGTCATCCCGGCAGCGTTCTTCCGACGCATACCTGGTCGGACTCCCATGCCAAGGAGGCCCGGAGGAATCTTACGGCCTGTCAGTCCTGTCACGCGGATGGAGAGACCTGTTTGAAATGCCACAGCGCGACGACCGGGTTGAAAATCAATCCCCATCCCAAGAACTGGGGACGGATCGCGGATCGGCTGAAAGCGTACGGCAAAAACAAGACATGCGTTCGGTGTCATTCTTAGCGCAGGAGGGCGCTCCTATGGCCGGCGGATCAAAATTCATGATGGGATCGATTGCGGTGGCCGTGGGGTTTCTTCTCATGGCGGGTTGCCGGAGCAGCACGAAAGAGACGGCCGGCGAAGCCGCCGTGAAGACGAGCTTTGTCGGCATCGACACCTGCTTCAAATGCCACGCGGACGGGAGCCTGGGCAAATTCCCCGCCATGATCGGAAACTCCGGCGCGCCGAACGTCGGCTGGCTGTACAGCCCCCACGGCAACTACGAATCCGTGGATCAAAATTTCCAGCCGATCGATCTTGGAATTTATAACGTCGGCTTTCCTTTTTATGCCTTCTCCGAATGGAACGACACCTGCCAGACGTGTCACGATGCGCTCGGCGACGGCCAGAAGATCAGCACGGTCTATTCGCTGTACGGACCCGGGATCGGCCTCGTGAATCGTCCGATCGTGGCGTGCGAGAGCTGCCACGGCCCGGGCGGGAACCACTACGGGCTCGGCCCGATCCCCTATCCGAGACCGGCCGCCGGGCAGTGCGGGCAGTGTCATAATAAGACCTTCCCGACCGATCATCTCCAATTTCACCCCGAGGGAGCGAGCATCTACGAGGACTATCAATCCGCGCCCCATGCCAAGTCCATCAACGCGCATGTCCTGGTGTCGGGAAGCACGACCGATGTCACCGCGCTCTGTTCGAGGTGCCACACGGACGAAGGCGTCAAGCTTTACGCCGCGGGGGTTCCGGGAACCGCGAGCCACGACGACATCACCGCATTTTTTACCAACAACCCCGTATCCAATGTGGCCGACGCCACGCCCGTCGACTGCAAAACATGCCACGACGTGCATAACCAGGGGAAGCAATTCCTCGCGGCGGCCTCGGTCACGTCGACGGGAAACCAATCGGCGACGTTCAACACCTGCACGACCTGCCATCAGCTCAATAAAACGGACGGGACGGTCCTGACCGACGCCTATCACGATCCTTCCGTGAATTCGCACAGCAGCCTGGACGAGGTGATCACCGATACCCATGCGGCCGTTCCGGGAGACACGAGGCTGAACTCGGGCTCCGCGGCGGTGGCCTTGATTTTCGTTAACAAAGGCGACGATCGCTCCTGCACCGGATGTCACAATCCCCACGCGGCCGATACCACGATCAACAAGCAGTGGGTCCGGTCGGCGCACGGAGACACGACGGCCGACCCGTGGACCCACTACGATTGGAAAGGCGTCAGCCGCCAGCCGTGCCAGCAGTGCCACACCTCGACCGGGTTCAAGAACTTTGCGGACGCGCTCCGGGCGGGGACCGTCTACGATCCGACCCAAAACAACTTTTACGGTTTGTTGGCCGGAACGACCGGAAACACCGGTCAGCTGGAGACGATCTACTGCTGGGGCTGTCACACGGACAACAAGGGCGGGCTGCGCAACCCCGGTCCCATCACGGCGCCGTACAAGGACATGTCGAACAACACCATCACCTTCCCCGACGTGTCGGGTTCCAACGTCTGCATGGCCTGCCACACGGGGCAGCAAAGCGGGGGAACCGTTTATAATACCGCGGGGGATTTCAGCAACCTGAGTTTCATCAACTCGCATTACCTCACGGGCGGCGCGACCATCTTCCGGGCCAGCGGGTATGCCTATCTCTTCAACTCCGACGGGTCCGGCACCGGACGCGACTACGCCAACGTTTCCTTCTACGCGCACGATCAAATCGGCTCGTCGAACGCCCCCGGGACGGGGACGAACGGTCCCTGCGCGGGTTGCCATATGCAGACGGCCGAGCCGCACCTGTTCCTGCCCGTGACCAAGGACGAGACGACCGGCGCCGTCACGGCCATCACCAGCACGGCCTGCGTCACCTGCCACGTTCCCGGCGGTCAGTTTGAGATGACCGTGGCCGAACTGGAACAGGAGAAGACCCGCTTCGCCAGCTCGCTCAAAGCGCTTCAGGATCAACTGGAGATAAGAAGCTATTACTTCTCGTCCGTCTATCCCTATTTCTACCAGCTCCGCTACAACACCGGAACCGTGTCGGTCACAAACGGGAGCGCCGTGGTGACGGGGAGCGGAACGACCTGGACCGGCGCGGGAATCGCCACGGGAGGCGCGTCTCCCGATCAGTTCAAGGTAAGCCTCGACGGAACGTACTACAGCGTCCTGAGCGTGGATTCGGATACGCAGCTCACGCTGACGGCTCCCTACAACGGGTCGACCGCGACCGGCGGGGCGTACGCCATTATTAAAAACGGCGCGGCCAACGCGATGAAGAACTGGCTGACCCAGAGCGGGCCCGCGCCCTTCGCCACGCCGGACACGGACACCACGGGAGCGACAAGCGGCAAGAACAACATGGGGGCGGCCTTCAACTACAACCTGCTGCTTCATGATCCGGGGGCCTTTGCGCACAACCGTTTCTATATCAAGCGGTTGATCTACGATTCGATCGACTGGCTGGACGACAACAACCTGAACGATTCGGTCCAGGCGACGCTGAGCGGCCTCGATCCTGCGACGCATCCCTACCAGGCGGACGCGATCGCCTACCTCCTGAGCTCGACCGGGGGGCGGCCATAAATAATGAGAGAAGGAGACGAGTGAAGATGAGGATGAAAGTCCTGTTCGGCCTGGCCGCGCTGATTTTCCTTTCGGCCGGAGCCGGATTCGTTCAAACGGCGTCCGGCGAGGCGCCGGCCTATGTCGGCGTCGCCAAGTGTAAAATCTGTCATTCGAAGCAGTATAAAGTTTGGAGCGACAGCAAGCATACCAAGGCGTT
>Ga0335081_10002898_pt1 | contig 27023 bp, 23 predicted proteins | sample Lox_Sample_35_FD_206713 | JGI IMG/M metagenome (GOLD analysis project Ga0335081, IMG submission 206713) | Soil microbial communities from Loxahatchee National Wildlife Refuge, Florida, United States - Lox_Sample_3.5 | ecosystem: Environmental > Terrestrial > Soil > Wetlands | place: USA...
GAGGCGCTGAAGCGCACGATGTGCTGGTAGTAGCGGCGCGTCGCGCCGGCATCCGGCACGCGGTGCAGGCGCGCGTGAGTGAGCGCCATGACGAGCGAGCGCACCGCGTTGGAGAGCGCAAAGCCCATGTGACCGAAGAGCGCGGCGTCGAAATCGCGCGCGCCCTGGGCGCGATCCGGATTGCGTGCCGCGTTCATCTCGGTGAGCACGTACGGATGGCAGCGGATCGCGCCCTGGCCGAAGATGATGAGGCTGCGCGTGAGGATGTTCGCGCCCTCCACCGTGATCGCCACCGGAATGACCTCGTAGCCGCGCGCGAGATAGTTGCGGGGGCCCAGGCAGATGCCCTTGCCGCCGTGCACGTCCATCGCATCGTTGCCGACCTGACGGGCCATCTCGGTTGCGTGGTACTTGAGCATGGCGGAGGGGACCGAGGGCTTCTCACCGCCGTCGATCGCCCCGGCCGTGACCGAGCGGGCGGCGTCCATCGTGTAGGTGAGCCCCACCATGCGTGCGATGACGGACTCGACGCCCTCGAAGCGCCCGATCGGCATGTTGAACTGCCGCCGGATGCGGGCATACGCGCCCGTGGCCCACACCGCGGCCTTGGCACCGCCCGTGGCATTGGATGGCAAGGAAATGCACCTTCCCACCGACAGCTGCTCCACCAGCATGCGCCAGCCCTGGCCGGCCATCTTCACCCCGCCGATGATGACATCGAGCGGCACGAACACATCCTTGCCCTGGATCGGGCCGTTCTGGAACGGAATATTGATCGGGAAGTGCCGCCGCCCGATCGTGACGCCGGGCGTGTGCCGTGGGATGAGCGCGCAGGTGATGCCGATGTCGTTCTTTTCGCCGAGCAGATGCTCCGGGTCGAACATCCGGAACGCGAGCCCGACCACGGTCGCGACGGGTGCGAGCGTGATGTAGCGCTTGGAGAAATTCAGGCGGATGCCGACGATCTCCTGCCCCTGCCAGGTGCCGCGGCACACGATGCCGGTGTCGGGGATCGAGGCCGCATCCGATCCCGCGCGCGGCCCGGTGAGCGCGAAGCAGGGGATCTCCTCGCCGCGTGCGAGCCGCGGCAGGTAGTAGCTCTTCTGCTCCTCCGTGCCGTAGTGGTTCAGCAGCTCCGCCGGACCGAGCGAGTTGGGCACGGCGACGGTCGAGGAGGCCGTCGCGCTGCGGCTCGCGAGCTTCGCAAGCACGCAGGAGTGCGCGTACGCGGAGAACTCCAGTCCTCCGTAGCGCTTCGGGATGATCATCGCGAAGAAGCCCCGGGAGGTCATGAACTGCCACACCTCCGGCGGCAGGTCGCCTCGCTTGTGCGTGATGTCCCAGTCATCGAGCATGCGGCACAGCTCCTCGCACGGCCCATCGAGGAACGCCTGCTCCTCCTGCGACAGCTGCGGTGCCTTGGCCGCGAGCAGCTTTTCCCAGCGTGGCGCCCCGGTGAACAGCTCCCCGTCCCACCACACCGTTCCCGCCTCGAGTGCCTCTTTCTCCGTCTGCGACATCGGCGGCAGCAGCCGCCGGTAGGCGCGCATGAACGGCTTGCTGATGAGCGCACGGCGCAGCGGCCGCACGTTGAGCGCCCACAGGGCGCCGAGCAGGATCCACAGGAACCCCTTCCACAATCCATACGGCGCCCCGAGCACCGTGTAGGCGCCGAGCAACACGGTGAAGGTCAGGGAGAAGGCGAGCAGGCTCAAGCGCCGGTAGGCGAGAAACAGCACCGCGGCGATGAACACGAGGGTGATGAGGCCGCCGACCTGGGTGGCCGCGTAGGCGATCGCTGCCAGTGCGGCGAGCGTGAGGATCGGGCCCAGCATGGATCAAGCCCTCCTAGCGAATGAGGTCCTGCACGCCGGCGCGCTCTTCCTTGAGCTCCGTGAGCGAGGCCTGCATGCGCGTGCGGCTGAAGTCATCGATCTCGAGCCCCTTCACGATCTCATACTCGCCGTTGCGGCACGCGACCGGATAGGAATAGACGACCTCGTCGGTGATGCCGTAACTGCCGTCCGCGGGCACGGCCATGCTCACCCAGTCGCCCGGCGCGCTCCCGTGCACCCAGCTGCGCACGTGGTCGATCGCGGCGGAGGCTGCGGAGGCGGCCGAGGAGGAGCCGCGCGCCTTGATGACCGCGGCACCGCGCTGCTGCACGACCGGAATGAAACTCTCCTCGACCCACTTGCGATCGACGAGGCCCGTCGCGCTCTTGCCGTCGACCGTTGCATGCCGCAGGTCCGGGTATTGGGTCGCCGAGTGATTGCCCCAGATGATCATGCGGCGGATCGCGGTCACGTGAGTGCCGGTCTTGGTCGCCAGCTGCGCGAGCGCCCGGTTGTGGTCGAGGCGCGTCATCGCGGTGAAGTTGCGCGGATTGACGCCCTTGGCGTTTGCTCGCGCGATGAGCGCGTTGGTATTGGCCGGATTGCCGACCACCAGCACTTTCGCATTGCGGTCGGCGACCTCGCCGAGGGCCTTGCCCTGCGCCGAGAAGATCTGCGCGTTCGCGAGCAGCAGGTCCTTGCGCTCCATGCCCGGGCCGCGCGGGCGCGCACCCACCAGCAGTGCGACGTGACAGTCGCGGAAGGCCACGCGCGCATCATCGGTCGCCACCACCCGGTTCAGCGTCGGGAATGCACAGTCGTCGAGCTCCATGACCACCCCCTGCAGCGCCCCGAGCGCCGGGGTGATCTCGAGCAGATGCAGGTTGATCGGCTGGTCGGCCCCGAGCATGGCGCCGGATGCGACCCGGAATGCGAGCGCGTAGCCGATCTGGCCGGCCGCACCGGTGATGGCGACGTTGACCGGTTTGTTCATTGCGAGCCTCCACGGAAAGACCCTCGATTCTACCGTGGCGGCGCGCCCGCCTGCGCCTTGTCGGCCGCTTTGAGAGCTGCGCCCGTTTCGGGATAGGCGGCAACGAATGCCGCCCATTGCGCATCCGCCTCGCGCACCTTGCCGGCCGCGCGCAGCGCCCGGATGGCAGCGAGCCACTCAGCCTTGTCGCGGGGGGGCTGTGCCGGCGCCGACCGTGCCGGCTGCGGACGGCGGGCTGTGAGGTCCGCCGCAGTGAACTGCGCTGGCGCATGCGTCGCCTTGAGCACGGTCACCAGCGCGATGGTAATCACGAGCGTCGCCGTGAGGCCAAAGGGAATGGCCCAGCGCAGGGTGCGATAGGGCGGTACGTCGGCGGGCGTGTCGGCATCCTCCTCCAGCGCCTCGCGGGCACGCGTGAGGACGATGTGGTCGAGCTCGCGCGGCGGCTCGACCTGCTCCAGCTCCAGGGCCGGCGAGCGCTTCAGGAACTCCTCGAGCTCCCGGTCTGCGCGCCGATCGCTCATGGCTCAGGCTCCCCGAGCGGCGGAGAGAGCGCGCGCCGCAGCTTCGCGAGCGCATAGCGCAGGCGGCTCTTCGCCGTCTCGGTGCCGACCCCGGTGATCGCGGCCACCTCCTCGAGTGTCAGGCCCGATTGCTCGCAGAGCAGAAAGACGTCGCGCTGCTCGCGTGGGAGCGTCGCGAGCGCCAGGCGATAGCGTGCGGCGAGTTGCGCGCGGGCCGCGTGCTCCTCCGGCAGATCGCGCTCGGGGGCCGGCAGCTGCGCGCACGGATCATCGTCCAGGCTCGTCTCGGGGATGGCTGCGCTCTGCGGACGCACCGCCGCACGGCGGTGATGATCCATGCAGCAGTTGTGCGCGATGTGAAAGAGATAAGTCCGGAACTTCGCACGCGGCTCGTAGCGTGCGCGATGCGCGATGACTTTGCTCCAGACCTCCTGAAACAAATCCGCCGCTGCCTCCGCATCGTGCAGGTGTCGCAACAGGTAGCGGTACAGCACTCCGCGATGGCGTGCGTAGAGCATCTCGAAGGCCTGCAGCTCGCCGCGCGCGTAGCGAAGCATCAACGCGGCATCCTCATCAGCCGTCATTGCCGGAGCGCTGCGCGGTGGGGTGCCGCCGCGGCATCGGACCGACCGGTACCGGTCCGCTTCGAGCCATTCCACGGTTGCCATGACCTCTTTTGGTAAACGGCCGGGCCCGGTTTTGGGGGTCGTGAAGAAACTTGGTCATGGGGCTTGACAGTCAAGTAGTGTTGTAGTTATATATAACACCATGACATGAGCGATCGGCATGGTGCTGATCGGCTCGAGACACGAAGGAAGGAGACATCCATGAGCACCCTGAATTCCGTCGCCCTGAAAGTCATTGCCTGTGCCGTCGCCGCCGTTGCCTTCAACGCCGCCATCGTGGCCGCCGGCATCGCGGTGACCTGGGGCCTGTGACCCGCGCGGTACTGCCAGTCGAAGGAGAGCGTCATGAGCATTCTGAATTCCGTCGCCGTGAAGATCGTTGCCTGCGCCGTGGCCGCCGTTGCCTTCAACGCCGCCATCGTCGCTGCCGGCATCGCGGTGATCTGGGCGCTGTAATCCCATGCACCGCCTGCCAATAACCGGTTTCCAGCGACCTGGGTCCAAATCCCCCCGCCCCACCCAATGGGGCACACGACGGGCCCAGGTCGCTGCTCTGGTATATTAGTGGGCTATATCGGTCGTCACGGGATGTCCTTAGCCTTGGAACCGCAGTGGGATGACAGCCTGCCGATCTATCGCCAGCTGCGCGATCGGGTTGTCGCCATGATCCTCGAAGGCGTGCTGAAGGAAGGGGATGCACTCCCCTCCGTCCGCAGCGTCGCCGCCGAGTATCGCCTGAACCCGCTGACGGTCCTCAAGGGCTACCAGCAGCTCGTCGACGAGCAGCTCGTCGAGAAGCGCCGCGGCAGAGGGATGTTCGTGAGCACCGGCGCTCGCGGCGCGCTCATGAAGGACGAGCGGCAGCGCTTTCTGCAGGACGAGTGGCCGAAGGTGTACGCGACCATCCAGCGCCTGGGCCTGTCGGCCGCCGACCTGCTGCACAACGGCGCCCCGCCGGCGAAACCGACACCCGACGAACCCAAAGACTGAAGCGCCATGACGACTGTCATCGAAGCCCGCCAGCTCTCCAAGTCCTACGGCACGACGCGCGCGCTCGACGGCGTGAGCTTTCAGGTCGAGGCCGGCCGCATCGTCGGGCTGATCGGCCCGAACGGCGCCGGCAAGACGACCGCCCTCAAGGCCATCCTCGGGCTCACCGCCTACGAGGGCGAGCTCAAGGTCCTCGAGCACAACCCGCGCACCGACCGCGACGTACTGATGCGCGATGTGTGCTTCATCGCCGATGTCGCCGTGCTGCCGCGCTGGCTGCGCGTCGGTCAGGCGCTCGACTACGTCGAGGGCGTGCACCCGCGCTTCGAGCGCGCCCGCGCGCTGGAGTTTCTGGGCAAGACCAACGTGAAGCTCACGAGCCGCGTGCGCGAGCTCTCCAAGGGCATGGTGACCCAGGTGCACCTCGCGCTGATCCTCGCGATCGATGCGCGGCTGCTGGTGCTCGATGAGCCGACGCTCGGCCTCGATCTGCTGTTCCGCCGCCAGTTCTACGACACGCTCCTCAACGACTACTTCGACAAGGAGCGCACCATCCTCGTCACCACCCATCAGGTGGAGGAGATCGAGAATCTGCTGACGGACGTGATCTTCATCAACCATGGCCAGATCGCGCTGTCGAGCACGGTGGAGGCGATTCCCGAGCGCTATCGGCAGCTCACCTTGAGCGCCGAGCAGGCCGCGCGCGCGCGCGAGCTCAAGCCCTTCTACGAGCGCGAGGTCTTCGGGCGAGTGGCGATGCTGTTCGAGGGCCGCACCGAGAGCGAGCTCGCCCCGCTCGGGGACGTGCGTACCCCCTCCATCGCCGATTTGTTCGTCGCCAAGATGCAGGCCGCGACATGACACACCAGCTGCCAACCCTGATCCGCCGGGAGCTCTGGGAGCACCGCGCGCTGTGGATCGCTCCGGTCGCCGTCGCCGCCTGCGTGCTCACGCTCATCGCCATCATCGGGCAGTTCAACGTGACGAACGACACGAGCCCGACCTTCTGGCCGCAGGATCTCGAGGGACTCGGCATCCCGCGGGACAAGCGCCAGGGGGTGTTCGCCATCGGGCTGTGGTCGGTCACCGCACCCCTCTACCTGACGCTGCTCTTCGTCATGTGGGCCTATGCGACCGACTGTCTGTACGCCGAGCGCCGCGACCGCAGCATCCTCTTCTGGCGCTCGATGCCGGTGTCGGACGCCGCCACCGTGATCGCGAAGCTCATCGTCGTGACCGTGATCGCGCCGCTCATCGTGTGGCTGGTATCGCTCGGCGCGACGCTGATCGCGGGCGGCATCTGGTCGCTGCGCGGCTGGGCGCACCTGTTCGGCCTCGAATGGAACACCCTGACCTGGGCGCGGGTGCAGCTCGTGCAGCTGCTCGGCATCATCGAGGGTACGCTGTGGTATGCGCCGATCGTCGGCTACCTCATGCTGCTGTCCGTGTGGGCGCGCCGCGCGGTATCGCTGTGGGCGCTGCTGCCGCCGATCCTGGCGGGGCTGCTCGAGTTGAGCGCCTTCCACACCCACTACATCTTTGCGGTGATCTGGTACCGGCTGCTGTGGTGGAGCGCGGCGACGACCGGACCGCACGCGGCGCCCGCGAGCGCGGCGCACAGCGCCGCCGGGCCGCTTGCCGGCTTCTACAATGTAGATCTGTGGCTCGGGCTCGCGCTTGCCGCGGCCTTCGTGTACGGGGCGATCCGGATCCGCCGCTACCGCGACGACAGCTGAACGCCCGCCCGCCGGGCGGTTACACTGTCGCCTTGGAAACGGCGTACCTGTCGGCACGACGCACCTCGAACGCCCTCGAGCTCGAGCTCAAAGGGCGCTGGCGCATCGGCTGCTTCGCCGATCTGGATCGCGAGCTCGGCGCGCTCGACCTCTCGGGCGTGCGACAGCTCATCATCTCGACCGATCATCTGCAGGTTCTGGACCTCTCCAGCGCCTGGCGGCTGCGGGCGTTCGCGGAGCGCGTCCGCGGCGCCGGCATCGAGGTGCAGTTCCGCGGCGGGGAGCCTGCGCAGCTGCGACTGCTCGATGAGACGCTCGCTCTCGAGCCTCCGCAGCGCCCGCCGGTGGCCGCGCGCGAGCAGGTCTACGAGGAGCCGGTCGAGCTCCTCGGCCGCCGCGTCGTGCGCGACTGGCACGCGCTCGTCGCCGGAATCGCCTTCCTCGGCCGGATCACCGTCACCGCCGGCGGCGCCCTCGGCAGCCGCCGGCGGCTGCGTCTCACCTCCGTCACGCGGCACATCTACGAGGGCGGCATCACCGCCATACCGATCGTCGCGCTGATCGCCTTCCTCATCAGCGTGATCATCGCCTACCTGAGCGCGCAGCAGCTGCAGCGCTTCGGCGCGACGATCTTCGTCGTCGACCTCGTGACGATCGGCGTGCTCCGCGAGCTCGGCGTGCTGCTCACGGCGATCATTGTCGCGGGCCGCTCCGGCAGCGCCTATGCGGCGGAGATCGGCGCGATGCGCCTCAACGAGGAGGTCGATGCGCTCGAGGCGACGGGCGTCGATCCCTACGAGGCGCTGGTGCTGCCGCGAGTGCTCGGGCTCACCGTCGCGCTGCCGCTGCTCACGGTGATCGCCGATGCCATCGGGCTCGCCGGCGGCGGGCTGCTGTGCCGCTTCCTGCTCGGGATTCCGCTGCAGCAGTATCTCAGCCGCGTCAACGACTCCATCGCATCGACCACGTTCTGGGTCGGGATCTGGAAGGCGCCGGTGTTCGCGGTGCTCATCGCGCTCGTGGGCACCTATCGCGGCATGCAGGTCACGGACTCCTCGCGCGAGCTCGGGCGCCTCACCACGATCGCGGTGGTGCAGGCCATCTTCCTGGTGATTCTGGCGGATGCCATCTTCGCCGTGCTGTTCATGGAGATCGACGTTTGAGCGCGCCGGGCGGCGCGCCCGTCGTGGAGGTGCGCGGTCTCACGACGCGCTTCGGCACTCAGGTGGTGCACGAGGGGCTCGACATGGAGGTGCGCGCCGATGAGATCTTCGGCATCGTCGGCGGCTCGGGCTCGGGCAAGTCGGTGCTGCTGCGGACCATCCTCGGCCTGAACCGGCCGCAGGCCGGCAGCGTGCGGCTCTCGGGGCGCGATGTGACGCACCTCTCGAGCCGGGAGCTGCGCGCGGTCAAGGCCGACTACGGCGTGACCTTTCAGCAGGGCGCGCTCTACTCTTCCCTCACCGTTCTGCAGAACGTGCAGCTGCCGATGCTCGAGCACGTGAGTCTGCCGGCGAGCGCCCTCGATGAGCTCGCGATGCTCAAGGTGCGCCTCGTGGGCCTGCCCCCGGAAGCCGGCGCCAAGTATCCCGCGCAGCTCTCGGGCGGCATGGTGAAGCGCGCCGCCCTCGCCAGGGCGCTCGCCCTCGATCCGGAGCTGCTGTTCCTCGATGAGCCCACCGCCGGCCTCGATCCGATCGGCGCCGCCGCCTTCGATGAGCTGCTGCTGTACCTGCAGAAGTACCTGAAGCTGACGGTGGTCATGATCACGCACGATCTGGACACGATCTTCCGTACCTGCAATCGTGTCGGCGTGATCGTGGACCGGCACATGGTGATCGACACGCTGCAGCGGATCGTCGACTATCCGCACCCATGGATCGCCGCGTATTTCCACGGCGCGCGCGCTCGCTGGCATTTGGGGGAGCTGCATGGAGCGTGAGGCCAACTACGCCGCCGTCGGCGCCTTCGTGCTGCTGGTCGTCGCCATGGCGGGGATGTTCGTCTACTGGTATGCGGGGGCGCGCGAGACCCGCGAGTACACGCGCTACGAGATCTACTTCGATGGCAGCGTGAGCGGGCTCACGCGCGGGGCCTCGGTGCGCTACCTCGGCGTGGAGGTGGGCCGGGTCGTGGCGATGCGCATCGATCCGCGCAACTCGAGCCGCGTGCAGGTGGTCGTGGACATCGACTCCACAGCGCCGATCTCGGCGCGCACCATCGCCGAGCTGTCGCTGCAGGGCGTGACCGGCGTGCTCTACATCGACCTTGCCGAGGATCGCGGCACTGCGCGCCTCGCCGACGCCGTGCCGAGCGAGCGCTACCCCGTGATCCGCGCGGCGCTCTCGAGCTTCGATGTGCTGCTCGCCTCGCTCCCGGAGATGGTCGGGCTCGCGGATCAGGTGCTCAACCGCGCCGAGAAGCTGCTCGATCCGGCGAACCTCACGGCCGTGTCGCACTCGCTCGCGAACCTCGAGAAGGCGACCGTGGCTCTGCCGGACACGGTGCGCGATGTGCGCGCCCTGATCGCGGATCTGCACAGCACCTCGGCGGAGTTTCGCGCGACCGCCGCGAGCGTGCGCGCGATCACCGACGAGGCCGGCCCGCGCGTGCGCCGCGCCGCCGCCGATCTCGACAAGATCGCCGAGAACCTCGCGAACGCCACCGGGCGGCTCGATCAGGTGGTCGCAGAGAACCGCGCCGACGTGCGCTCGTTCGCCCGCGACGGGCTGCCGGAGCTCGAGCGGCTGCTGCGCGACAGCGAGGCCGCCGCGGCCGAGATCCGCGATCTGGCGCACGGCCTGCGCGAGGATCCCTCGCAGCTGCTGTACCAGCCGAGCTCGCGCGGCGTGGAGATTCCAAAGTGAAGAGAACCTTGAGCCTTGCCGCGATCGCCGCGGTGACTGCGAGCGGCTGCGCGAGCGGGCTGCACAGCGATGCGCCGACCCCGCAGGCGTACGTGCTGCGCGCGACGCCTGCGCCCGCGGCCGTGGCGCGGGCCGCGGAGGGGGCGAGTGTGCGGGTGATGCGGCCGTATGCGGCGCCGGGTCTCGACAGCGACCACATCATGCTGCTGCAGAGCGACCGCCGCCTCAGTCACTACGCCTCGAGCCGCTGGGCCGCGGCGCTCCCGGATGTGGTCGAGGCGCTCGCCGTCGACACCGTGCGCGCGAGCGCCGCCTGGAGCGCCGTCGAGGATTCGCACAGCTCCTTCGTGGCCGATTACTACCTGCAGATCACGATCCGCCGCTTCGAGGCGGACACCACCGAGGGCGCCTCTCCGGTCGTGCACGTGAGCCTCAGCTGCATGCTGGGCCGCGGCGTCGATCACGAGCTGATCGCGGCATTCCCCGCCGATGGCAGCGCCGCCGCCGGCGAGAACCGCCTCGGGGCCGTCGTCGCCGCGTTCGAGCAGGCCGCCAATGCCGCGCTCGCCGCGGCGTCCGAAGGCGCCGCGCAGGCGCTCAGAACGTCGCGCAGCCCGTCACCTCCAGCAGCCGATAAGCCCAGTAACTGAGCTGGGAGGGGTCTGCGTAGACTCCCGCATCCGCGGTGTACTCCGTGCCGGGCGCCGCGCGGTTGTTCCACAGCCTGTCGAAGTAGGCCGCGACCTGTTGCGCGAGAGGCGACTCGCGCGCCGCCTCGACGGCGGCGTTCGCCTCGAGATCGTAGTCGCCGAGATTGCTGCGGGTGAGGTTGGTCGAGCCGAGCGTGAGCCACAGGCTGTCGCGGGAGTAGATCATCACGAGCTTCGCATGGAACTGCTCGCCATGGGTGCGATACCAGCGCACCTGGATGCGGCCATCGCTCGCCGTCATGAGCTCGCTCGCCACCGGGCGGTTGGGAATGCCGGAGGTCGTCTGGTCGAATGCGTCCTTGTTGGGATCGAGGATGAGCCGCACCGCGACGCCGCGGCGGCTTGCCGCGAGCAGCGCATCGATGACCGGCCGATCCGACAGGTGGAACATCGCGATGTCGATCGCCTCGCCGCGGCCGGCCGCGCCGATGCGCGTGAGCAGTGCCTCCTCGATGGCGCCCTCGGTCAGCACCTGCACGCGCGCACCGCCCGTGGGCGGTGCGGCCACCACGGATGCGGGGAGGCTCGCGGGCGCGCCGAGCACGCCCTGCCAGCCCGACAGGCGCGCCACCGCCATCTCGCTCTCGAGCAGCGCGGCGAGCACGGGGCCGCGCAGCTGCAGGGCGACGTTGGAGTGCGCGCTCGAGGCGGCGTGCGGGTTCGCGCTCGAGATGACGCCCACGATGCCGCCCTGGCCGTCGTCGGCGATGGCGATCTTGCGGTGATTGGCCTTGAAGTTCATCAGGCGCGCCCAGGCGCCGAACGGCAGCTCGCGGGGGCCCACCTCGAGCGGGTTGGGCAGCCAGCCGCCCGGCGCGGCCGCCTGCGTGCCGCTCCACCAGCGCACCGCGAGCCGCCACAGGCTCGAGTAAAGAAAGTTCGGATCCCGCAGCCCATCCAGATCGGTCACCACCACGTCGATGCCGCCGGCCTTGAGGCGCGCGAGCTGCCTCGAGGGCGCCGTGCCGTAGACCTCGGTGAGCGGATCGGTGACGACCAGCACACGCAGGCTCGGCACCGCCTGCTTGCGCGCCAGCAGCGCATCGGTCAGCCGCGCGTCATCGAACAGAAAATAATCGAGCACCACGAACTCGCGCGCGCCGCTCACCGCGCGCAGCGTCGCATCGAGGATCGTCTGGCTCACGAGCGGGTGGCCGTAGCCGTCCGCGGCGGTCACGTCGGCGAGGAACGCGATGTCGGCCTCGCCGAGATTCATCCACGGCGTCGCTACCCGGGTGCCCGGCGGCAGCGGCTTGTGCGTCTGCCAGTAGGCCACGCCGAGCCACAGTGCGAGCAGCGCCGCGAGCAGCGCGCGGCGGCGGTTGCGCCGGCGCAGCCGCGCGCGCAGTGCCCCGCCCGAGGCCGGCGCCATCACGTGGCACCCGCCTCGAGTGCCTCGCTTGCGGCGAGCCAGCGCAGCTCGAGTGTCTCGATGTCCGCGCGCACAACCTGATGCTCCGCCGCGAGCCGCGCCTGCTCCGCGTGCGTCCCGCGCTCGTAGAGCTGCGGGTCGGCGAGCGCCTGCTCCAGGGCGCCGCGCTGCCGCGAGAGCTCCGCCAGCCGCCGCTCGATGTCGCGCACCTCGGCACGCAGGCCGCTCAGGCGATTGCGCGCCTCGGCCTCGCTGCGGCGCTGCTCGCGTCGCGTGGGGGCCCCTCCCGCACGTGCGGCGGCGTCCGCATCGCCGTCCGCGGCGGCCCGGGCCGCCGCCGCCAGCCAGTTCGCGTAGTCCTCGAGGTCGCCCTCGAAGGAGCTGACAGTGCCCTGCGCCACCAGCAGGAAACGCTCGCACACGCTGCCGAGCAGCGCGCGGTCGTGCGATACCACGACCACGGCGCCCGAGAACTCCTGCAACGCGAGCGTGAGCGCATGGCGCATGTCGAAATCCAGATGATTGGTCGGCTCATCGAGCAGCAGCAGATTGGGCGCTCGCGCGACCAGGATGGCGAGCGCGAGGCGGGCGCGCTCGCCGCCGGAGAACTGCCGGGTCGGCTCGAACACGCGCTCGCCGCGGAAGCCGAAGCGCCCGAGGTGATCGCGCGCGCGCTGCGGTGCCCACGCGCCGACCGCAGTTCCGCCCAGGCGCGTGAGCTCGCTCAGAGGTGTTCCGTCGGCCTCGAGCCGCTCGAGCTCGATCTGCGCGAACCATCCCGCGAGCGCCTCGGGGGCGACCTCGACCGAGCCACTGAGGCGGGCGAGCTCCCCGGCCAGCACCCGCATGAGGGTCGACTTGCCGGCGCCGTTGCGCCCCAGAATCCCGATGCGATCGCCCGGATCGACGCGCAGGGTTACGCGCTCGAGCACCGGCCCCGCGCCATAGCCGACCGCCACGTCATCGAGCGCCACGAGCGGCCGCGGCAGCCGCGCCGGCTCGGCAAAGCGCCACTCGAAGCTCTCCTGCGTGTAGGCGGCCGTCACGCTCTCCAGGCGCGCGAGGCGCTTCAGGCGGCTCTGCGCCTGGCGCGCCTTGCTCGCCTTGGCGCGGAAGCGCTCGACGAAGGCGTGGATGCGCTCGACCTCGCGTCGCTGCCGCTCGGCGAGCGCGGCGCCGTGCTGCGCCTCGAGCGCGTGCTGCTGCTCGAACGCGCTGTAGTTGCCGGAGTAGGCGCGCAGCCGCCCGGCCTCGATGTGCACGATGCGCCCGACCACGTTGTCGAGCAGCTCGCGATCGTGCGAGACGATGACCAGCGTGCCGCGGTAGGCCTTGAGCCAGTCCTCGAGCCACAGGAGCGCATCGAGGTCGAGGTGGTTGGTGGGCTCATCGAGCAGCAGCACCTCGGAGCGGCGCATCAGCGCGCGCGCAAGGTTGGCCCGCATCTTGAGCCCACCGGAGAAATCGCAGACCGGGCGGGTGAGATCCGCGGCCGCGAAGCCGAGTCCGCGGGTGAGGCGTGCCGCGCGGCTCGGCGCCGTATAGCCGCCCAGGCGCTCGAATTCCGCGTGCAGCGCCGAGAGCCTGAGACCCGCATCCGGGCTCGCCTCGGCCGCGCCGATGGCAGCCTCGAGCTCGAGCAGCTCGGTATCCCCCGCCAGCACGTGCTCGATGAGCGGCGCGGCCGTATCGGGCAGCTCCTGCGCGATGCTCGCCATGGCAAGGCGCGGCGCGGCCGTGTAGTCGCCCGCATCCGCCGCGAGCTCACCGCTCAAGAGCGCGAGCAGACTCGACTTGCCGCAGCCGTTGCGGCCGACGATGCCGAGCTTCTCGCCGGCGAAGATGTCGAGATTCGCGTGCTCGATCAGGACCTCGGTGCCGCGGCGCACACGGACGTCACGCAGCGACAGCATGGCGTGCGCTTTGCGGTGCGGCGGCGCCTCAGGCGCTGCGGCTCGCGGCGCCGTCCGAGGGCAGCAGGTGGGCGAACGCGGGCCCCGACTGTGCCTGCCGGGCGAGCAGGGCCAGCAGCTCCTCGGCGGTGCACGGCTCGCCGAAGAGGTTGCCCTGGCCGAACTGGCAATGATGGGCGCGCAGGAACTCGAGGTGGCGCGGCGCCTCGATGCCCTCGGCCACGACCTCCATGCCGAGACTGCGCCCCATGTCGATGATGGTGCGCACGATGGTCGCATCGCCCGCGTCCTCGGCCACGTCGCGCACGAACGACTGGTCGATCTTGAGGGTGCCGATCGGGAACTGCTGCAGCGCCGACAGCGAGGAGTAGCCGGTGCCGAAGTCATCGATCGACAGGTGCAGCCCCATGGCGTACAGCTCATCGAGCAGGCGCACGGTGCGCTGCGCGTCCGCCATCAGCGTGGTCTCGGTGATCTCGAGCTCGAAGCAGGTCGGGGAGACACCGTGGCGGCGGAACACCGACCGGCAGCGCAGGATGAAGGTCGCCTGGCGCAGCTGCTTGAGCGACAGATTGAGGGAGATGCGGCCGGGATCGGCCACCTCGCCCTGCAGCCGGCGGTAGTCCATGCACACGCGGTTCAGCACCCACTCGCCGATGTCGAGAATGAGGTTGGTCTCCTCGGCGAGCGGGATGAACTGCGAGGGTGGAATGTCGCCGTGTCCGGGCAGGCGCCAGCGCAGCAGCGCCTCGGCGCCGATGATGCGGCCGTCGCGCAGGTCGACCTTGGGCTGGTAGCGGATCACGAGCTCGTCGCGCTCGAGCGCGCGCCGCAGCTTGCTCTTGAGCATCAGCCGCTCCACCGCGGCCGCGTTCATCTCCGGGGAGTAGAAGGCGAACGTGTTGCCGCCGTTCTGCTTGGAGTAGTACATCGCGGCGTCGGCGTTGCGGATCAGATCGATGACGTTCTCGGCATCGCGCGGGCAGAAGGCGACCCCGATGCTCGCGGTCAGGAACACCTCGTTCTGGTTCAGCTGGAACGGCCGGCTCACGTCGGCGAGCAGCGAGCGGGCGAGGTGGGCGATGGGACCGCGGCTGTCCGCATCCGCCTGCAGGCCCTCGACGAAGATCGCGAACTCATCGCCCGCGAGCCGCCCGACGACGGTGTCCTTGGGCAGAGCTCGCGTGAGGCGCTCGGCGAGCACCTCGAGCAGCCGGTCGCCGGCGCCGTGGCCGAAGGTGTCGTTCACTTCCTTGAAGTGATCCATGTCGAGATACAGCAGCGCCACGCCCTGACTGCTGCGGATCGCGCGCGCGATCGTCTGCTGCAGCAGGTGCTGGAACTGCATCCGGTTGGGCACCTTGGTCAGGGCGTCGTAGCGCGCGAGGTAGCGGATGCGGCGCTCGGCACGCTTGCGATCGGTGATGTTGCGCGCGACGAAGATGTTGCCCTGGAACTGCGCGTCCTCGTTGGCGATCTGCGAGCCGGACAGGGACACGGGGATGGTCTGACCCTGGCGCGTGCGCACCACGGTCTCGCGCGAGTCGTGCGCGGCCTCGAGCAGGTCGAAGTGCTCGCGCTCGCGCTCGTCCAGGATCGAGGCGATGCCCTTGCCGAGGAGCTCATCCTCGCCGGAGCCGAGCAGGCGGCAGGCCGCATGGTTCGCGACCCGGATCACCCCGTCGGGCGAGGTCACGAACACGGCATCCGTCATGCTGTTGAGGACGCTGTTCAGATAGTCCTTGGTGATCGTCGTCTGCCTGAGCTTGGAGCGCATGCGCTCGAGCGCGAGCTGCAGCTCGCCGAGCTCGTCGCGGCGCGCGACATCGAGGGTGCGCGTGTAGTCGCCCTGGCCGATGCGATCGGCACTCTTGATGAGCGCGACGATCGGGCGCTCGAGGCGGCGTCCGGCGCGCCAGGCGAGCACCGCCCCGGCGAGGCCGCCGATCGTCGCCAGCACAGCGGCGAGCGCGAGCACGTAGCCGAAGTCCTCGCGGCTTGCGGCAGCCAGCCGCTCGGCGAGCGCTCCCTGGGGCGCAGGCTGGGCTTCGGAGAGCGTGACTTGAACCTGGCCGAGCGTGCGCGGCGTCACTGCGCCCGGCAGGCTCTCGAGCATGGCGCGGACCGGCTCGGTGGCGCTCGCGAGCAGCGCACCGCCCTGTGGCGCCGTCGTGCTGTGCCAGCCATAGAGCTCGGTCCCGTCGGTTCCGCTGACCGTGATCGCCTCGAGAGTCGCATCGTCGAGAAACGCCTGCATGCGCTGGGCGAGCGTCGCACGGTCGACGCCCGAGCGCAGCACGGAGGCGGCGACCTCCGCCACGTGCTGTGCGGTGGAGATCGCGCGCGCGTTGAGCTCGACGGCGGTGCGCGCGCGCTCATCGGACTGCGCGAGACTGCCGAGATGGCGCGACTCGATGCGCTGCTGCCAGGCGACCACGCCCATGAGCGCGAGCGCGGCCACGAGCACCGCAATGAATGCGGCACCGGCGTACTTGACCTTGAGGCTGACGGCGCTCACTAGATTCGGATGTACTTCTGTGGCGGCGGCGCTCCCCCCGGCCGCGCTTCGAATCGATCTTACGCGCCCTCATCCGGGTGGGCCACTGGCGCATCGTCGCGAGGCTGCGACACGCGCGCGCGCGAGCGTCGAAAAAATTTACTCTGAGCGGCCGGACCAGGCCTTGCGGATGTAGCCGACCATCAGGCCGCGCACGGTCGCCATCGGATCGCTGAGAGCGGCGAACACCGGAGGATTGCGGCGCAGGAGGCGCCAGTTCTCGCTGCGCAGGATCTGACGCAGGTAGATGAGATTCTGCTCGATGGCCTCGACGTAGGGGTTGGCGCCGTCAAACAGCACCTCGAGATAGCGGTACGCGGCGTTGAACTGGCCGTCGAGGCGCGCGGCGCGCGTCTCGGCGACGAACTCCGGCGTCTGGCGCAGCAGGTCGAGTCCCGAGGCGTACTTCACCTGACGGCCGCCGTTTGCGGCGATCGGCAGCGCCATGCCGCCCAGCACGAATTCCGGATACAGCCGGTCGCGGCACTTCTCCAGGTAGCAGCGGTCGGCCATCTGGCCGATCATGTCCGCGGTGCCGATGAGATGGCCGAGCCGCACGTCGCGCGGGTCGCTGACCGCGATCTTGTGGAACGGCACCTCGTAGCCGGTGAAATGCACGATCTCGCGGGCGATCGGCGCCCAGCGCGCAAGCCCGATGGTCGGCAGATACTCGGCGAGGAAGCGCGCGCCGCGCGACACGTGGGTGCGGGTGAGCTCGGCGCCGTGGCGCTCGCGGTCCTCGGGCCGCCGCAGGTACCCCATGTCGTGGAACAGGCCGATGATGATCCCGACGACGGCGCGCTCGGCACCGAGCTGCTCGCGGGGCGGATGCTGCTGCTCGTGGCCGATGATGAGGCGCGCGAGCGCGAGCGTGATGTCGAGGGTGTGCTGGCGGTCGTGATAGACGGTGTCGACGCCGAAGTAGCCGGGCACCTGCCCGGCGAACAGCCGCTCGAAATAATCGAAGGACTCGCGCAGCGGCGCGAGCGCGAGCATCGGCCAGCGCCCGCGAAAGAGCTCCTCGACCGCATCGCGCACGGCAACGACCGAGCTGACCTGCACGGTGTTGGTCACGTCGAAATCGTTGCGCCGGGCGCTCGTTGTCATTGCTTGTCGGTCCGCAGGCGGGGCGGTCGTCACGGCGGCGCGCGAATCGCGCGGTCCCTCGCCACTGGAGCTGTCATCGTCTTCCTGGACGTGGGCGTGCCGCTGCATCAATTCCTTCCCCAACTTGGTTGCAGTCTAGGCGGGGGTGCGGCGAGGGAAACGAGACGTAGCGCACACTTTGCCCCGTTGCCGCTCGAGCATCGGGGCGGGTGTCCGTGCGCTGCGACAGGGTCTGCGGCCGGGTTCGCCTTAATGTTCCGCGCCGCGCCGCCTCAATAGATGCGCAGACCCCCGTACTTGCGGCGGATCCGCCGATCGAGCACCCGCCAGCCGAGCAGGAATCCGGCGCCGAGGGCGGCGAGCGCGACGGCGATCAGCCAGGCCCAGCCCGGGCGGAAGCTCTCGCCCATCCCGGAGAACAAAGGCGCATCCGCCACCCGAGGCTCGACCGAGGCTTCCGCGGCGGGCGCTGCGGCGGTGACGGCAGGGTGCGCGCGCGCCTGGGCCAGCTCCCCCTCGACCCCGGCGAGCCGCTGCTTGAGCTCCTCGAGCTCGTGCGTGCGCTGCTGCAGCTGCAGGCGCAGCGGCGGCCCCGCCGTGAGATAGGACGCCTTGACCCAGCCCTCGGCTCCGGAGGCGAGCCGCACGTGGGCGCGGTCCTCCTGATGCTCGATCACCTGCACCGCATCGCCGCTGCGCAGTGTCGCGATGCGATCGCCGGAGCCATCCGGCTGGGCGGCGACGCTGACCGAGAGCTGCTCGATCACGTACTCGGTATCGGGGGCCTGCGCCCGCGCGGCTGTGGCCGCCCCGAGCACCAGCAGCGCGGCGCAGGCGCCGGGCAGGCGCGCGCCACGCCTCATGCGGCGATCCCGTGCTGGCGCAGCAGCGGCCGGATGTCGGGCTTGCGGCCGCGGAACTCGACGAAGCCCTCGAGCGCATCGCGGCTGCCGCCGCGGGCGAGGATCGCATCGAGAAAGCGCTGCGCGGTCGCACGGTCGAATACCCCGTGCTCCTCGAACGCCGCGAACGCATCCGCCGCGAGCACCTCGGCCCATTTATAGCTGTAGTAGCCGGCCGCGTAGCCGCCGGCGAACACGTGGCCGAAGCTGTGCGCGAAGCGGTTCCACTCCGGCACCTTCACCACCGCGACCTCGCGGCGCACCTCGGCGAGGATCGCGAGCACGCGTGCGCCGCGCTCGGGTGCGTACTCGGCGTGCAGGCGGAAGTCGAACAGCGCGAACTCCAGCTGCCGCAGCATGTGCAGCCCCGCCTGGAAGCTGCGCGTCGCGATGAGCTGCGCCTGCCGCTCGGCCGGCAGCGGCGCGCCGGTGTCGATGTGGCCCGACATGCGCTGGAGCACGTCCGGGTGCCACGCATAGTTCTCCATGAACTGGCTCGGCAGCTCCACCGCATCCCACTGCACGCCGTTGATGCCCGCAAGGCTCGGGTAGCCGACGCGGGTGAGCAGATGGTGCAGGCCGTGCCCGAACTCGTGAAACAAGGTCACCACGTCATCGTGCGTGAGCAGGGCGGGGTGGCCGTCGGCGGGCGGCAGGAAGTTGCACACCAGGTATGCGACCGGCAGCACCGAGCCCGTCGGCAGGCGCTTGCGCCCGACGCACTCGTCCATCCAGGCACCGCTGCGCTTGTTGGCGCGCGCGTACGGATCGAGGTAGAAGCTGCCGACGCGGGCGCCGCCCCCGTCCTCGATCTCGAAGTAGCGCGCATCGGCGTGCCACACCGGCACCCCCGTGAGCTCGCGGATGTGGACGTTGAACAGCCGCTCGGCGACCTCGAACAGTCCGGCGAGCACCCGCGGCAGCGGGAAGTACGGGCGCAGCTCCTCCTGCGACACCGAGAAGCGCTCGCGCTGCAGCCGCTCGGAGTAGTAGCCCATGTCCCAGGCGGCGAGCTCTCGCTGCGCGAACTCCCTGAGCTGCGCGAGCTCGCTCTCGGCCGCCGGCCGCGCCGCCGCGCCGAGCTGCTGCAGGAACTGCAGCACCTCGGGCACGCTGCGCGCCATGCGAGTTGCGAGGGCATACTGCGCGTAGTTGTCGAAATCCAGCAGCCGCGCGACCTCGTGGCGCAGCTTCAGGATCTCCTCCATGACGGCGGAATTGTCCCACTTGAGGGCGTTCGGCCCCTGATCCGAGGCGCGCGTGGTCCAGGCCTCGTAGAAGGCCCGCCGCAGGACCGCCGAGTCGGCGTCGGTGACCACCGCGACGTAGGTCGGCTGATCAAGACTCAGCACCCAGCCGGGGAACTGCTGCTCCAGCGCGCGCTGCCGCGCCTGCGCGACGATCACCGCATTCAGGCCCGACAGCTCGCTCGCATCGCTCGCCCGGTACTGCCAGCCGTTGGTCGCATCGAGCACGTTCTCCTCGAACTTCGCCTGCAGCTGCGTGAGCCTGAGCATCGCCTCCTTGAAGCGCGCCTTGCGCTCGGGGTCGAGCCCGACACCGGCGAGCCGAAAGTCGCGCAGCGTGTGCTCGAGCACGCGGCGCTGGGTGGGCTCGAGCGCGGCACCCTCGCGCTCGGCGATGCCCTTGTACGCGCGGTACAGCGCCTCGTTCTGCGCAAGGTCGGTCTGGTAGGCCGACAGCAGCGGCAGGCAGGCGTTGTAGGCGGCGCGCAGCGCCTCCGAGTTGAGCACCGCGTTCAGGTGGCTCACCGGCGACCACACGCGCGCCAGGCGGTGCTGCAGGTCCTCGAGCGGCTCGACCAGCGTCGTGAAGCTCGGCTCCTGCAGGCGCTCGAGCTCGCCGATCCGTGCCCGGTTCTCGGCGAGCAGCGTGCTGATCGCCGGCTCGACGTGCTCGGGGCGGATGTCGGGGAAAGGCGGGAGCGGCTCCGGGGCCAGCAGCGGATTGGCCGAGAGCGGTGTGTTGTCCATGAAGGTCTCGCCGGTCGGAAGCTTACGCATTTAAGATGCGAGGCCCGCGGACGGTCAAGCGCGAGAGAGGCTATGGGCAATGACTACGATCTGATCGTGATCGGCGGCGGCAGCGGCGGTCTCGCCTGCGCGCAGCGCGCGGCGCAGTACGGCGCGCGCGCCCTGATCGCGGAAGTCGGCAGGCTGGGCGGCACCTGTGTCAACGTGGGGTGTGTGCCGAAGAAGCTCATGTGGAACGCCGCCGAGCTCGCCCATGGGTTCGGCGATGCGCGAGGCTACGGGTTCGGGCTCGCCCCCGCGCATCACGACTGGGCGGCGCTCAAGCGTGCCCGGGACGCCTACATCCTCCGTCTCAACGAGATCTATGCGCAGAACCTCGCCAAGCGCGGCGTGGAGCTGGTGCGCGAGTTCGCGCGCTTTGCCGGGCCGCACGAGGTCCAGGTGGGCGGGCGCACGGTCCGCGCGCCGCACATCGTGATCGCAACCGGCGGCCGACCGCTGCTGCCGGAGGTCCCCGGAGCCGAGCTCGGCATCACCTCGGACGGCTTCTTCGAGCTCGCCGCCCGCCCGGAGCGCGTCGCGGTCGCCGGCAGCGGCTACATCGCGGTCGAGCTCGCGGGCATCTTCGCCGCGCTCGGCACCCGGGTGACACTGGTGGCGCGCGGCGAGCGGCTGCTCAAGCACTTCGATGCCGTGCTGGGCGAGACGGCCATGAAGATTCTGCGCGAGGAGGGCGTCGAGATCCTCACCAACGCCTGGCCGATCGGTCTCGAGCGCGGCCCCGCCGGAGCGCTCGAGATGGTGCTGCGCGAAGGCCCGCGGGTCGGGCCGGTCGACAGCGTGCTGTGGGCCATCGGGCGCCGTCCCAGGGTTGCCGATCTCGGGCTCGAGCACACCGGCGTGCACGTTGACACCTTCGGCTACGTGCGCACCGACAAGTACCAGGCGAGCAGCGCTCCCGGCATCTACGCGATCGGGGATGTCGCCGGGCGCGCGCAGCTCACCCCGGTTGCGATCGCCGCCGGCCGCCGCCTGAGCGACCGCCTGTTCGGCGGCCAGCCCGACCGGCATCTCGACTACGACAATGTGCCGACGGTGATCTTCGGCCACCCGCCGATCGGCACCGTCGGGCTGACCGAGTCGGCGGCGCGACAGCTGTATGGGGATGAGGTCCGCACCTACGAGTCGGCCTTCGTGCCGATGTATCACCAGCTCACCTCGCGCAAGCCGCGGGCGCACATGAAGCTGGTCACGGTCGGCCCGGAGCAGCGCATCGTCGGCCTGCACGTGATCGGCGAGGGGGCCGATGAGATGCTGCAGGGCTTCGCGGTCGCGGTGCGCATGGGTGCCACCAAGCGCGACTTCGACGACACCGTCGCGATTCACCCGACGAGCGCGGAGGAGCTGGTCACGATGCGCTAGCGGCCGGCCGGGCGAGGCGCGGCCCGCCGTTGCCGAGCAGGGCGAGCACCGGCGCGGTGAGCGGCCGCAGGCCGCGCCAGATCGCAAAGGATTCCGCCGCCTGCTCGACGAGCATGCCCCATCCCTGCACCGCGCGCCCGCAGCCGCGCTCGCGTGCCCAGCGGGAGAAGGCCGTCTCGGTGTTCGCATACGCCATGTCGTAGCACAGCGTGCCGGCGCCGATGGCGCTTGCCGCGATCTCCGGCACCGCGCCGGAGAGGCTCGCCGAGGTGGCGTTGATCAGGATGTCGAACGGCTCGGGCGGCAGCTCATCGAGCCCGCAGCCGTGCACTGCGCCAAGATCGGCGAACTGCGCGGCGAGCCCCTGCGCCCGCTCCGCGCCGCGGCCGGCGACCACGATCTCGCGGGGCGCGAGCTCGAGCAGCGGCGCCAGCACCCCGCGCACCGCACCGCCGGCGCCGATGATGAGGATGCGACTCGCGGCGACGGCGACGCCGAGATTGTCGGTGAGGTCGCGCGCGAGCCCGATCCCATCCGTGTTGTCGCCGAAGATCTCGCCGTCCATGAACGTGAGGGTGTTGACCGCTCCGGCTCGCTGGGCCCGCCCCGTGAGCTCGCGCGCGACGCCGGCCGCGGCGAGCTTGTGCGGCACGGTCACGTTGAGGCCGCGTCCGCCACGCGCCGCGAACTCGAGCACGTGGGACTCGAAGCGCTCGGGCTCGACGTCGTAGAGCCGGTACACGAGCGACTGGCCGGTCTGCTTCGCGAACATGCCGTGAATGAAGGGCGACCAACTGTGCGCCACCGGGTGTCCCACGACCCCATACTGATCGAGCTCGTCGCTCATGCCTTCGCAGCTCCCCCCGCACCAGGGGTAGAGCATAGCGCGCGCACGCGCGCTCCGCCGCTGCGCGCGGGATCGAGCAGTGCGTGCAGCTCGGGTAGCCACTCGTGCATGCGCTCACTCAGCTGATAGGGCGGATTGAGGATCAGCGCCCCCGAGCCGTTGAGGGCTACCTCCGAGTCGCACGGATGCAGCCACAGCTCGCTCACCAGGGCGGGCGCGCTGCAGGCGCACCCGAGCTCATCGAGCCAGGCCGTGGTGTCGCGCGCCTGCTTGATCGGATACCAGATCATGACGACGGCGGACTGAAAGCGGCGCAGGATCTGCCCGAGCGCGGCCGCCGCGCGCGCGAAGTCCTGCCGCGACTCGTACGGCGGGTCGATGAGCGTCAGGCCGCGGCGCTCGACCGGCGGCAGGTGTGCCCGCAGCAGCTCGAAGCCATCGCCGAGCTCGATGCGCGCCCGGGCGACCCCCGCAAGCTCGCGCTCGAGCGCGTGCGCCTCCTCGGGCACGATCTCGATGAGCACCGCGCGGTCCTGCGCGCGCAGCGCGCGGCAGGCGAGAACCGGCGAGCCCGGATAGCCGCGCGGCGCGCTCGCCGCGGCGCGCCAGCTCGCAACGGCACCCACGTAAGCTGCGAGTTCCGCGCTGCGGCAGCGACCCTCGAGCAGCCGCTCGATGCCGCCCGCCGTGCTGCGCGCCCCGGCCGAGGCCGCCAGATCATAGGCGCCACGCCCGGCATGGGTCTCGAGATACAAGAACCCCTTGTCCTTTCTCTGCAGCGCTGCGATGAGCGCGAGCACCGTCACGTGCTTGTGCACGTCGGCGAAGTTGCCGGCGTGAAAGCGGTGGCGGTACTTCACTGGGCAGGCCGCATGGGTGGCGCAGCCGCTCGCGCGCGCGGCCCGTCAGGCTACGATTTCACCCGCCGGGCGCCGGGGGCGGCGCGGGCGCCCTTGCGCCGCTCGGCCTTCGAGCGCTGCGGGGCGGCGGCCTTCGCCGCGGCTCGCTGCTCGGGCTGCCTGGCGCGCGTGGTGCGCGCGGCATGCCTCGCGAGGGCGGCCCCGATGCGCTTGCCCGAGGCCTTGCCGCGGGGCGGCGCCTTGCCGTCGCCTGGCTTTGCACCGGCCGACTTCGCCGCGGACCTGGCGCCGGGCTTCGCGGTCGGGGGCGCCGCGCTTGCGGGCTTCGCGGCCGCGCCGCGCCGGCCGCGGCCGAAGCGTGCGCCGCGCTCGGGGGCCTGCGCGATCATCACGCGGCACTCCTCGAGCGTCAGCGATTTCGGCTCGCGATCCTTCGGGATCTTGGCGTTCTTCTTGCCGTCGGTGACGTAGGGCCCATAGCGCCCGTTCAGCACCTGAATCCCATCGACGCCGAAGTCGTTGATGATGCGATTCGCATCAGCCTCCTGCTTCAGGCGGATCACCTCGAGCGCCCGCTCGAGCGTCACGGTGTAGGGGTCGTCGGTCTTGAGCGAGACGTACTTCTCGCCGTATTTCACGTAGGGTCCGAAGCGCCCGGTGTTGGTGATCACCGTCTCGCCGGCGGCGGTGGTGCCGAGGGTACGCGGCAGGACGAACAGCTGCATCGCATCGGCGAGCGTGATGTGGTCCATCTTCTGTCCCGGGCGCAGCCCCGCGAAGCGCGGCTTCTCCTCGTCGTCCTTGGTGCCGATCTGCACGAACGGCCCGTAGCGTCCCATGCGCACCGTCACGGGCTTGCCGGTCGCCGCATCCTTGCCGAGCTCGCGCGCCATCGCGACCTGCTCGCGAGTGACGTTCTTGTCGATCTTCTCGACCTGGTGGATGAAGGGCTTCCAGAACTTCGCGAGCGGAATCGTCCATTCCTCCTCGCCGCGCGACACCGCATCCAGCTCGTCCTCCATGTCGGCCGTGAAGTGGTACTCCACGTAGCGGTGGAAGTGGTGCGTCAGGAAGCGGCAGACGATCTTGCCGATGTCGGTCGGCACGAAGCGCCGGCTGTCCATCTCGACGTACTCGCGGTCCTGCAGCGTCGAGATGATCGAGGCGTAGGTCGAGGGCCGGCCGATGCCGTGCTCCTCGAGCGCCTTGACCAGCGAGGCCTCCGAATACCGCGGCGGCGGCTCGGTGAAGTGCTGCGCCGGATTGATGGCGAGGAGGCGCACGCTGTCGCCCTCGCTCATCGCCGGCAGCACGTGATCGTCGTCGTCGGCCTTGGCATCGTCGGCGCCTTCCTGGTAGACCGCGATGTAGCCGGGCTTGACCAGCGTCGAGCCGTTGGCGCGCAGCACGTGCCGCTGCGGGCCGTCGGCCCCGGCGCGCATGTCGACGGCGACGGTATCGAAGATCGCGTGGCTCATCTGCGAGGCGACCGCGCGGCGCCAGATGAGCGAGTAGAGCCGATGCAGATCGGCATCGATCTTGCCCTCGATGTCCGCGGGCACGATCGCCGCCGAGGTGGGGCGCACGGCCTCGTGCGCCTCCTGGGCGTTCTTCGACTTGGTCTTGTAGACCCGCGGCTCCTCGGCCACCGAGTCGGCGCCGTACAGCCTTGCCGCGACCTCGCGGATCTCGCGCACGGCCTCCGCCGCAAGCGCGACCGAGTCGGTGCGCATGTAGGTAATGAGTCCGATACTGCCATCGCCCAGGTCCACGCCCTCGTACAGCTGCTGCGCGAGGCGCATGGTGCGCCGCGCGTTGAAGCCGAGCTTGCGCGCGGCCTCCTGCTGCAGCGTCGAGGTCGTGAACGGCGGCGCCGGATTGCGGCGGCGCTGCTTGCGGTCGATCGCGAACACCGTGAGCGCGCCGTGCGCGGCGCTCGAGAGCGTGTGCTCGACCTCGCGTGCCTGCGTCTCGTTCACGAAGCTGAACTGCTCGACCTTCTGGCCGCGGAACTCGGTGAGCTTCAAGGGGAACTGCTGCGCGGTGTGCTCGCCGGTGCAGTCGATGGTCCAGTACTCCTGCGGCCTGAAGGCCTCGATCTCCTCCTCGCGCTCGCAGATCATCCGCAGCGCCGGGCTCTGCACGCGCCCGGCGGACAGCCCCTGGCGCACCTTCTTCCACAGCAGCGGCGAGAGATTGAAGCCGACGAGGTAGTCGAGCGCGCGGCGCGCCTGCTGCGCGTTCACCAGGTCGGAGGACAGCGTGCGCGGCCGCTCGACCGCCTCGCGGATCGCGTTCTTGGTGATCTCGTAGAACACCACGCGATGGACCTGCTTGCCGGCGAGCTCGCCGCGCGACTTGAGGATCTCCTGCAGATGCCAGGCGATCGCCTCGCCCTCGCGATCCGGGTCGGTCGCGAGGTACAGCGCCTTCGCCTTGCGCAGCGCGCGCGAGATGGCCTCCACGTGGCGCTCGTTCTTCTCGAGCACCTGATACTTCATCGCGAAGTCGCGCTCGGGGTCGACGGCGCCCTCCTTCGGAACGAGGTCGCGCACGTGGCCATAGGAGGCGAGCACTTCGAAGTCGCGCCCGAGGTACTTCTTGATGGAGCGCACCTTGCCGGGCGATTCGACGATGATCAGCTTGTCGGCCATGAGAGGCGCCTTAAAACGAAAAACCGCGGGCGGGCCGCGGGTTTCAGACGGGAAGCGCTGTGGCTGTGCATGGTTAGTGCGGCGGGTGCGAGCTGTCGAGCACCAGATCCTCCATCCGCGCGAACGCCTGCTCCTGTCCCGGCTGGCTCGAGAGCACCATTAGCACCACCCATTTCAGCTGCTCGGTGTCGAGCTCGTCGGCATCGAGCGCCAGCATGCGATCGACCACGATCTCGCGCTGCGGGGCGGTGAGCACGCCGAGGCGCTCGAGGGTCATGAGGAAGCCGCGGCACTCCGTCGACAGCCGTGAGAGCTCGCTGTCGGAGAACACCCGCACCGAGGGGCCGCTGCCATCGAGCGATGCCTGCGGCCGCTCGTCCGCGAGGTCCGCCAGCCAGTCGAGCGCGCGCTCGACCCGCGCCGGAACGAAGCCCGCCCGCTCCAGGTCGCGCGCGAGGTCCTCACGCTCGGGCACTTCCGGTGCCTCATCGAGCATGTAGCGGTCGAAGACGTAGATCAGAATATCGAGAACGCTGGCAGTCATCATGGAGCTTACGAGAGGCGGCAGTAGCATCCGCCGGGGTGAGGAGCCACCCGCCCCCCGAGCTCGAGCATCAGCAGCATCCCCGTCAGCGCCGCGCTCGGAATTCCCGTGCGCGCACCGAGCTGATCGAGGCTTGCCGGCTCAAAGCCGAGGGCATCTAACAGCATTTCGTATGCCTTGTCCAATGGCGGGCCGCGCGGCCTGCTCGAGGACGCCGTCACCTGTGTTTCTGCAAGCATTTGATTATCAAAGGGAATTCCGAGTTCCTGCAGCACATCCGCCGGCGACTCAATCAAGGTCGCGCCGCCGCGGATCAGCTCGTGGCAGCCGCGCGCGGCGGGGTCGCGGATCGATCCGGGCACCGCGAACACGCGCCGGCCCAGCTGCCGCGCACACCGCGCCGTGATGAGCGAGCCGCTGCCGTGGCCCGCCTCGACCACGAGGGTCGCGAGCGCAAGCGCGCTGATGAGCCGGTTGCGCTCGGGAAAACGCCAGGGACGCACCGGCGCGTGCGGCGGCAGCGCCGACAGCAGAGCGCCGCGCGCGCGGATGCGCCCGGCGAGCACGCG
>Ga0335081_10002899_pt1 | contig 27014 bp, 18 predicted proteins | sample Lox_Sample_35_FD_206713 | JGI IMG/M metagenome (GOLD analysis project Ga0335081, IMG submission 206713) | Soil microbial communities from Loxahatchee National Wildlife Refuge, Florida, United States - Lox_Sample_3.5 | ecosystem: Environmental > Terrestrial > Soil > Wetlands | place: USA...
ACGTTCGTGTCCGTGCACACCGTCAAGTCACAGCAGGCCTCGCTGTACCGCAAGCTGGGGACCTCCACCCGCAGCCAGGCGATCGCCCGGGCCCGTCAGCTGGGACTGCTAGAGGGGTAAGCGCGCGCGGCGAACCTCCGTAACCGGGGCGCACGGCGACTCTGAGGTGCGTGAAGAGACCTACCCGCCACCGGAGTTGTCCGGGGAGCTGCTGTGATCCGCCGGCTGCGTCGATCGCGCTGGTGATCCCGAACCGGTTCGGCTCACGGAGGAAGTCACGCGTAGAGCTGACCTGCTGATCTGGCTCCAGGCCCGGGGAGACGGCCGAGGACGCCGGAGAGGATGAGTGGATGTGCGAGTCATTGAGTCGGGGGATCACGCGGCGTCCAAGCGCGTCGATCACGGTATCGATGGGTTGCCCACTCACGGTGATCGCGCCTCGCCATGGTGTGCCAAGGGCAAAGAGCAGGGCCAGGCTGGGTCCGATCACGACCGAGAGCCCGCCGACCAGGAGCGCGGGTCGCAGACCGCTGCGCAAGGTAAGCGCGGCGGCATTCGCGATCAGCGCCGCCCCGGTGAACTTACACCGCAATCGGGCCTCTCATTCGGGTAGTGCGGGTGTCGGCTCGGCTTTTGCCTGCCTGGAGTCGGCTGCCCCGTACTCATCGAGCAGTCGCTGCTCCTCGTCCTTCTTGGGAAACAGGAAGAACACCAGTGCGATGCCGATGACGGTGGCGATGACGCCGGCGGCGTAGGCCCAGTTGGCGCCCTGCAGGAATGAGGTCCTGGCTCCGGCCGTGATCGTGCTTGCGTACTGCGGGTACTGGCGGGCGACGGCGGTGGCGCTGGAGAAGGACTTCTCGAGCTGGTTCTGCGTGCTGCTCGTGATCTGCGCCTTGTTGGGCGCGGCGGCGATCGCCGAGGCGACCGAGGCGGCGTAGCCGGCCGTGAGGAGGGCACCGAAGATCGACTGCATGATCGCCCCGCCGAGGTCGCGCTGCAGGTCGGCGGTGCCCGAGGCCATGCCGACCCGTTTGACCGGGACCGAGGCGGTGAGGGAGTGCGAGGCCGGCGTGCCGAACAGGCCGACCCCGATCCCGAGGAGGGCATAGCCGAGGCCGACCTGCCAGTACGGGCTGCCCGTCGTCCAGAGCAGGAGCATGGTGAGGAAGCTCAAGAGGCAGAAGAGGTAGCCGGCGAGCAGCGTGAAACGGGAACCGCGGGCGTGCACGAGCCGGGCCGACGGCGCCGCGACCAGTACCATGAACACCGCAGCCGGCAAGATCGCGAATCCAGCTTTGAAGGTGGAGTAGCCGAGCACGTTCTGCATGAACTGCTGGCCGATGAACATGGCGCCCATGAGCGATCCGAACACGATGATCCCGCCGACGGCTGCGACCCAGAACACGCGGCGGCCCGCAATGTGCAGGTCGTACAACGGGTTGGCGGCGCGGCGCTGGCGGAACAGGAAAGCGATGACCGCGGCAACGGCCAGGACGGCCAGCCCGGCAGTCAGAGCTCCCTTGTCCGGCACCGGCGCGAGGTTGATGGCCAGGATCAACGCCGTCACCAGGACGACCGACAAGATCCCCCCGAGGTTGTCGACGGGAGCGGTCGATTCGTTAACGTGAGCGGGCACATACAAGACGACCATGACCAGGGCGATCGCCGCGAACGGCAAGGTGAACAAGAAGACCGAACCCCACCAGAAGTACTGCAGCAAGATCCCGGAGACCAGCGGTCCGAGCGCAGCAATGGCACTGCCGATGCCGGACCACAGAGCAATGGACCGGGTCCGAGCCGGCCCGGCCCACAATGCTGTGACCAGGGCAAGAGTGGTGGGATAGGCCATCCCGGCCGACAGCCCTCCCACGAGCCGGGCCACGATAAGGACACCAGCCGACGGGGCGTAACCGGCGAGCAGGCAGGCCGGGATTGACAATGCCATGCCCGCGACGAGCAGAAGCTTGCGCCCATAGCGGTCACCGAGGGCGCCAAGGTAGAGCACGGAGGCTGCCAAGCCGAGCGAGTAGCCGACCGCGATCAGGTCAAGCGCCGTCTGCGAAGCCGTGAACGCCGTGCCGATGTCGGGGAGCGCAACGTTAGCTACGGCCAGATTGATGTTCGCGATCCCAGCGGCCAGGATGAGCGTGGTCAGTACCAGGCCTGCACGCGCTGGCGCCGACGACTGACCAAGGGCTGGCATGCGTGCCTCCTTACCGGCGACCGGGCCCACGAAATCGGACGGAAGCTAGCCCGGGACCACAAGCGCCGGGTCCACTGGGGCCGCCATGGACCGCCAGGAGTGAGCGGCACTACCCAGCGGCTCGGTGGCCGGGTCGGCCGGGATCACTCCGGTCGTGATGTTGAAACGGGACCCGTGGCACTGGCACATGATCGTGGCCTCCGCTCGTCTCAAGTCTGCCATTCCACCTTGGGCCGGGATGAGCTTCATCCTCCCCGATGGGATGAATAATCGGGCTCCCCTCCAGACGGGGCCGGCTCTCGGAACCGGTAACCGCCTGGCTGTGCGAGTCGGCCTCCAGCTTCAAGGGTGGCAGCGTGGTCTTGGCGATCATTGAGGCTGCGGCGAGATGCTGTCTCATCCTGGGAGGGGGGATGGCAGCGCCCGGCTGGGCGGGCAGACTGCGGTATCGGGTGTTAGGACTCAGGGGACTGACCTGCGGCTGAGCTGCCGGGAGGGCCAGATGGCCTCGAAGACCGAACGGACCATCATCAAGGCGCCTGGGCTGGCACCGGGCGTCGTGCTGGTGACGTCCCGCGGGAGGGCCGCTATGACTGATCTGATCGTCATCGGGTACCCGGATGAGGCGACCGCGTATGCCGCGGACGATGAGGCGCGCCGGCTGGCCCGTGACCTGGTCATCCAGCCGGACGCGATCGCGGTGATCGCGCGGGACAGGGACGGCAGCTGCCACGTCCAGACCGGCCACCGCCCGCTCGGCTGCCCGGCGCGAGCTGGGGCATGTTCTGGGGTTTCCATGGCCGCCGACTAGTCGACGGTCCACCCGCCGGTCCGTAAACAGGTCCACCGGCCCTACCGGATGGAGGTCGGCTCGGGCATGACTGACATCGACCCCAAATCAGACATCGAACTGCACACCGTCGATGAGCAGGTGATCGTGCGGGTACCGCTGGCCGGGCAGGTGACCAGCGAGTGGCTCCGGCGCTATCAGCGGCTGGCCCGCGCCACTGGAGTGCCCGTGCGGACCCAAGTCCATCCCGACCGGACCTGGCTCGCTGTCAGCGTGCCCGCCGACGGTAACCAGCGGGAAGTGGCCGCGACGATGGACGCCGCCCGCGCCCTGATCGCCGAAGCCGACGCTGGTGAACGAGCGCCCGCTGCGGTGCAGGCGGAAAGCATTGTCCGCGATTGGTGGGCCCGCAGGCGGGAAAGCGCCCCGCATCGGCCCATATCAAAGGTCGCTGTGGTGCGAACCGGTGTAGGGGTTGAGAAGCGCTGGCCGCTGTTCGGCGCGCTGGCCGTGGCGATCGTTGTGCCGCTGCTTCTGCCATCCCGGTTCAGTGTGGGTCCGGGCTGGATAGTCCCGGCGGTCTTGGCATTGCTGCTGGTGAGCATCGTCGTCGCTGACCGGGCCCGCGACGACCGCCGGCCGGCCATGGTCAGAGCGCTCTCAGTTGCGCTCATGGTGGTACTGGTCGCTGAGGCGGCCGGGGTCACCGCGCGCCTCGTTGCGGATCTCGTGGAGGGCGGTCCGGAGACGAAAAGCGCCACCGATCTGCTCAGCGTCGGTTTCGGCGTGTGGCTGTACACGATCCTTGCTTTTGCTTTCCTGTACTGGGTCCTGGACGGAGGCGGGCCTGATGCGCGCCTGTGGGCTCCGCCGGAGTACCCCAACCTCGCGTTCCCCGAGCAACTCAACCCCGTCATTGCCCCGCCGGGCTGGCGTCCTCAGTTCTTCGACTACCTCTACCTCGGCTTCACCAACGCCACGGCGTTCAGCCCGACCGATGTGATGCCCCTCGCCCGCTGGGCCAAGGCGGCAATGACCATACAGGCGACCGGTTCTCTTGCCATTCTGGGACTGGTGATCGCCCGGGCCGTCAACATCCTGCAGTAGCCTTCACCGGGCGTGAGCCCATGTGGCGGGCACGTCGGCGCCACCCTCCTCGGAGATCCGCGCGCCGAAGCGCAGCAGCGCGGGCTGGGGCGAGATCTTCCCGGCGATGAGGGCCTCTCCCTGGTGGAAGGTGACCGCCTGGTCGATCAGGCTCGGTGGGACGAACGAGAACGCCGCCTGGGTGAACGCCGTGTCCGCGAGCGAGTTCAGCCGCATGAGCACGAGGTTGTCGGCCTGCGAGAGCACGTTCTCGGCGATTTTCTGCGGGCGCTGGGTGGACACGAGCAGGTACAGGCCGAACTTGCGGCCTTCGGCGGCGATCCGGATCGCGTGCCCGGCGGCCTGCGCGGTGAGCTGGTCGGGCGGGTCGGCGGGGCAGACGTTGTGCGCCTCGTCGATCACGATCAGGACCGGTTTGCGCTCGTGCCGTCGCCGCCACAGGTCACCCAGCACCGCCGCGGCGATCAAGGACTGCTCCTCGCGGGCCGGCAGCGAGCCCAGGTCGATGACGACGCAGCGGGTCCCCTCGTCGTGCACCGTATCCAGGACCGAGCCGATCTCGCCGGGCGCCCACACCGTGAAGCGGTCCACGCCGAGGTTGCGGACGCGCAGGCCGAGGCGGCGCGTCTCGGGTCCCTCGCTGCCCGGGAGCGCCTCGAGCGCGGAACTGCCCGGGCGCGCGAGCAGTCCGGCCAGTTCGGCGTATTCCTCACGGTCCGCGATCGGGTCCAGCCGGAGCACGGCCGCCTGCGTCGCCGGATCGAGCTCGGCCGCGTGGATGCGCAGCCTCCGCTCCCCCGGGGCATCGGCCGAAAGGACGGTGACTCCCCGCGCCGCCTGCCGGTAACGTCCGGCCAGCACCGGGTCAGTGCTGCCCCGTACCGTTCCCAGGCGCACGAAGTCCGAGTTCGGATCGAGGATGACTAGCCGCAGGCCCGTCTCGGTCAGCAGCCGCTCAAGCATCACCCCGAGCGAGTACGTCTTGCCCGACCCCGACTGACCGCACAGGAACGTGTGCCGGTTGAAGCCGCCGGCGTCCGCCAGGCAGGGGACATCGGCGAGCGACGCCAGCTCACCCAGCCGCAGCTTCGCGCCGGGCCGTGCGCTGCGCTCCAGCCATGCTCGCACCTCCGCCCCGCTGGCCGGACGGATGGTCACGTCGTGGAACGGCGCGAAGTCGCCGTCGAGGATGACGCCTTCGCCGCGCGCATACCGGATCGGGACCTGCGTTCGGTTGCCGGGAACACCGTCCGCGTTGCCCGGCAGCATCAGCTCGGGGCTCAGCTGGCCGAGGTCGAGCGTGATGGCCTGGCCGAGGCGCGTAACGCCGCCGTCCTCCAGGACGACATAACCGCCGACCTGCAACGGCAAGCCGTACAGGGAGGCGTGGAAGGAGAACCGGCGCCCGTCGACCGAGGTGGCCAGCGGAAGGACTGACGCTTCGAGTTCCCGTCGCGCCTCGCGGAAGCCCGCCAGCTGAGCGGCAAGCCCGGGGTCCATGAACTCGCGCGTCATATTGGCCGCCGCCCTCCATGCGTTCTGCCGGTAAGTGCACCAGAACAAAGCATCGGCAACTTCCGCGCTCGCGTCATCCTCCTGCGAGGGGGGATGACAGCGGCCGGCCCGGCGGGCAGACTGCGGTACCGGGCGATAGGACCCAGCGGATTGCCCTGAGGGCTGGAGCTGCCGGGAGGGCCAGATGGCCTCGAAAGCCGAACGGACGGTCATCAACGCAGCCGGGCTCGTGCAGGGCATCGTCCTGGTGACGTTCCCCGCGGCCAGCACCATATTCACGGACACCAGCGAGTACGGGCTGTCCAGCAGCCAGTACGGGGCCATGTTCCTGCCCCAGGTCGCGCTGGCCATCGCCACCTCGCTGCTCGGTTCCGGGCTGGCCCGCCGGATCTCCGCCAAGCGGGTCTACCTGCTCGGCCTGGCCTGCAGCACCATCGCGATGGTGCTGCTGCTGGCCAGCACCCTGGTCAAGAGCGACCAGGCGGCCGCGTACCCGATGCTCCTGGTGGCGACCGCGTTCCTGGGGGCCGGGTTCGGCCTGACCGTTCCGGTGCTGAACACCTACACCTCGGTGTTCAACCCGGACAGCGTCGACCGCTCGGTGCTGGTGCTGAACGCGCTGCTCGGGCTGGGCACCGCGCTGGCGCCGGTGCTGGTGGCCATCTTCGTCGGCCTTGGCTTCTGGTGGGGCCTTCCGATCACCTCGACGGTGCTGCTCGTGGCGCTGCTCGCGGTCAGCCTGCGGCTGCCGCTGCGCGCCGAAACAGGGGCGAGCGCTCCCGCGCCGCGCCGACCCGGGATCCCGGCCCGGTTCTGGCTGTACGCGGCGTTTGCCGTCTGCTACGGCATCTGCGAGACGATGAACGGCAACTGGTCCCAGCTGGACATGACCACCAGCCTGGGCGCATCCAGAACCCAGGCCTCGCTGGCGCTGGCCGCGTTCTGGGCCATGGTCACCGTCGGGCGGGTGCTGTTCGCCGCCATCGGGCGGTGGCTGCCCGCGCGGGTCACCTACTGCATCCTGCCGTTCGTCCTGGTCGGAACCTTCCTGCTGACGAGCGTCCTGTCCCGGCCGCACGCGGTGGCGGGGATCGGCGTGTTCGCGCTGGCTGGCCTGGGCTGCTCGGCGCTGCTGCCGCTGACCATCAGCTTCGGCGAGGGCGACCTGACCGCGATGGCCGCGGCGATGGCCGGCGGAGTGATCGCCTTCTACCAGCTCGGCTACGGGATCGCCGCGTTCGGCGTCGGCCCGTTGACCGATTCCGGCGTCAGCCTGTCGCGGATCTTCGGGTTCACCGCCATCATCGCCGCCGTGATGGCCCTGCTGTCCTTCTTCGTCACCCGTCGGCAGGCATCAGCCGAAACTGCAGCTGGGCCAGATTCGTCGCTTCCCGTAAGGACGTCCCGCTGACATCGGACCGCGCGATCCGCGGGCAGGATCCTCCTGCGGGGGAGGATGTTGCGCCTGTCGTCCGCCCGGACACTGACATCCGTGATCGTCCGAAGACCAACCACCGTGACCTGTAATTATGCGGCGTCGTGGTAAGCGATTGCGCCGGCGGCACGCTCGCACCCACCCCGAGGGGGTTTCGATGACCACGACTGAAGCCGAAGTAAGTCCGATCCGGAGCCTGATCCCAGCTCGGCTGGACCGATTGGGGTGGTCGCCGTTCCATACCCGGATGGTCTGCGGCCTGGGCGGCGCGTGGATCCTGGACGGGCTGCAGATCACGGTGGCCAGCTCGGTCAGCGGGGAGCTGACCAAGTCCTCCACGCTGGGCATGACCTCGACCCAGGTCGGGCTGATCGCGTCAGTCTACCTGGTCGGTGAGATGGCCGGCGCGCTGGTGTTCGGCAAGATGTCCGACCGGCTGGGGCGCAAACGGCTGTTCATCCTCACCTTGCTGCTGTACCTCATCGGCACCGGCCTGGCCGCGTTCGTGACCGGGCACCATACCGGCTGGCTGGTGTTCTTCTACCTCACCCGGTTCGTGGCCGGGATGGGCATCGGCGGGCAGTACTCGGCGATCAACTCCGCGATCGATGAGGTGATGCCGTCGAAGTACCGGGGCCGGGTCGACATCTGGATCAACGGCTCCTACTGGGCCGGCGCGATCCTGGGCTCGCTGGTCTCCTACATCTTCCTGAACCACTTCGCCCCCAACGTGGGCTGGCGGCTGTCGTTCCTGCTCGGCCCGGTGCTGGCGATCTTCGTCATCATCGTGGGCCGGGTGCTGCCCGAAAGCCCGCGCTGGCTGGTCACGCACGGCCGCCAGGAGGAGGCCGACCAGGTGATGGCCAAGATCGAGGAGCAGGTCCGCGCCTCCGGGCAGGACCTCGCGCCGATCGATGAAGCCAAGGCGATCGAGATCGTGCCGGAGACGCGGTACGGCTACCTGACGTTCCTGCGGCTGGTGTTCGGCAAGTTCACCAGGCGGGCGATCCTCGGGGTGACGCTGATGATCACCCAGTCGTTCTTGTACAACGCGATCTTCTTCACCTACGCCCTGGTGCTGATCAACTTCTACCACGTGCCCTCGTCCAAGGTCCCGCTGTACGGGCTGGCGTTCTCCATCGGCAACCTGGCCGGGCCGCTGGTCCTCGGGCCGTTGTTCGACTCCTGGGGCCGCAAGCAGATGATCGCCGGGACCTACATCGTCTCCGCCGTGCTGCTGGCCTTGTCGGCCGTCATGTTCGACGCCAAGGTCCTGACCGCCACCACCCAGACCATCATGTGGGTGGTGATCTTCTTCTTCGCCTCGGCCGGCGCCAGCGCCGCCTACCTGACCGTGTCCGAGACCTGGCCGATCGAGATCCGGGCCGAGGCGATCGCGATCTTCTTCGCGATCGGCTGCATCGCCGGCGCCATCGGCCCGGCCTTCTACGGCGCGCTGATCGGCAACGGCTCGTCCCGGACCGGCCTGTTCGTCGGCTACCTGATCGGGGCCGGCATCATGCTGATCGGCGGTCTGGTCGAGGTCTTCCTTGGGGTCCAAGCCGCGGGCAAATCGCTGGAACAGGTCACCAAGCCGCTCACCTCCACCGACCAGGCAGCACCGGCAACCCAGTCCACATCCGCGGCCGCCGCCTAGAACACGGTTACGACGGTGCCGCCGGCGGGTGCCGCCGGCGGCTCCGCCCCGTCTTTCATACGTTTCGAGTGATGAAGCGACCCCCGGTGCGAGGTGCAATGGTGTCCTGACGACGGTATGGCTTTGGGGTCGGCATGCTGGACGTAGGGGCCGAGCGGGCCTTGCTTAGCACAGGGAGTCACCCTGGGGGAAGTCCCGCGGTAGCGGGCGCGACGATGGAGCGCGGTGTCTCACCCGGCGCGCGGTTCGCGGTGGCGAAGTTCCGGCCGCCGCCGCTGCCTGCCACGCTGGTGACTAGATCGGCCCTGCATGACCGGCTCACGGCCGGGGTCGGGCAGCGGCTGACCCTGGTGGCGGGCTCGGCGGGGGCGGGCAAGAGCGTGCTGCTGTCGAGCTGGGCGGCGGCACGGCCAGCGGGACGCACTTTCTGGTTGTCGTGCGATGCGGCGGACGCCGACCCGGTCCGGTTCTGGGCCGGGTTCATCGAGGCGGCCCGGGCCGGGGAGCCCTGGTTCGGCGCCGATGCCGCCGACCTGCTGGCGATCGATGGGGGTGTGTCGGCCGATGTCACGGCGTCGCTCGCCAACGATGCCGCGATGCTGCCGGCCGGGTCGGCGATCGTGGTGGATGACTTCCAGTACGCGGCGGATGCGGCGGCCCGGGACATGATCGCCCTAGTCGAGCGCTGGCCGGCCGAGACCGTCCAGCTGGTCCTGTCGGCTCGTGTCGACCCCCCGCTGAGGCTGCACCGGCTGCGGATGGGTGGTGAGCTGTGCGAGCTGCGCGACCGCGACCTGTGTTTCTCCGAGGCCGAAAGCGGGGAGCTGCTGGCCAACTTCGGCGTGCAGGTGGCCGCCGCCGACCTGGCGCTGCTGCATCGACGCACCGAGGGGTGGGCCGCCGCGGTGCAGATGGCGGCGCTCTCGCTGCGCGGCACCCGGGATCCGGGGCGGGCAGCGCGGGCGCTGGGCGTCCGCGGCTACGCGATCGCCGAGTACTTCAGCGATGAGGTCCTGGAGCAGCAGCCGGCCGAGGTGGCCCGGTTCATGCTCGACACCTGTGTCCTCGGCGAGCTGACCGCGGAGGCGTGCGCGGCGGTCTCCGGCAGGCAGGACGCGGCGGCGCTGCTGCATGGCCTCGATGCGGCCAACTTGTTCCTGGTGGCCCTCGATGAGGAGCGGACCAGCTTCCGCTACCACCATCTGGTCCACGAGATCCTTCGCACCCGGCTGCGGGCCAGGGACCCGGCCCGGGAGCGGGTGGTGCAGCTGCGAGCGGGTGAATGGTTCGAGTCAACCGGTGACGTGCGGCGCGCGGCGCGCCATTTCCTGGAGGCGAAGCAGGCCGACCGGGCTCTGGCCCTGCTGCAGGACCGGGTCTTCACCAGCTTCCAGCGTGACCCGGCGCTGCCGCCACCGCCGGATCTGAGCATGATCGACCCGAAGTTGCTGCTGGACGCTCCCGACCGGCTGCTGGGCCTGGCCACCGACCTGCTGTTGTCGGGAGACCCGGTCCGCGGCGGCGAGTATCTTGACCTGCTGGAGCACGCTCATCCGCCGATCCCCCCCGACTCCGGGCTGGCGGTCCGGCTGGCCGAGGGCCGGGCGCTGCGCTACATGATGACCGGTCAGGCGGAGGAGGCCGTGGCTGAGGCACTCGCCGCGCGGGCCGCGGGAAAGCGGGCCCAACTCCAGGACGAGTGGAGCGCCGCCGTCCCGCTGATCCTGCAGACCGTCTACACCTGGCTGGAGGACTACGAGTCGGCGGAGCGTGAGGCGGTGGTGCTTGCGGCGGCGGAGCTCACCGAGTCGGCCAAGCAGGTGCTGGTACCTGGTCTGCGGGCGGTGGCCTGGCTGGAGGCCGGGCACCTGGCCCAGGCCGCCGATGCGGCCGCGGCGGCCGAGGCAGAGGCCGGGCGGCTGGGATTCGGCCGGCATATTTTCGCCGTACACTACCTGCGTGCGCTGGCTGGCCTGGCCCTGGAGCGCCGCGACCTTGACGCCGCCGAGCACCTCACCGAGCAGGCCCTGTCGGTATCGGAGCGCGGGTGGCCCGCCTTTCAGTTCCTGGCGCTGCTGGACCGGGCCGCGATCTGGGCCGCTCGCGGGCAGGTCCGCGACGCGCTGACCAGCATCGAGACGGCGCGGCTTGTCCTGGCCGGGACCGAATCGGCGCTGCTGGCCCGGGCCGACGAGCTGGAGGGGCAGCTGCGGTTGTCGCTCGGTGACCTGCGTACCCCCGCCGAGCTGGCGGGCCGCCTGCCTGGGGCCAGCTGTGCCCTCCTGCTGGCCCAGATCGCGCTGGCCACCGGCAACCATTACGCCGCGCAGCAGAACCTGCAGTCGCCGCCGAGGGGGCTCTCGCCGCGGCGCGCCCTGGTCCGCCAGCTCCTGCTGGCTGCTGCCGCGATCGGCCGTGGCGACCCGATGACCGCCGGCATCATGGCTGGTGCGCTCGAAACAGCCCGCCTCGGAGGGTTCCGCCACATCGTCGTCACCACCGCGCCCGAGGTGACCAGCTACCTGGTCGAGCACTCCGCGCCAGCACGGCCGGACCCGTTCACCGAGCTGCTGATCGGCGCGGCCCTCGGAGTGCGCGCCGCGCAGCCGGATACCGGCAGGGCCCGCCGCCGGACGGCCGAGCCGCTGACCGCTGCCGAGCTGCGTGTCCTGAAGCTGCTGCCGACCAGCACCTACCCGCAGATCGCGGCGGCTCTTTTCATCTCGCGCAGCACGGTGAAGACCCACCTGCAGTCGGTCTACCACAAGCTCGGGGCGGTGTCGCGCGCGGAGGCAATCGAGCGGGCCGTTGACCTGCGCCTGCTCTGAATCACGGACCGTCCGGGTCGTCCAGCGCGGCCTCGATGTCATACCCGAGCGCGATCGCCACGTCGGGCGCGGCGCAGACGACCCGGCCGAGCCCGGTCACCGGCGCGATCACCAGCAGCGCGTCGGCGATCTCCTCGTCGGTCGCGCCCGCGGCCATCGCCCGGGTTGTGCTCCACCCCACGCAGACCGGCGGCGCCCCGGTGGCCACCGACGCGCCCAGCTGCAGCAGCGCCGCGGTCTTGGGAGGCAAGGCCGACGTCCCGGCCAGGCCCATCCCCAGCCCGGCCTGGTCCTCGACGAAGCCCTCGTCGATCATCGCCAGCCTGCGCAGCGTCTCCTGGAATCGCACCGTCCTGCTCACCCGGCCTCCCCTCGCCGCCGAGCCACCATTCCATCTCGCGTGCAGGCACGGCTCATCCCCCCAGACGGGATGAGAGACCGAAATCATCCCATAGTGGACGATGCGCCATGCGCTCGGTCCGGCAGATGGTGGGCGCATGGCAGAGCACTATGACGTCATCATCATCGGGAGCGGTGCCGGCGGCGGCACGCTGGCTCACACGCTCGCCTCGTCGGGCAAGCGGATATTGCTGCTCGAGCGGGGCGATTTCCTCCCGCGGGAGCTGGACAACTGGGATCCCAAACCGGTGTTCGTGGACGGGAAGTACATTTCCAAGGACCGCTGGTTCGACCGCGACGGCAAGTCGTTCCAGCCCCAGGTGCACTACTTCGTCGGCGGGGCCACCAAGCTGTACGGCGCCGCGTTGTACCGGCTGCGCCCGCAGGACTTCGGCGAGCTCAAGCACGCCAGCGGGATCTCCCCGGCCTGGCCGCTGTCCTACGACGACTTCGAACCGTGGTACTCGGCGGCCGAGCGGCTGTACCAGGTGCACGGCAACGCCGGCGAGGACCCGACCGAGGGCCACCGGAGCGAGCCCTACCCGTGGCCCGCCGTCTCGCACGAGCCGAGGCTCCAGCAGATCTCCGATGACCTGGCCAAGGGCGGCTACCACCCGTTCCACGCGCCGTGCGGGATCCTGCTGAACGAGGCGCGGCGGCCGGAGAGTACCTGCATCCGCTGCGCGACCTGTGACGGCTACCCGTGCCTGGTGCACGCTAAGTCCGACGCCGAGGTCATCGCCGTCCGGCCGGTACTCGACCGCGACAACGTCACCCTGCTCACCGGGGCCGAGGTGACCAGGCTGGAGACCGACGATCGGGGCCGAACGGTCACCGGAGTCGTCGTCTCCCGCGACGGCAACCGCGAGGTCTACCAGGCCGACATCGTGGTCGTCAGCGCCGGGGCGGCGAACAGTGCCAAGATCCTGCTCAACTCGGCCTACGACGCCCACCCGCACGGCCTGGCCAACGGCTCGGATCAGGTGGGGCGCAATTACATGTTCCACAACTGCCTGGCCGTGGTGGCCCTGGCCAAGGAGAAGAACGACACGGTCTTCCAGAAGACGCTGGGGATCAACGACTTCTACTTCGCCACCAAGGACTACCAGTGGCCGATGGGCAACATCCAGATGATCGGCAAGTCCAACGCCGAGGCCATGCGCGGCGAACAGCCGGAGAAGACGATGTTCGCCCCCAACTGGACCCTGGCCGACGTGGCCGAGCACGCGGTGGACTTCTGGCTCACCACCGAGGACCTGCCGGTACCGGAGAACCGGGTAACGACCGACAAGGACGGCAACGTCCACCTGACCTACTCCTCGACCAACGACGAGGAGGCCGGCCGGCTGTACGGGGAGCTGAAGAAGATCCTCAACCACACCGGGATGGCCGCGCACCACGTCCTGCGCAAGAACTTCTACATGAACATGAGCATCCCGGTGGCGGGCTGCGCACACCAGGCCGGGACCTGCCGGTTCGGTAGCGACCCGGCCACCTCGGTCCTCGACGTCAACTGCAAGGCCCACGAACTGGACAACCTGTACGTGGTGGACACCAGCTTCTTCCCCAGCATCGGGGCCGTGAATCCGGCGCTGACCGCGATGGCCAACGCCCTGCGGGTCGGCGAGCACCTACTGGACCGGATGGCGTGAGGAGATCACCATGGACCGGTATCCCAACATCAGCGATCACGGGCTGATCGGCGACCTGCAGACGGCGGCGCTGGTGACCACGGAAGGGACGCTCGACTGGTTCTGCTGCCCGCGGTTCGATTCACCCAGCGTGTTCGCGTCCCTGCTGGACGCCGATAAGGGCGGGTTCTACCGGATCGCGCCGGACCGGGACGACTACGTCAGCAGGCAGCTGTACCTGCCAGATACCGCGATCCTGATCACCCGGTTCATGACCCCGGACGGGGTCGGCGAGGTGCACGACTTCATGCCGGTCACCGGCAGCACGGCGACCGACCGGCACCGAGTCGTGCGGAACATCCGGGTGGTCCGGGGCGTGATGCGGTTCGCGATCGAGATCCAGCCGCGGTTCGACTACGCGCGCAAACCGCACAAGGTGGACGTCACCGGGCACGGCGTGGTGTTCACCTCCGACGACCTGGAGCTGACGATCCACGGCATCGCGCCCGAGGGAAGCTCGCTGGCCGAAGCGGGGATCACGCTGGAGCGGGCTGGTGACGGGCTGCGCTGGACCCGCACGCTGCGCGAGGGGCAGATCGGCGGCGTGGTGCTGGAGTCCATGGGGGGCACACCGCGCAGGGTCTCGCCCGAGGAGGCTCAGCAACTGCAGGACGACACCGCGCGGTTCTGGCGCGGCTGGCTGCACGGGTCCAGCTATGCCGGCCGGTGGCGGGAAATGGTCAACCGCTCGGCCATCACGCTGAAGCTGCTGACCTACGCGCCGACCGGGGCGCCGGTCGCCGCGCCGACCACCGGGCTGCCCGAGCAGGCCGGCGGGGAACGGAACTGGGACTACCGGTACACCTGGATCCGGGACGGCTCGTTCTCCATCTACGCGCTGCTCGGCCTGGGCTACGTGGAGGAGGCTGCCGCGTTCGGGAGATGGCTGCGGGACCGGGTGGAAGAGCAGGCGGGGGAGGGGTCCGGGCCGCTGAAGATCATGTACCGGGTCGACGGCACCTCGGACCTGGTCGAGGAGAGCCTGGACCACTGGGAGGGCTGGCGCGGGTCGCGGCCGGTGCGGATCGGCAACGGCGCCGCCGACCAGCTCCAGCTGGACATCTACGGCGAGGCCATGGATTCCATCTTCTTGTCCGACGTCCACGGCATCATCGCAGGCCACCAGGGCTGGAAAGACCTGACCCGGATCATCGACTGGCTGTGTGAGCACTGGGACCAGCCGGACGAGGGCATCTGGGAAACCCGCGGCGGCCAGAAGAACTTCACCTACGGCCGGCTCCAGACCTGGATCGCGCTGGACCGCGCCATCCGGATGGCCACCGCTCGCGGCCGGCCCGGCAACCTGGCCCGCTGGACCGACGTCCGCGACCAGGTCTACAGCCAGATCATGGACCGCGGCTGGAACCCCAAGGTCGGCGCGTTCACCCAGCACTACGACACCGAGGTGCTCGACTCCTCGCTGCTGCTGATGCCGCTGCAGGGCTTCATCGCCCCGCGCGACCCGATGTGGCTGTCCACGCTGCAGGCGATGGACCGCGAGCTGGTCTCGGACAGCTTGGTCTACCGGTACAACCCGGCCGCCTCCCCCGACGGGCTGGCGGGCGATGAGGGCACGTTCTCGCTGTGCACGTTCTGGTACGTCGACGCGCTGGCCCGGGCCGGGCGGCTAGAGGAGGCCCGGCTGGTGTTCGAGAAGATGCACACCTACGCCAACCACCTGGGCCTGTTCTCCGAGGAGATCGACGCCACCGGCGGCCAGCTCGGCAACTTCCCGCAGGCCTTCAGTCACCTGTCGCTGATCAGCGCCGCCATCAACCTGGACCGCCAGCTCGACGGGAGGTGACCGGTGACGAACGTCGATCTGGCGCGTGTGGAGTTCGCGTTCGTGACGATCAACCATTTCTTCTTCGTCCCGATCACGATCGGCCTGGCGTTCCTGACCGCGCTGTTGCAGACCGCGTGGTACCGCAGCAAGCGCGATGAGTACCTGCGGCTGACCAGGTTCTTCGGCACGCTGCTGGTGATCAACGTGGCGATCGGCGTGGTCACCGGGCTGGTCCAGGAGTTCCAGTTCGGGATGAACTGGGGGGCCTACTCCCGGCTGGTCGGCAACGTCTTCGGCGCCCCGCTGGCCATGGAGGGGCTGGCCGCGTTCTTCCTGGAGTCCACGTTCCTCGGGCTGTGGCTGTTCGGCTGGGACAAGCTGCCCAGGCGGATCCACCTGCTGACCATCTGGGCGGTCTGTCTCGGCAGCGTGCTGTCGGGGGCGTTTATCATGGCGGCCAATTCCTGGATGCAGCACCCGGTCGGCTACCAGATGGTCAACGGCAAGCCGCAGCTGAACGACATCTGGGCGCTGTTCACCAACCCGGTCTTCCTGTGGGGCTACGCCAAGGTGCTGTTCGCGGCGCTGGTCACCGGCTGCATGGTCATGCTGGCGGTCTCGGCGTGGCAGCTGCGGCACGGCGGGGACCGCGATGTGTTCATCCGGTCGGCGCGGATGGGGCTGATCATCTTGGTGCCCGCAATCTTGTTCACCATGCTGGTGGGCGATGAGCTGGGGGTGATCGAGGCCCGGTACCAGCCGATGAAGATCGCCGCCGCCGAGGCGCAGTGGACCACCTGCCAGCCCTGCTCGTTCTCGCTGTTCCAGATCGGCGGCGGCAACAACGACCAGACCCCGACCGAGATCATCGCGGTCCCGCACCTGCTGTCGCTGCTGGCCACCAACCACTGGAACGGCCAGGTGCAGGGGCTGACCCCGCTGAACCAGCAGTACAACAAGCAGTACGGCAAGGGCTACTACGTGCCGAACGTGTTCATCCAGTACTGGGGCATGCGGGTAATGGCCTACGGCGGCGTCCTCGTCCTGCTCATCGGGGCGTGGGGGCTGTGGCTGATGTACCGGAAGAAACTCGCCACCTCCCGGGTGTTCTTGCGGGTGGCGGTCTGGGCCGCGGTACTGCCGTTCCTGATGAACACCGCGGGCTGGTTCCTGACCGAGAGCGGCCGCCAGCCGTGGATCGTGCAGGGCCTCATGCTGACCAGGAACGGCATCTCGCCCACCCTGTCGGTGACCTGGCTGTGGATCAGCCTGATCGCCTTCATCGTGATCTACGGCATGATCGCCACCGTCGATCTGCTCCTCATGCTGAAGTACTCCCGCAAGGAACTCCCGCCCCCCCGCGAGCAGGCCGACGCGGACCTGCCCCTTCCGGCCGTCCAGTACTAAAGGGGGTCACGGTGAGCAGCCTCATCCCGTTCTGGTACATCGTCATCGCGGTCTTGTGGACCGGGTTCTTCGTCCTGGAGGGGTTCGACTTCGGCGTCGGCATGCTGCATTCCGTGGTCGGCCGGGACGAGGCAGGCCGCCGGGCCGCGATCAACACGATCGGGCCGCTGTGGGACGGCAACGAGGTCTGGCTGATCGTGGCCGGGGCCGGCATGTTCGCCGCGTTCCCCGGCTGGTACGCCACCATGTTCTCGGCCTACAACCTGGCGCTGGTGCTGGTACTGGCCGCGCTGATCGTCCGCGGCCTGGCGTTCGAGTACCGGGGCAAGCGCGACGCGGCGCGCTGGCGCCGCACCTGGGACACCGCGCTGACCACCGGCAGCGTGCTGGCCCCGCTGCTGATCGGGGTGGCCCTAGCCGGACTGCTGGGCGGGCTGCCGATCAACTCATCCCAGGACTTCACCGGCTCGTTCTGGGACCTGCTCAAGCCGTATCCGCTGTGGACCGGGATCACCTTGGTCCTGCTGTGCGCGCTGGACGGCGCGACGTTCTTGTGCCTGAAGACCACCGACGACATGCGCGAGCGGTCCTGGCAGCTGGCCCGCCGCATCGCCCCGGTCACCGCCGCGTTCGTCATCGGCTTCATCATCTGGACCCACGTGACCGCTGGCAGGGCCTTCTGGCTCAACGTGATCGAGCTGCTGGCCATCCTGGCCGTCCTGGCCGCCGTCTGGCTGGTCTGGGAGCACCGTGAGGGTTTCGCCTTCGCCGCGGCCGCCGTCACGATCGCGTCCTGCGTCATCTCGATCTTCGCCGACCTGTACCCGAACGTGATGGTCTCCTCGACCAGCGCGGCCTACAACCTCACCGTGCACAACACGGCATCCGGAGGGTACTCGCTCAAGGTGATGACCGTGGTGGTCATCATCCTGCTGCCGGTGGTGCTCGCCTACCAGACCTGGACCTACTACGTGTTCCGGCGCCGCGTCAGCCGGTCCGATTTCCAGCCCGCACCGGGGCCGGGCACGCCGCCGGGCATGGGCGGTCCGGCAGCAACACCTGAAGTCACCCGACCGCATCGGTAAGGAGAAACCTGACATGGCCACGAACAAAGTTGACGCCCTGGTGATCTTCGGGGCGACCGGGGACCTGGCCAAGATAGAGACCTTCCCGGCGCTGGTCGGGCTGGTCAAGCGGGGCGTGCTGGACGTCCCGGTGGTCGGGGTGGCCAAGAGCGGCTTTGGGCTGGCCCAGTTCCGCGACTACGCCACCGCCTCGCTCAAGCTCAACGGCATGGACCCGGCCGACCCCGCGGCGGTCAAGATGCTCAGCCTGCTGCGCTACGTGGACGGCGACCTCGGCGACGACGCCACCTACAAGGCCATGTCCGACGAGATCGGGCCGGGCCAGAAGGTCCTGTACTACCTCGAGGTGCCGCCCGTCCTGTTCGGGCGGATCGCCCCGGGCATCGCGAGCGCTGACCGGGCGCGCGGCGCCCGGGTCATGGTGGAAAAGCCGTTCGGCACCGACCTGGCCTCCTCCCGGCGGCTCAACGACACCATGCACCAGTACTTCAGTGAGGACGCGATCTTCCGGGTCGATGACTGGCTGGCCTTCGACCCGGTGGAGAACGTGCTGTTCGTCCGGTTCGCCAACTCGGTCATCGAGCCGCTGCTGAACCGGAACTACGTGCACTCCATCCAGATCACCATGGCCGAGGCGTTCGACGTGGCCGACCGGGGCCGGTTCTATGACCGCACCGGGGCCATCCGGGACGTGCTGCAGAATCACATGCTGCAGGTGCTGGCCACCGTGCTGGCCGAACCCCCGGGCGGCGGCGGCCTGGGCTCATGGCGGGACGCCAAGCACGCCGTGGTGAACGCGCTGAGCCCGCTGACCCCGGAGAACACGGTCCGCGGCCAGTACGAGGGTTATCATGAGGTCGACGGCGTCGACCCCAGGTCGACGATGGAGACCTACGTCGCGGTCAAGCTGACCGCCGATACCTGGCGCTGGGCCGGGGTCCCGATCGTCATCCGGGCGGGCAAGACCATGCCGGTCACCGCCACCGAGGTCACCATCACGTTCAAGGACCCGCCGCACGACGTGTTCGGGATCGAGCCCGAACGGCCCGCCGACATGCTCACCTTCCGGATCTGGCCGGAGACGGCGGTCAGCATGACCCTGCAGGGCAAGAAGCCCGGCGCCGGCTGGGAACCGCAGGCCGAGCAGCTCGCGTTCTCCCAGCAGCCCGGGTCCGACATCCGCCCGTACGACCGGCTGATCGGCGCGGCCCTGGACGGGGACCGCTGGCTGTTCGCCCGCCAGGACAGCGTCGAGGCTGCCTGGCAGATCGTCGACCCGGTGCTCGGCGACGTGACCCCGGTGCATCCCTACGCCCGGGGCAGCTGGGGGCCGGAGGAAGCCGACCGGCTGCTGCCCGACCGGGACGCCTGGCACGACCCGGCGGGCTGACCCGTGACCGTGCCATGAGGGCTGTTGACCCTCGGCTGCTGCGCTACGCGCGGGCGGCCAGGAGCCACCTGATCGTCACCGTGCTGCTCGGCCTGGCCGTGACCGGGCTGATCGTGGCCCAGGCGGCCCTGCTCGCCCATGCGCTGGCGGCCGCCGCGCTAGGCACCGGGGCCGCGGCCCTGGCCGGCACCCTGGTCCTGCTGTCCGGCGTGGTGGTAGCCCGGGGCGCCGCGGCCTACGGCGGGGAGGCCGCGGCGCTGCGGGCCGCTGCGAGGGTGAAGTCTCAGCTGCGGCGCAGGCTGATCGCGCACTGCCTGCGGCTGGGCCCGGCCTGGCTGGGCGGGCAGCAGCCCGGTCAGATTGCCGCCACCGCCACCCGGGGCCTGGACGGGCTGGACCCCTGGTTCGCGCGGTACCTGCCGCAGCTGGTGCTGTCGGTGCTGGTCCCGGCGGCCGTGGTGGTGACGGTGACCGCCACGGACTGGATCTCCGGCCTGGTGATCGCGGTCACGCTGCCGCTGATCCCGCTGTTCGCCGCCCTGGTCGGCCTGCACACCAAGGCCCAGACCCGCCGCCAGTGGCGGCTGCTGGCCCAGCTCAGCGGGCACTTCCTGGACGTGGTGCAGGGCCTGCCGACCCTCAAGGCGTTCGGGCGGGCCAAGGCCCAGGAGCAGGTGATCGCCACGGTCACCGAGCAGCACCGGTCCGCGGCGATGGCCACGCTGCGGGTGGCGTTCCTGTCCGCGCTGGTGCTGGAGCTGTCCGCGGCGCTGGCCACGGCCCTGGTCGCGGTCGAGACCGGGCTGCGGCTGCTGTACGGGCACATGCCCTACCAGGCCGCGCTGCTGGTGCTGCTGCTCACCCCGGAGGCGTACCTGCCGCTGCGCGCCGTCGCCGCCCAGTACCACGCCAGCGCGGAGGGCAGCGCCGCCGCCGAGAGCATCTTCGGCATCCTGGATACCCCGCTGCCAGCCACAGCCCCGTCGGGTGGCCCGCGGGCTCCGGTTCCCGACCTGCGCTCCGCCACGATCAGCCTGGACGGGGTGACGGTGGCCTATCCCGGCCGAAACCACCCGGCCCTGGCCCGGCTCAGCCTGAGCATCGACCCGGGAGAACTGGTCGTGCTCACCGGGCCGAGCGGGGCGGGGAAGACCACCCTGCTGCGGCTGCTGCTGCGATTCACCGAACCCACCTCGGGGACCGTCCGCGTCGGCGGAGCCGGCCTGGCCGCCGTCCCGGTGGACCCGTGGCGCGCCCAGATCGCCTGGGTCCCGCAGCACCCGTGGCTGTTCCCCGGATCGGTAGCCGACAACATCGCCCTCGGCCAGCCCGGCGCCTCCCGGGCCGCCATTGAGGACGCCGCCCGGCTGGCCGGCGCGGCCGCGTTCATCGAATCGCTCCCCCGCGGCTATGACACCCCGCTCGGGGAGCGGGCGGCCGGGCTGTCGGCCGGGCAGCGCCAGCAGCTCGCCCTGGCCCGGGCCTTCCTGCGGGACGCCCCGCTGCTGCTGCTCGACGAGCCCACCGCCCACCTGGCCCCCGGCGCCGCCGCCGCGATCGGTGACGTCATCAACGGCCCGATGCCCGGACGCACGATCATCCTGGCCACCCACCGGCAGCCAGGTACTGTCCGCGCCAGCCAGGTCATCACCCTGGACGGTGGCAGGCTCGCGGAAGCCGCATCCTGGCCAGCCGGGACGCCTGCCATGGCGGCGGCCCGATGACCGCCCGGCCTGCCCCGGCCGGCATGGTCCCGGATGGGCGGCCTCCGCTGCTGCGGCTGCTGGCGGTGGCCCGCCCGCTGCGCGGCAGGCTGCTGCTCGCGGTAGCGGCCGGGGCCGCGGCTACCGGCTGCGGCGTCGCCCTGCTCGCCGTCTCCGGGTTCCTGCTGGCCCGGGCCTCCCAGCACCCCTCTATCATCGCGATCTCGGCCGCGGTGGTCGCGGTCCGCGCGCTGAGCATCGGCCGTGGCGTGTCCCGGTACCTGGAACGGCTGACCTCCCACGACGTGGCCTTCCGGGTGCTGGCCCAGGTCCGGGTGGCGATCTGGCGGCGGCTGGAGGCACTGGCGCCAGCCGGGCTGGCACTGTTCCGCTCGGGGGACCTGCTGGCCCGGCTGATCTCGGACGTGGATACCACCCAGGACCTATTCATCCGCGGCGTCACTCCCGTGCTGGCTGCCGTCCTGGTCGGCAGCGGCGCGGTGACCGTGTGCCTGCTCATCCTCGCCCCGGCCGCCGCCGTGCTCGCCACCGGGCTGCTGATCGCCGGCCTCGCCGTGCCGCTGGGCGGGGCGGCCGTGGCCCGTAAGGCCGTCCGCGTGGGCGCACCGGCCCGCGGGCGGCTCGCCGCCACCGTCACCGACCTGCTCGTCGGCGCGGCCGACCTGCAGGCCTTCGGCGCCGCCGACGCCGCACTGGCCCGCGCCGACGCCGCGGACGCCGAGCTGACCCGGCTCGCCCAGCGCACCGCCACGGCCAGCGGCCTGGGCACGGGGCTGATGAGCCTGGTGTCCGGGCTGACGCTGTGGGCGGTCCTGCTGCTCGGTGTCGCGGCCACCGGGACCGGCGCGCTGTCCCGGGTGCCGCTGGCTGTCCTCACTCTCACCGCGCTGGCCTCGTTCGAGGCCGTTACCGCCCTGCCCGCCGCCGCCGTCCAGCTCGGCCAGGCCCGCGTCGCCGCGGGCCGGATCGTCGCCGTCACCGACGCGCCCGACCCGGTCCGCGATCCTGGCCGTCCGCGAGTGCTGCCACCCGGCCCGTTCGGTATCCAGCTAGTGGACGCCACCGTGCGGTACCGGCCGGACGGGCCGCCCGCCCTGGACCGGGTCAGCCTCGACCTGCCGCCGGGCCGGCGGGTCGCGCTGGTCGGCGCGAACGGGGCCGGCAAGTCCACCGTCGCCGCGGTACTGCTGCGATTCCGCGACCTGTCCAGCGGCGCCGCGCTGCTCAACGGCCACGACCTAGCCAGCTTCGCGGCCGACGACGTCCGGTCCGTCATCGGCGGATGCCCCCAGGACCCGTACTTGTTCGACGCCACCATCCGCGACAACCTGTCGCTAGCCCGCCCCGGCGTCACCGGCGAGGAGCTCCAGGCCGCCGCGGCCCGCGCCCGGCTGCTGCCGTGGATCAGGTCTCTGCCGCGAGGCTGGGCCACCCCGGTCGGCACCGGCGGGGCGGCCGTCTCCGGCGGCGAACGGCAGCGCCTCGCGCTGGCCCGCGCGTTCCTGGCCGACCCGGCGCTGCTGATCCTCGACGAGCCGACCGCCCACCTGGACCCTCCCGCCCGCCGGGCGCTCATCGCGGACCTGCTGCGCGCCACCGAGGGCCGTTCGGTCCTGCTCATCACCCACGAACCCGACGGGCTCGACCAGGTCGACCAGATCGTGGTCCTCGACCACGGCAGGATCGCCGAACAGGGCAGCCACCAGCAGCTCCGCCACGCAGGCGGACCCTACCAGCGAATGTGGGAGAACGACTATGAACCAGCCTGCTAGGCGCGTGGTGATCGTGGGGGGCGGCTTCGCGGGGCTGTTCGCCGCCCGGACGCTGAGCAGCGCGCCGGTCCGGGTGACCCTGCTGGACCGGGCCGAGCATCACCTGTTCCAGCCGATGCTGTACCAGTGCGCGACCGGCATCTTGTCCGAGGGCAAGATCGCCGCTCCGCTGCGCGACCTGCTACGCAAGCACCGCAACGTCGAATTCGTCATCGCCGAGGCGACCGGCATCGACGCGGCCGGGCGGCGGGTGCTGGCCCGGCGGCCACTGGGGGGACAGATCGAGTTCGGCTACGACTACCTGATCCTGGCCGCCGGCGTCCGGCAGTCCTACTTCGGGCACGACGAGTACGCCCCGATCGCGCCCGGGATGAAGACCATCGAGGACGCGATGAAGATCCGGCGACGGATCTTCGGCGCGTTCGAGCTGGCCGAATCCGCCGAGGATCCGGCCGAACGGACCCGCTGGCTCACCTTCGCCCTGGTCGGCGCCGGGCCGACCGGCGTGGAGCTGGCCGGGCAGATCCGCGAGGTCGCGACCAAGACGCTGCGCCGCGAGTACCGTCGGATCCGGCCGGAGGACGCCCGGGTGCTGCTGTTCGACGGCGGCGACGCGCCGCTGGCCATGTTCGGCCCGAAACTGTCCGCCCTGGCTGCTCGGGACCTGGGCAAGCTGGGGGTCGAGCTGCACATGGGCTCGATCGTCACCCACGTGGACGCCGGCGGGCTGGAGGTCAAGGACCGCGACGGCCAGCTGACCCGGTACGAGGCGGGCAACGTGCTATGGACCGCGGGCGTGGAGGCGCCGCCGCTGGCCGCGGCGGTGGCCAAGGCCACCGGCGCGCAGCAGGACCGGGCGGGTCGCCTGCTGTGCGGCAAGGACCTGTCCCTGCCCGGCCATCCAGACATCCTGGTGACCGGGGACATGATGAGCCTGGACAAACTGCCCGGCGTCGCCGAGGTCGCCATGCAGAGCGGCCTGTATGCAGGCCGCAAGATCAGCCACGAAGCCCAGGGACAGACCTACGACAAGCCCTTCCGCTACCACGACTTGGGCTCGGCGGCCTACATCTCCCGGGGGAAAGCCGTCGTCTCGGCGTTCAAGATGCACTTCGGCGGCTTCGTGGGCTGGTGGGTCTGGCTGTTTATTCATATAGGCTTCCTCACCGGTTACCGCAACCGGGTCGGAGCCATCCTGGGCTGGTGGTTCGCGTTCACCCGGGATCTGCGCCGGGAACGGACCTTTACCCTCGACGACATGCCCCTGGAGGCCGGCGCCTACGGAGAGCCGACCACGTCCACGAGCTCCCGAAACTCGGTCCCGTAGCCATCTCTTGACCTGGCTGGGAGCCGCGTATCAGGATGTGATAAACAGACCTCCCTATGGCGACGTCGGGGCATGGACGACACCAGCGTGCTGCATTCGGCCGGCGAGACGCGCCTCGCGGGCGCGCCATCGTTCGATCTCATCAAGGGAAAGCTTCTGCATCCCTGGGTGCGGCCTGGGACCGTCCGCCGTTCGGGACTGATCGACCGGCTAGCCCGCAGTGATTCCCGCCCGATTGCGTCGGTGGTCGCGCCGGCGGGTTACGGGAAGACGACGCTGCTGGCGCAGTGGGCCGAGCGCGACGGCCGGTCTTTCGCGTGGGTGTCGGTGGACGAAATGGACAACGACCCGAAGGTTCTGCTCAGCTACGTCGCGGAGGCGCTCGACGCGGTGGAGCCGGTCGGCAGGCGGGTGTTCGACGCGCTGGCCTCTCCGGCGAGTTCGGTGCCCGGGTCGGTGGTGCCCCGGCTCTGCTCGGCGTTCTCCTCGATGATCTCGCCGGTGGTGCTGGTCCTGGACGACGTGCACCTGCTGCACGACTCCGGATGCCGGGCCGCGCTGTCGGTGCTGGCCGACCACGTGCCGGCCGGGTCGCGGCTGGTGCTGGCCGGCCGGACCGAGCCGCCGGTGCGGGTCGCGCGGCTGCGCGCCGAGGGCAGGCTGGCTGAGATCGGCCCCGGTGACCTGTCGCTCACGGTGGGCGAGGCGGCATCGCTGCTGCGCGCCGCCGAGGTGGTGCTGGGCGACGAAGAGGTGGCGGAGTTGCACCGGCGGACCGAGGGCTGGCCGGTCGGGCTGTACCTGGCCGCGCTGTGTCTGCGGGAGGGAGGTTCGGTCGGGACCGCGGCGGACTCGTTCGGCGGCGATGACCGGCTGGTGCGTGAGTACCTGGAGTCGGAGTTCCTGGACCGGATTTCCGGGCGGCACCGGAGGTTCTTGACTCGGAGCGCGGTGCTGACGCGCATGTCCGGGCCGCTGTGCGAGGCGGCGCTCGACCTGCCCGGCTCCGCCGCCACCCTCGCGGAGCTGGCGCGGTCCAACCTGCTGCTGGTGCCGCTGGACCGGCGCGGGCACTGGTACCGCTATCATCACCTGTTCCGCGACCTGCTGCTGGCCGAGCTGGAACGGCTGGAGCCCGGCATGCTGCCGGTGCTGCGCCGCCGCGCCGCCGCCTGGTGCCTGGCCAGCGATCTGGCCGAGGAAGCAGTGGAATACGCCCTCGCGGCCGAAGACGTCGAGATGGTCGCCCGCCTCGTGCAAACGCTCTGGCGTCGGTTCTATGGTCGGGGCCGGGCCGCGACTCTGCAGCGCTGGTTCGGGTGGCTCGAGGACCGGGGCGGGATCGAGGGGCGCCCGCTGGTCGCGATGAACGCCGCGTTCCTCGCCGAGATGACAGGGCACCCGGTCCAGGCTGAGCGGTGGGGCGATGCAGTCGATCGGTGGCAGTATCAGGACGCGGGCGCGTCCTTTGACGCCTACACCGAGGCGATGGCCGCCACGCTGCGGGCCATCTTGTGCCGCCGCGGGCCGGAGCAGATGCGCGCCGACGCCGACGAGGCCGCGCGGAAGTTCGCGGCGGCGAACTGCGTGTTTCCGATAACTCCGCTCCTGCAGGGGATGGCGCGGGTCTTGTGCGGTGACCCCGACGGCGGCGATGCGTTCTTCTCCGGTGCGGAGAGCATCGAAGGACATCGGGTCCCTGAGGTGATCGCGATCACGCAGTGTGAACGGTCCCTGGTGGCAATGGCACGCAGCCAGTGGGGCCAGGCCGAGGCCTGTGCCAGCAGCGCACACGCTCGCCTGTGCCAGGCGGGGATCGAGGACACCTACGGCGCCGCCCTGGCCAGCGCGGTGCAAGCCCGTACCGCCCTGCACCGCGGAGACGTCCCGGCGGCGCGCCGGGACCTCATCAAGGCCTTGCGCCTGCGGCCCTTGCTGACCTACGCGCAGCCTCACTGGGCCGTCCAGCTCCGGATCGCGCTCATCCGCGTTCACCTTGCGCTTGACGACCTGGCCGGGGCCAGGACGATCATGAGGGAGATCGAGGAGATCTTCAAGCGGCGGCCGGACCTGGGCACCCTGGCAGAGGAGGCCGAGGCGCTGCGGGCCCGGCTGTCCCGGCAGCGCAGTGCCGCCAGCCCCGGGGCGTCGGCGCTGACCGCGGCCGAGCTGCGCGTCCTGCCGCTGCTGGCCACCCACCTGACAGCGCCAGAAATGGCCGCCGAGTTGTTCGTGTCCGTGCACACCGTCAAGTCACAGCAGGCCTCGCTGTACCGCAAGCTGGGGACCTCCACCCGCAGCCAGGCGATCGCCCGGGCCCGTCAGCTGGGACTGCTAGAGGGGTAAGACGCGGACTTTTCACCCCGCGCGGGGGGATGCCGCTCTTCCCAGCGCGAGGTGCAATGGTGGCCCGGCGGCGGGCAGAAGCCGGGGCGCAAGATGGTCGGCAAGTCCCAGCGGGAACTGCCGGACCTGGGGCTCCTCATGGAGACCCGACCCCGAGCGCCGACGGTTAGGCGGGCGAAATGGCACGAGGCGATGTCAGGAATGCGACGGTTCCGCTGTGAACGGGGAGCCGGAGTTCGGCGCGCGTCGGGACAGCTTCAGCGAGATGCGCCGGAATCTCGAAGCGTCGGTCCTTCCGCTTGCTACTTCGGTTGACGGGCGCCGGTTCTCGCTCCAGGCCTCGCTGGACGGCTTGCAATTCCAAGCCGGCAGCTATGTCGTGCTCGACGGTCGTCAAGCGGAATTCTGGGGCAAGGAAGGCCAGTCGATCGAGGAAGAGGCAGAAGATGGCAATCGGGCCTGTGCAACTTATCGTGCTTGGGTTTGACCAGGCTGACTTCCACGGCGAGATCATCGCCGAGCTGGAGCGGCTCCGCGAACACGACATGG
>Ga0335081_10002900_pt1 | contig 27006 bp, 15 predicted proteins | sample Lox_Sample_35_FD_206713 | JGI IMG/M metagenome (GOLD analysis project Ga0335081, IMG submission 206713) | Soil microbial communities from Loxahatchee National Wildlife Refuge, Florida, United States - Lox_Sample_3.5 | ecosystem: Environmental > Terrestrial > Soil > Wetlands | place: USA...
TGCCACCTGGATCCCGGTGCGTGAAGCTTTGACTCTACATCTAGCCAATGCACGATCCCCGGGCACCCACACGGGCCAGACAAGTGAATGGAGAAGAAGGCTTGCCTTTGCGGCTTCGGCTGCCGCTCTGATCGGAGTCCTCTATGCCGTTATGCGAATGATTGTCATGTTGGCGGCTCTCTCTCGCCAAGACATGCGCAATGTCCTTTGGGGAGCCGGAGCGACATTCCTTCGCGTGGAGTTGACCCTGTTGCTCGCTGGACTTTGGACCGTCCCTGCGGGCGTCTTCATCGGTCTTCGCCCGAGACTTGTCGCCTTCGCGCAGCCCGTGGCGCAGATTGCCGCTTCCGTTCCCGCCACGGCTCTATTCCCGATCGTTCTACTCGTATTGATTCGCGCCGGCGGAGGGCTGGGCATCGGTTCCATCCTCCTCCTGCTGCTGGGTACGCAATGGTACATCCTGTTCAATGTCATTGCGGGCGCGAGTGCCATACCCACGGACCTCAAGGAAGTTTGTGAGATCTACCACCTCGGCCCATTCGAGCGGTGGCGCCGCTTGATTTTGCCCGGAATCTTTCCCTATCTGATCACCGGCTTCGTCACCGCGTCGGGAGGAGCATGGAACGCGAGCGTTGTCGCGGAATACGTGCGCTTTCAAGGCCAAACGTTTTCCACCACAGGATTGGGCGCAGTGATCAGCCAGGCCACTGACAGCGGGAACTTCAGCCTCTTGCTCGGCGCGACCGTGGTCATGTCGTTTGTAGTCGTCACCGTCAACCGTCTGCTGTGGCGGCCACTCTATGGGCTGGCTTCCACTAAGTATAAGTTGGAAACCTAAGTCGCTGGCTCTGTGCGTTCGCCTCGGCCCGCGTAATTGCGCGCGTAATAGTTCCGATACTCTTCCGACTTGACGCGCGCCACCCACGCCGAATTCCCCCGGTACCAATCGATGGTGCGTGCCAGGCCTTCCTCGAAGACCATTTGCGGCGACCAGCCTGTCTCCTTCGCGATTTTGGCGCTGGAAAGTGCGTAGCGCCGGTCGTGCCCGGGCCGGTCTTCAACATACTGGATCAACGATTCGGGCGTGCCCGTGGCTGCCAGGATTTTGCGCACCACCTCGATATTCGGCAAAGAGCGATTGCCGCCGATGTTGTAGATTTCGCCTTCCCGTCCTTTCCGGAGGACGGCCTGAACGCCGCGGCAATGGTCGTCCACATAAAGCCAGTCGCGTACCTGCTGTCCATCGCCATACACGGGCAAAGGCTTCCCATCGAGAGCATTCGAGATCATCAAAGGCAACAGCTTCTCCGGGAATTGATAAGGCCCATAGTTATTAGATGCGCGCGTGACGATGACGGGCACCTTGTAGGTGGTGAAGTAAGATCGTGCCAGAAGGTCGGAACCGGCCTTCGACGCCGAGTAAGGGCTGCTGGGATTCAGTGGAAAATTCTCATCCGCTTCGAGCGGCGGATGTAGACTGCCATAAACCTCGTCAGTTGAGATATGGACGAAGCGCGGCACTCGAAGCTGGCGCGCGGCCTCTAACAAAGTGAACGTTCCCCGGAGATTGGTGTCGAACACCGGGTCGGGCGCTAAGATACTGCGATCCACGTGCGACTCGGCGGCGAAATGGACAATCGCATCGGGCCTCTCTTCCGCAATCAGAGAGTGCACCAGCGGCCCATCACAGATATCGCCGCGGACGAAACGGTAGCGGCTGTTTCCCGCGACGGATTCCAGGTTATCGAGATTGCCGGCGTAAGTCAGCTTATCCAGGTTCACAATGTCTGGTGCGTCCGCGCGGTCCAGCATCAGCCGAATAAATGCTGATCCGATAAATCCAGCTCCGCCAGTGACAAGAAGTTTCACGCGCCCACCAGGTCCAGCACGGACTTACTTGTGCTGCATCTCCCAATCGTAGTGAATATGGGAATCATTGTAGGGAATACGGCCTTCGTCATTGGCATCGTAGAACCGGTCAGTGAGATATACCAACATCGCTTGGTCTGGTCCGATCACCTTGTAGCCGTGAGCTACTCCGGGTGGGATGAGAATCCGCCACGGCCGGAGAACGCCAACGTAAAGGGTATTGCGCGCGCCGTAAGTCGGTGAACCCATGCGGAGATCCACCAGTGCTACTTGAAGTGAACCCGTGACGGGCGCCCAACAGTCGGTCTGGTGCATGTGGTAATGAAACGCTTTGATGGTGCCGGGGTAGCTGAGAGCAGCCGAAATCTGCGTGGACTCTGGCGGAAAGTGCGCGGCCACGCCGCGCCCCAGGCGCTGGATTTCCAGGAAGTACCCGCGGTCATCCGGCCACAAAGTCACCGCCTCGATCCGTACTCCGTCAATCAACTGAGGCGAATCTGCTTTCAAAATCACCGAGCCGATGCCTTTTTCGCACTCCGGCAACACCAGGTCCAACCCCGTCGCACGCCCGATTTTGCGATCTTCGGAGATGATTAACGCGTCACTCGCCATGTTACCCGCTTCCTTAGCCGTGAGCGATCAAACTGCAGTCACAGTTATTCTGTATGCTGCTGCCCCACGACTGGAGTCGTCCGGAAACTCGATCGAAGACTGCAAAAAAGATTGTATCTGATAATGTACCAGAAGGCCGCCACACCGTCCCAGATCCCGATCTTCTTGCCCTCCTCATAAGTTCGTCCATAGTAGCTGATCGGAGCCTCATAAATCGAGCATTTCAATTTCGCCACTTTAGCCGTAACTTCAATCTCAAAACCGAATCCTTCCGACGAAATGATCATATTTCTGATGATCTCACCCCGCAGCGCCTTGTAGCCTGTCTCCACATCGGTCAAATTGATGTTAGTGAAGACATTCGAAACAAAGGTCAAAGCCCGGTTCGCCAGATAGTGATAGAAATACAGCACACGTGAGGTCTTCCGAACCAGGAATCGAGAACCATACACGACGTCTGCATGGCCGTCAATGATCGGCTGAATCAATCCAGGTATTTCCGTCGGATCGTATTCGAGGTCGGCGTCCTGCACGATGACAATTTCGCCCGTGGTGTGTTGGAACCCGGTCTTGAGGGCTTCGGTTTTCCCCGAGTTCACCGCATGCCGGACGACCTTGACCTGCGGATATTCGGCGGACAACTGGCTTGCAATTTCCGGCGTCCGGTCCTTCGAGCAGTCGTCTACAATTACCACTTCGCGGAGTTCCGGTATCTGGATTAGCTTCCGAATCACAGTGGCAAGAGTCTTTTCCTCATTGTAGGCGGGAACAACGACGGAGAGATAAGGCGCTGGTTCGATGACACTCATAAATCACACCGCTAGAAGTTCACTTGCAACGAATTCGAAGTCCCTGTTGAATTGGCGATGGTCGCGGTTACCCCGGCGAGACTGCCAATCAGAGTCTGGCCGGTCGCCACGGTGCCGCTTAAAGTAAACGGAACCGTGACCTGAAACTGTCCGCCAAAAGCTACCGAGGCGGTGCTGACAAACCAGGCTGCGGCGACATGGCTGAGGTCGATGTTCACCGGCGCCGTCGATATGTTGAAGCCGGCCGCGGCCGTGAATTGCACCGCCAGCGTGGTCAGCGAACGCGTCGTCGTGAAACCCACTAACGTAAGCACAAAGCTGTTGCTCGTGGTGCCGCCCACCTGCGCGGAAATGAGCGTCGGCGCCGCTGCGGCTATTGAGAATTGCAACGTGGCCGGCGACGCCGGGGTCAGGTCGATGCCGCCGCCTTGGGTCGCGAAAGTGGGCGTCAGCGTGATCGTACTGGCCACGGTCCCGGTTTGCAGTTGGATTTTTGGCCCCTGACCGGCAAAGATGGCGTCCGTAGTTTTGGCCGGGATGGCAAACGCTACGGTGCGCCCGCCGGTGGAAAACTGCACCGCGGGATCGGCGGTCAGATCACTCGAAATCGTGATCGTCAGCGTTCCCGCAACCGCGGCTGGGTACGGTTTGGCCAGCTTCAGTCCCACGCTGGGTTGAGACATGGCTGCAACATCGCCCGTGGGGCCGCTGAAGGCGTAAGCCGGCAGCGCGGGAGGCGCTGTGCCCGAGCCGATCAGCCCGATCGTCGTGTTCCCCACGCGCAGGGTGCCGTTTGCAAATCCTACGGTCGCCGGAGTAAATGTGATCGTGAAACTCGCTTGTGCGTTTGGCGCAATGCTCAGGGGCAGCGGCGGCAGCCCGGATACCGAAAAGGGACTACTCGCCTCAACGATTCCTATGTTGAAGACGCTGGCGGCGACCGTGCCCGTATTGCTGATGGTGAAGTGAGCGCTCTCTGACAGCGTCACCGTTGCCGGTGTGAAGACGACCGAGTCGCCCGTCCCCAGCGCTACAGTAGTCCCTGCCACCGAATACGCAAAGGCTAGGTTGGCCCCCAGACCCCGCCCGGTCAAAGTGAATGAATCGCTGCCAATCGCCAGACTGGCTTGCTCGACAGCGGCCCGCGTTGGTGTAAATGTGATCCTGAATGTGAAGCTCGCGTTCGTCCCCAGAGTAGCCGGAAGCACGGGCGTGCCGCTGGCCGCAAAATCCTGTCCGCTCAAAATAATCGAGCCAATGGTCGTACTCAGGTTTCCAGTATTTTGAACGGTCAGAGTCACCGAACTGGATTGTCCGACGTTGGTGTCGGGAAAAGTAATGGCGCTGCCCGGAGTCACGGGAGCTGTCTGGCCATTTACAGTGAGTTGATAAACCAGCCTTGCCGCGCTGAGCGTGCCTTGCAGGCCGAACGTCACCTGCGTGCCCTGCTGGCCGAGACTGACTTGAATCTGGCCCGTGTCCGTGCTGGATCCGCTGGGTTGATAGCGGATCAGCACTTGAAGCGTCTGCTGGAAGTTGACCAGGACCGGAAGAGCGGGAAGACCTTGCAGCGAGAAAGCGCTGCCGCTGATCGAGATGTTCTGTACCTGGGCCGGGCCGCCGTTGTTCGTGATGTTCAGCGCCGCCTGCGACACCGAGTTCAGCGGCGTGGCCGGAAATGCGATGATTCCCCCAGGCTGCACGGGCACCGTGTTCTGGTTTACGGCCAGAACATAACTGAATGTAAAGTTACTCTGCTGCGCTAAAGACGGAATGGCAAGTGCCGCAAGGAGCACCGCGCATCGAGTGATCCGGCGGCGTATCCAACTACATGAGGGATGCATGTTCTACGGAGGGCCCCCCACACTGGGAGAGCCTGGAGACACGGTAATGGTGGGCGTGCTGGCGCTTCCTCCTCCGCCCCGAGTGGCTAGGACAATACCTGCGGCTAGCCCAGCGCCGCCGGCAATGAGCCCAATTTTGAACCACTTGGAAGACCACAGGCTTTTGCGCTTCCCGGTCCTCCTCAGTTCCGCATCAGGCACACGCTCCGCATTGGACATGGAGATCGTGGTCTCACCCATTTGGTTGCCATAGGTTGCCGTTGCGTGCACCTGGAAGCTTCCTACCTCGTTATTGGCCAGCCACCCCGTCGCGGCGGCTTCGCCCTGTCCGTTGGTCCGCACCGTTTTCACGGTCTTTTGATCGGCAAATACCGCACTCGGACCTCGCAAGGGAAAACGAAACACCACCTCCGCGCCTTCGACGGGCCGGTCTTGCAGATCGAGAACCTCGACCACTAGCGGAGCCATCACCTTCCGCTCGAGATCGTTGGTTTCTCCGTTTCCTGCCAGCGCAACCACCTTGAGGTTTTGCACCATCGGCAATGGTGCGACCGGCTTGGTCTCGGCGGGCATGGGGCTTGCGGGCTGTTGCGCCGTGATGCTCGAAGGCGCAGCCAGCAGAACTGCGATCAGCGGCGACAGGCACTGCTTGACTCGCAGCCTCTTCCTAAAAGCTCTCATATTGAACAGATAAGTATACCGTAGCAGCCTGAGCAGTCTTCATTTCCCCTGTATTGCCAGATAGATGAACGGATTGAGCACGGAAAGCCCGATCGGCACCAGCCCGGTCAAGATGGTTCGCGTGTTCGACCGGGGAACATACAGGACATCGTTGGGTAACAATGGAAAGTCGTTCACCCTTCCTTCGTAGATGCCAGTCAGATTGATCGGGATCTCAGCACGCCGGTTGGTGTTCAAAATCGGACGCAGTACGCGCACGTCCGCTCGCTTGGCATCGCGCGTAAAACCTCCGGACATCGTCAACACCTGAGTCACCGTAAGATAGTCGCGCTCTCCCAGATCGAGGATTCCAGGGCGCATCACCTCGCCGGCGACATAAACCGGCTCAGCGTGGTCTACCGTGACGACATCGTAGGGTTGTAACACGATGTCCTCTGCCGGGTTCACGTTCTCACGCAGACTGGCGAAACTGATTTCCACCGTGCTGGTTTTCCTGTCGGGGTCTTCAACCGCATTGGGGAGCGGAATGGGGCCGTATTCCAAATGCCTGCGGACCTTGATCCGCCGGCTGGCGTTTGGTTGCAGGCCGCCCACGAGCGCCAGCATTTCCAATAGGGTACGGCGGCCCCGCAGAGTCACGATGCCCGGATGCAGAAACATCCCCTGGAAGAACACCGGCGGCTGCTGAAATTGAGTGACGCTGATAAACACCTGCGGCTGCACGAAATACTCGCGCAGGCGATTCGTGATTTCCGTTTCGAGTTCATGCACGGTCAGCCCGGCCGCTCGGATGCGGCCGACCAGCGGCAGATTGAGGAAGCCTTCCGAATCAATCCGGAACGGCCGCTCGTTGATCTCGTCGGCCCCCGGCGCCCGGATGAGAATCTGGTCGTTGGCCCCGAGTGTGTATGTGGGGCTGATATCCGCGGGCAATTCTCCCGCCGGCTGCGCTTGGCCTGCACTTACAGCCCCGCTAGGTTGCGGGGTAGTTTGACTTGCACCCGTGGCCGGCTGCGGCTGCTGTGCGGATACTGAAAAACTGAGCGCTGCGAAAAGCAGACAAACGCCAGATCGGCTGCGGTTCATCATAGCAAGCATGTTAGCTGTTCTCGGGCTTCCGTTCAAACTGGACACGGGCGGTCAGTGAGCACGGGTTTGGATCGGGAAGGCTTTATGGGTCGCACCCAAGTCCGGTCGACCTCCGCCGATACCGACCGGTGCAGCAGGGAGATCGACACCACCAGGCGAAACTTGCCTTTGACGTCCTGCAAGATTCCCTCGACTCCTGACAAGGGTCCTCGCTCAATCAGTACCCTCTGGCCGACCTCCAGGAACGGCCATGGCTTCATGAGCAGACCCGAACGGACCATGGTGCGAATGCTCTCGATCTCATGATCGGGTATCGATGTTGGGGACTTGCCGAAACCAACTAATCCAACAACTCCTGGCGCTGTGAGAACCAGCAGCCGGTTGTGCGGATTTAGGCGCGTGAAGACGTAGCCGGGAAACAGAAACTGCTCCATCGTCTTGGTCCGGTCCGACCATCGCCGCTGAACTTGATAGGAAGGCGAGAACTCCTCGTAGCCTCGCTCCCGCAGGTGGACGGCAGCCACTCGCTCATAGTTTGACCGGACGCGAACCGCGTACCACAGATACGGCCGCTCGCTCTGGCTGCGTTGGTCTTGTCGTTCCATCATCCTGTCAAATCTGCGTGTTGCGCCGAGAGCACGACCAGGTGAAGCCGGTTCACGGGCACGGGGTCGCAGGCTTCTAAATTCTTCGCCAATTGTACAAAATTTTGGTATCGCAATGATACCCATAACGGCTGGTACCAGTACCCATGAAACCGATCCTTCGGCGCTCCTGGTGCGGGAAACCACCTATTTGCCTTTTCGCCTTCGATTACGGGCAGAATTCGGCAATAAATCCAATTATCTCAGTGTGATACGATTGCTGCGCTGCGTGGGTGCGGGTTGGGTCGCGCCGCGTGGTGTGCTTGGCCTTTGCGGGACAGCTGGTTGTCGACTACGTAAAAGCCTCGGGGAAAAAAGCGCGGAAATTCATGAAGAAGGCCTAACGGGCTTGGAGCGGTTGGCCGGAGACATTCGCCGGCGTGCGGCTGAAAATCACCAGTTCTCCAAACGTGCGAGCGACGGGGAATTGCGGTCCATATTCCTCCCACTTTTCCTTGTGGTCGCGGCAACTCGGACAGATAACCAGGCAGGGTTGGAGAAGGTCAGAGCGGTCGGCGTATTTAGAGGAAAGGTTATGCACATCCAGATATCGAAACGTCGATTCCAGCCCGGGACTCCTGCCGAGTTCCATGAGAGGATACTCATGCGAGTAGGGCACTATTGAAGTGTCGATTCCGATATCATCACATCTTTCGCGCCTGATCGCTTGCGCGGCCGGTAAGTATATATCTTTCAGCTCTGCTTGCTGGGTGAAGTAGAGCTCGGCACGGCTCCGAAAAAAGATGCTGGTTCGGCTTTTCCAGTTGTGGAATCCTCCGGAGTACAGAAGAGGCCGTAAACCGTTGCAAAGGGCCGGCGGGAGTGCCAAAACGAACGCCGCCACCGCGAGTGGAAGCACAAGCTTGGCAAAGCGCGACTGAATCACCAAGGCGGCCACCGCGGAAGCGGTGACAAAAAGAGGGAGGTGCAAGCGGGCGCACCAGATCTCCCACTTAAAGAGGCCACAGTACAGAAGAAAGGCGCCGGCGAGGCCCAAGGCAAGGACGGCCGCTGCGAGCGGACCGCGTCGCCATGAGAGGAGCAAGGCGGCGAACGCGAAAACGATCAGCGCCAGATGCAAGGGATTGCCTGCATAAAACTCATCACGGTGGAAATATTGATGTGGGATCGCGAATTTGGTGTAGTTTGTGAAGGCGGGGTCGTCGGGATCCACGCCGAGCCTGGTGATCACCGCACGTACAGCCCTGGTCTCACGGTCGTTCAGGGCATCGACGGGCATTCCCATGTGCATGGCCAGCTCGCGAAGTATATTGGCGGCAATGCCAGGCAGGCTGATCCGATCCACAGTGTACTTTTCTTTCCCGGCGACATCAGGTGCAGACAGGCCGAAGATGGACCCGGCCAGGCTGTAGTTTCTGGCCCACTGCATTCCATTCATCAAAACGATCACCGCCACGACCAGCGACGATTGCTTGAGAAGGATCCGCCACTTATCACGCATGACACCTACTGAGATAGCGGCAATAATCGGAGGCAAAAAAACGTAAACCGTTCCTTTCGCTAGAAGAGCCGCCCCTACCGACATACCGACATTACAGCTGCTCAGCCAATCGGGTTCGCGATGCCACCGAAGAAGAAAAAAAACTACCGCGGCCAGCCAAAAGGACAAAACCCAGTCATTTTTGGCGCTGGATGCTGCCAGTATTCCCTGTGGCAGCGCCATGCAGAGGAAGGCGGCGAGGATCTGGCCCCTGACTTTGGCCCCGAGTTCCTTTGCGATCAAACTGACACCAATTCCGCTTCCCACAAACGCGAGCCACTGAACCAGGTTGACGAAGCGGTCGCCTCCGGTCAGCACATAGGAGTGCAACATCATCCATTCCGCAAGCGGTGGAGCAAACAGTTGCACATAATAGTGGGTTGGGAAAAAAGCGACCGAATCACGGCTGGCCCACTCGACGACGCGTGGAAGATGATACTGAAGTTGATCGGAACCGTTTGGTGGGGACACAATCGCTGTGATTCCCACTAGACCGCTGATCAGCAGCATCGCGGCGACCATGAGCCGGTCCAGGCGCGTCGACGCGGATATCGATAAAGCCATCCCTGCCCGGCCTGTACCGGCAGGATTTTGCTTTGGCCCCCTTCTCACGACAACGAGCACAACCATCAAAAGCAGCGTTGTGCATAACCACGCAACAACCAACGGGCCCCTGGCGAGCGCTTTACCGAAGGAAAGCGTCTCCGTCAGCACAACCAGTTGCAATGTCCACCAGGCGGCGGCGGTTAGTGCTGCCTCCCTTCGATTGACATAGAGGCGCTCAAATAGGAGAAACCATGCCGTGTAGGCAGCGAGTGGTAGGACAAGCAACATCGTAGTTCCGCTCCTATTCCCTGAATCCGTTCGGCTCCTTGCCGCTGGCCGCTGTCTCAGGTTACACGACGCGCGGCTGCATGACTACTGAGAAGCTGGGCCAGGATCGCGAGAGTAATCGAAGGCGCGCCGTGCGAGTCAAGGAACGGCATATCCAGATCCGTGGTCGATGTTCGCCGTGGGCTATTGCTTGCGTAAAATAGCCCCTGGGAAGTCACGCAGTGTCGCTTCTACGGAGGCACTGCGGTCCTTGAGAAGCTCCCGCCGGAAAAACGCGAGCGTAATCCGATTGGTTAGTTCGTGAGCTCTTCTAATGTCGATTGCACCGGCCCCGGTCCACGGTTTCCATTGAGAATATAGCGGGTAGTCGCTGTAGTTCATATGTTCGAGTCCGGGGGCCTGGAAGAAGTAGCCTCCGTATCGATTCATGCTCCGATCGATGTCATCGAAGTCTCCGAGCAGTTCGCGCGCCTCCCTACGAGCCTTGTCGTTTGAGGATTCCAACTCTGCCTTGGTTGGGCGCACTGACGTGTCGAGCATGAAGAAAAACGGCTTCGGCACGCCGTTGGTCTTGGATGTTCCAAACATCGATCCATCCATGCTGACTCCAGCGCGCACGCGCGGGTCGACGCGACAAACCTCCGCCGTAACGGCGCCTCCGAAGCTGTGTCCGAACATGCCGATATGGCTCAGGTCGATACGTCCGAAAAATCGGCTGGTCCGGTCAGAGCCGTTCCATTGTTGCAATTCATCCAGCACGAAGCGGGTGTCCGCGACACGCACCGCGAGCCGGCGTTCGACCTTCGGCCGGGAAAGTGCCAGCGCCTCGTCGGATGCAAAATCGAGAAGACAAGCTTCCTTGCTCGCGGTGACTCGCCTTCCATCCGGAAAGACGACTAAATCCGAATCGTACGGATGATCGATCGCTACCACGATAAAGCCCTGGCTGGCCAGCTCCTCCGTTTCAAAAGTGTTCTGAAAACGATTAAAGGGGCCGGTGAAAAGGAGTAGGGGGTAAGTGGATTTCGCGTGAGCTATCGGGACGTCTAAGAACGAGCGAGTCTCAACGAGCGCCAGGGACGAATCCTTGTAATCGCTACGCCTGCCATCGCGATAGCGCTCCCGCACTGTGCCGGCTGTCTCGGCCGGATACCACACCTGGACCATAAGCTCCCGGTCAGCCATTTTGTCCGGCGAGTAGGGATCCCGGCGGCCGCGGTCGATTAAATGCACGCTCGTTGATCCGACCGGATATGGTCCCGAGAGAGGTACAAATTCAAAAACCGGCCACAGGACGCCGCCGGCCACTGTTGCCGGCACCAACAGAAAAATTGCGAAACCCCATCCTATAGCGATGACAGTGAGTCGTATCCGAAAGTTGTGGGATTGGCACCATGGATAAGTCATCAACACGAGGAGAACCAGCAGATAAACCGGACCCATCTGCCATCGAGCTTTCTCAATGAACAAATGGAGTATGACAAGACCGACTGCAACGAAGGGCAGCCAGCGGAACAGGCTCGTTGGCAATCCATTGCCAAATGACAGCCACCACAAATACAGAAGAACGTCGCAGACAGTTAACAACTCGAACGTTCGCATAAACGAGTGGCCATTAAGTCATTTACAGAAGCTCTGAACAAGCTTTCAGAATCCCGGCGCATAGCGTACGCGGCGAACCAGTCGGTTTCGGAGTCTCGTGGTTAGCCCCTTATGTCGTCGCAAACGTTCTGGCCGGTGTGATTCGCGTTTGCCATAAGCGTCAATGTTAGCCCTTTAGCCGGCAAATTAGCAAACGCCGCATCATCTGGGATATACACGCCTCGAGTCCCGCGCAGGCGCCCGCATGGTTGTGTGGTAAGCGGTTTGTCTTCGCGGCTGAATCGGAGCAGACCGTAACGGACACACCAATAATGCTGCGCCTACACGAGGAGTTCGGAATCCCCTGAGCGATTTCCAGATGGCTGTCAATCGGGCAAGGCTGTGGCACCGGTCCGGTGACGTGCTGCCAAAGCCCTCCGGCAATGACCATGGGTATTAGGGGCTAGCGCTTCGCCTTGATCGACTGCAGGATATTGCGGAACCGATTGACGCCACCGAACGCCGACCTCTTGACGGCATCACGCCACGCCGATTGCCCGGGTGGAACTGGTCTTATACCCAGCCGGCGCAAAGAGTGGTTTACCCGGTATATGTCGGCGCGATACGAATCGTGATATTGAAAATTCACGCTTAAAGATATCGACACGTTGTTATCATTCTTCAGCCAGTGCGGACAGTTCACTGGAATATGGACTCCGTCGCCTGGCTGGAGATGGTATTCGTGGGCTCTGTCTTGATACTGCTCCCTGTAGCGCGCCGCGTTGTTATCGACGCTCCAGAAGCGCTCCAGTTCTTCCTCAGGTAAAACCTCACGGTCTTCCCGATCGAAGATATAGATGTTCTTTGAGCCCTGAATCTGCAGCAGAAAATTGCACTCGCGGTCTATGTGATATGTGGTGATGCGGTTCGGCGAGGTGACAAAGAGGATGGCCTCGCGCACTTTCATCACGCGCTTTAGTTCGACGCCGCTGAGTTCCTGAATCTGCGTAAGGCAATCGTGCAATAGAGTGCTATAGTCCTTGTCTTTCTCGCGCCATTTGAAGAAAATCCAGGCTTTTTCATCCTGGATGCGGCGAATCGCTTCGTCAATTGGAAGTCCGCCTCGTTCCACATCACTCCACCGTTGGTTAATTCCCACGTCGCCACTGTCGTAATACATGTCCTCGGGATTCGACGCCGCCACTTTCTTGGCAAACTCCAGCAGGCGGGGAAGTTCGAATAGGGGATGATCGGCCAAGTTGTGGTGGAGTAAGAAGGGTCTCTGATTAAACTGCTCGCGAAAGCGTTGCGGATCGCCTTCGATCAGTTTGCAGGCGGTCGCAATTGAGCTTCCTGGCATCGTATCAACCTCGCTATTATAAATTATAGGGCACTGTCAGGGGCTCGCCCTGCCGCTCGCGCTGGGCTGGTACTAGTACCGGAATTGCCGGCCGCAATGCTCGGCTGCCATCTCTGCCGTTGCCACCGCACGACGCGGCAGAAACCGGATCATCTGCTCGCCTTGAAATAAAGACCACTATAACTTGGCACGGCCCGTTCTGGGTGAAAGGGAATGCGGCAGTGCAGTTCGGTGTTTTCCCAGGAATCCGTCAGCTTGTAGCCAAGAGCTTCGATGGACTCAATGAACTTCGTGCGGTTGAAAATCTTGTAAGGGCAAACAGCAGGCCCCAAGTCCTGCAAGGTAACGAAGTCAGGTAGCTGAGTTAAGGGTGTCTGAGTGACTATCAAGTGCCTCGGCAGAGATCCGAGTTGCAGAAGAAGGCCCGCGAAATCCGTCTCGATAAATTGCAATGAACCAGCGGCCAGAACGGTTTGCGGTCTCAAGGCCGAAGTAATCTGCGGAGTAAATGAGAGACCAGGGCTATGGTGGTTGCGGGCGATCTCGATTCCGGCGCTCACCACTGCTGGGACATCTTGAATGACCCATTCGAGGTTCTTTGGATAATGAAGGTAACGGCTGTAAGAGTAATAGGAGATACCAACATATCCACCGATATCGAGTAGAGCAGGGGATTCCTGGAGCGTCTTTTGGAGCCAAAAAAGCACGGGATAGTCGCTAATCGACAGGCTCCTGCTGGGCTGCATGAATCCCGCTGCGCCGGGGTTGTCGTAGCCCACCGGCTTGGTGGCTGGAGCGGCGCGCATGGCCTCTTCAAAGGTGGAGTAAACGCCTCGAAAACGTCGGGCCCACGGCACTGGTCTGGCAAATTCCCGCTCATAGACGCGCTCGCGCAGCAGCCGCAGCGGCGGTAGCCAGACTTCCGTCTGCTCCAGCACAGTCTGTGCAACGGTTGATGCCCAGAGCGACCTCGCCACCCGGCGAATGGCTCCCGGTTCGGGCTGGCCGACCCGGTTTCCCTGATTCCTATTTGCGTCAATTGCTGCCATCATTGTGCCACAGACCTAGCCGGAGACAGCCGCTTCCAGATCAGCCTCAGCTGTGGTATGAGATACGTCCCCAGCGCCGAATCTTGCCCGGGACGATACATAACAACAGCGTAAACCAGTCCCACCAGAGTAGAAAGCGCGACGATTCCAGGGAACTTGAACAGCGGGGCTCGCAGGTTAATGACGATCGCACCGACGCACAAGGGCACGAACCGCCAAAACCACGGCCATAACGGTTTGACCAGTTCAACCATGGACACACCTAGCTCACCCCGGAGAGTTAATAAATTTGTAGGCAAAGCAATCAGTAAGACACCGACAAGCATTCCAGCGGGCGCACCAATTGGACCCAACCACCAGATCAACAAGAATGAGCTGCCTGCCGTCAATAGTCCCTCGGAAAGCGTCGTGAAACAGATACGGCGCTCATAGCCAAAACAAAAATTCGTGTAGGTTGTTGCGATATTCCAATGGCGCGCAAGCATATTTAGCACATACACCAACAAAATAGGTAGGCCAATATATCGAGTCGGACCTACCCACCAGGTTACGAAGCTCTGATTTACAGCGATTACAACGCACGCGAGTAAGCCACTGAGCATGAGTATAGCTTGAGTAAGCGCGGTAACGGGGCGGAGAATGCGGTCCCTGGAAGCGCCGGTCTTCAGCTCGCTCAGCCCCGGTTCTGCCGCCTGCATCATGAGAAGGGGCTGATTCCAGAACACAAGTGCCAGTTTGAGTGTACATGCATATGGAACGACGGCGCTGGCCCCGTAAAACTTGCTAACAAACAGCACATCGACTGCACCCAGGGTTACGGCGAGTTGCGATACCGTGATCCACAACCCGCGACTCAGAAGATTGCGCACGGAATGCCAAGACAGCTTCGGCCTACTGCGCGGTATGACCATCGGGAAAGCGGTCCACAAGCGGCAGCCAGCAAGTATCGCAGTCAGAAATTGTGATAAGACCCATCCGATGGCGAGTGCGTAGAGTCCAAAGCCTCTGAGCACCAGAGCAATCGTTGCCACTGTCGAAATCGTCCAGGTTGCGATTTGCGCTCTTCCCAGAAATTTTAAGTCCTGGAGACCCTGAAGAACTCCTTGGAAGATCCTGAGCGGGAACACCAGGACGAATGTTGCCAGAATTACTCCAATGAGACCTCGAAATTCATGCCAGCTGGACGGCATTAGAAACCAGACACACACCGAGGCGATGGCCGCCACTAAGGACTGGAGCAATACGATTTGAGATATCTCGCCAATCAGGATGGGTAAGTCTTTAGCGTCGTGGATACCGCCGGCTCGGCCGGTCATGTAGGCAGTTTCCCTGGGCAATAGTGTGAGGACGCCAACATCGACAAGGGCGAGATACATCAGCAATTGCGTGGCAACCATCCACACTCCTAAGTCATGCTGCCCTATATTGCGTAATAGAAAAGGAGTGAGCCAAAGCCCCAGTAACATCACGAGGCCTTGATAGGCATAGCTCAACCAAACGCCATCTAAGAAGCGTCGTGTACGGCCCGGTCTCTCTATTGTCGTTTCCATGTGTCCGCCTAAGCGCCCCTGGTTTGCCGTGGGCTGGCGTTCATGAGTCCGGAGCTCACGTGCTTGGCCGCGCGACGAAGACGTTGACCGGGCTGCAGTCCCGGCCTTCTAATCATGCCCGGTCTCAAGCGACGCGGCGCCCGCGGATTGCGGATTGTAACCGGTACATCGCTAATTTAGCCGCATCTGCTAACTTGGATTGGCCAGGAGGAGTAGGATGGAGACCAAGCCGGCGGAGTCGGTAGTTCGCTCTGTATAAATCAGGAATCCGCTTGTCTCGGAACGAAAAATTCATGCTTACTGATATCGAAACGTCGGAACCATTCCGGACCCAGTGCGGGTAATTGACCGGCACATGTATCGCTCGTCCCGGCTTCAGTTCAAACGAATACGCGCCCGGTTGCGTAGACTCCTTGTATTTTGCGGCGTTCAGATCACCCGCCCAGAAACCTTCCAATTCATCGTCGGGCAGAACAGAGCGGTCACGGCCATCGAACACGTAGACCACTTTAGAGCCCCTGATTTGAAACAGATAGTTACACTCACCATCGATATGATAGGGAGTCACTTTGCCCGGCGATGTCACGATAATGCTCATGATATGGTTGTGAGTTTCACGATGCATGTCGCGGCCACTGAGTGTATGCAGCTCACTCAGGCAGGCTTCAAGAAACTCGGAGTAAGCCGGGTGCGTCTGGGCACTCTTGAGGATCATCCAGGCGCCTGCCGTCTCCATGCTCCGAATCAGGCTCTCGGGATCGGCGCTGTGCTGGCCGCTTTGATCCCAGCCTCGGCCGACACGGGCATCGGAACCGAGATCGTAATACACTTGGCCGGGAAATGCATTCAGATGTTCAATAAGAGCTGCGAGACGCGGCAACTGCAACAACTCGTGGTTAGCGATGTGGTGCTCGAAAGCGAACGGCGTTCGATTGTATTTCTCTCCGAACTGGCTGCGCATGTCTGCGGGCGCATCAATGAGACTCAAATCTGTAGTCATCTGGAACTCCCTAGCTGGGTTAGTGTGGTGTGAGGGCCCTCAAACGCACGAAATGTCACACCGGATGGCGTTGGAGATGCAGAATCTAACAGCGGTTGCCTTTGACCATATAGATATTTAACAAAGAAGGCCACCGTGTAACGATTCAGCTCTTCGAGTAGGAAATGCGGATCAGCCGTACCCTGGTCACCAAATCGCCGGAGCTTCGAGTATAAGGTCCGATCCGTATAGCTGAAATGCGCGGCGCCACTCAGAGCTAGAAAATATCCGCCATGGGCTCGGAGGCTGTGATCCACTGCGTCAAGACCCTCCTTGATTCTTTCGAAAAGTGTTCTACGGGCCGGATCGAAACTGTTTAAGTCCGCGAGGGTCGGCGCCGGTTCGTCATCAAGGACAAAAAAGAAGGGGCGTTCGATCCCTAGTTCTTCGGCGTCGCCAAACATCCATCCGTCCAGATTCATTCCGGCCACGAATCGCGAATCCTGTCGGCACAAAGCTGCTGCCACAGCCCCGCCGTAACTGTGACCGATGATGCCGAATGCTTCGGTGTTGAGCCGCCCGGTGAAACGCCCCGCCGGGTCAGTCCGGTTCCACTGAGTCAAAGTGTCGGCGACAAACGCGGCATCCGCCACGCGTACAGCCAGGTCCTGCTCCAGCAGGCGTGTCGATTCCCGCAACTTCTCTAACGAGGATAAGTCGAGAAACTCGATCGCGATCCGCACACGGCGGCCGTCCGGAAACACGACATTGGCGCTGCTGTACGGGTGATCCATACCCACGACGACAAAGCCATGGCTAGCCAACTCTTCCATTTGAAACGTGTTCTGGTAACGGCTTCCGCCGATGGCCGGTGAGAATAAAACCACTGGGAACGCGCGATCCCGCTGGAGAACCGGCGCGTCGAGTAGGGAGCGGGTTTTCACGAGCGCGAGTTGCGCATTCCTGCGCCCCGCCATGCGGGGCTCGACATAATCCGCAAACTTCTCTCGCGGCTTAACTTGAGCTGGATACCAGAGTTGAATCATCAGTTCCCGATTCCCCTTGGGAGCCCCGGCATGAGTTTCCCGGCGGTTCGGGTCAACCAAATACCTGGTCGTGGTCCCGACTGCATATGGACCCGTGAGGGGTGGAAAGCTGAACACAGGATAGATTAGGCCGGCAACAAAGAAACAAACGGCAGACAGGAGAAGGCCAGTCCCTCCCCAGACCATTCTCAGATTTGGCTTGGGCCATCTTGAGAGGGCGAAAAACGATATCAGCACACCCAGATACGCCGGCGCCATTTGCCAGCGGTATCCTTCCAGCACAATCTGTAACGCTGCTGCGCCAAACGGCAATAGGAAAAAGACACGCCCGGCGGGGGTGCGTCCTCGCGACCCCAGCACGATGGACGCTGAGCATGCCAGATTGCTGACCAGTAATATCGCCTCTAGAGGCCGCATGGAGTCATGCCCCCCGAGTGCTGCGATTTGCTCTGCCGAACCACGCCGCCCGCATCGATTCCCTCAGACTTCCAACTTCCCGCTCAATAGCTCGCCACTCAGAGTATGCGCGGAGTTCTCAGTCTGATGGAATCGGCCTGTGCCGCTGGCGTCCTGCGCTCGGATCAAACGTGAGCTGAGCTCGCGTGCCAGGTGCTCGACCAGGGGTTCACGGAACATCCCGATATGATCCCCGGGAATTTCGACGGTCTCCAGTAGGGGCGCAACTTTCTCCCACCCCAAATCGGGACGCTGCAGGGGCTCCACGACCGTTCGCAGGAGCAGCACTGGGCACGAGACGGGGCGCGGGGTGTAGACTCGCTCCGATCGGTGCAGCAGACGCCTAAACTCCTGCCGGTCGGGATCAGCCTGAACGATGACAGGGTCCTGTACGAGTTCTCCGCCTCGGAAGCGCAACCTTCGCGCAGTCCTTTGGCCCAGATCGCACAGCCCTCGCCACGTGTGTTCGATGGCCTCTGGTCCCCTCTTTTGGCTTGCTTCACGCAGCAGCAGGCCTGTCTTTTTAAATGCCCGGTCCAGCACCGCGAATCGTGAGTGATATGCACGCCGGTACTCCGGGTTAACCGCGTCAATCAGAACAACCAGCCCGACCTCATGACCTGCCGCCAGAAGATGGCTGGCCACTTCGAATGCTACCGCCCCGTCCACACACCAGCCACTAAGGTAATACGGCCCCTCGGGCTGAACCGATATGACCTTTGCGGCTAAATCAGAAGCGATCTCTTCGAAGGGCGTCGGCGTCTCGCGACCCTCGTACATTTGCAGCGACAGTCCCAGAAGGGGCTGATCCGGATGAAGGCGTTTCGACAATGGGCGGAACCAATGATCTCCCCCCACCATAAACAACGGGGGCCGGCTGCCTTCCGGTTGAACTTTGATCAAGCCCACGTCCTGCCGTGGCCACTCGGCGCCCTCGAGAGTCTGCGCCATCGCGGCCACTGTCGGATTCACGAACAGCTGAGCAAGTTTTATCTGGCGTCCAAATTCCTTCTCGATTGCCGCCACAATTCGAACCGCAAGAAGCGAGTGCCCGCCAAGGTCGAAGAAATTTGTCAGCACGCCGATGGGCGCGATGCCGAGCACTTGCTGCCAAATGGCCGCTACTTGAGCCTCCATCGACGTGCGTGGAGCCACGTACGCCGCTGTGGCGCCCGCGGCGGTCCCGTACTTGGCTTCGATTTCGGGCCGCGTTCGAAACGGAATCTCTGAGATGCGGATCCGTGAGTTGCCGGCGATTGTCTCCAGCGCAGTTTGGAAATTGCGGAGTAAGAAATCACCCGTTTCTGCGCGAAACACGTCCAGGTTCACGTCCACCGACGCCCGCCACCCGTCTTGGCGCTCCACCAAGAAGAAATTCAGGTCAACAAACGTGCCGGTCGCCTTCGAAGGAATGGGCGTGAAGGTAATGCCGCCGCGCTGCCAGGGCTTGACGAAGTCTCGTTGAAAAATGAAATTGACTTGAAACGGAGGTCTGCGGCCTAATGGTTGCGCTGGTCGAATCGCTTCAATCAAGCGTTCGAATGGCACATCCTGATGATCGAACGCCTGCAGAACGGTGTCCTGAACCTGCTTGAGCAATGTCTCGAAAGATGCATCACCCGTCACGCTGTTGCGAAGTATGATGGAATTCACGAACCACCCGATCAGGGGTTCCAGGTCCATATTCGCGCGTCCAGCGGTCTGGGTTCGCACGGCAATGTCGCTTTGTCTTGCCTCATGGTGCATCAGGGTCACAAACGCAGCCATCATCGTCATGAACAAGGTGCAGCCATTGCGATCGCTGACCTCCTTCAAGGCGTCGGTTAAACTTCGCGGCAGAACGGTCGATCGTATCTCTCCGCGGTTGATCGCAGCCGCGGGCCGAGGCTGGTCTGTCGGAATATTCAACGGCTCGAAAGCGTGCAGCTTCTGTTTCCAATAGTCCAGTTGGCGGTCCAGTTCTCCGCTCGCTACCCACTGCTCCTGCCAACAGGCATAGTCGGCGTACTGAATCGGTAAAGCAGGCAGCGAGTGCGGCGCCTGCTGAACCAACGCTTCATAGATAGCGCCCAGTTCCTCCGTGATAATGCCCACCGACCAGCCGTCGGAGACGATATGGTGCATGGTCAGCAGCAGCACACACTCTTCGTCAGCGGTCTGGATGAGACGTCCCCGGAACAACGGGCCTTCCTCCAGATTGAAGCCGATGCACGCCTCTTCCGCGGCAAGCTTCTCCGCTTCTCCGGCCCGGAACTCAGCCGGACAGTTGCGTAAATCCGCCAAGGGAAGCTCGAATCGAGCCCCTTGCTCCACCAACTGCTTCGGTTCCCCGTCTTTTCGGACAAACCGCGTTCGCAGGATCTCGTGGCGCCGCACGATTTCTCTGAGCGCCTCGCCAACCAGTTCAATGCGCACCGGGCCGCGCAACAGAAACCTGACGGCGATGTTGTACGCCGGCGTCCCGGGCGACATTTGATCGAGAAACCAGCACACTCTCTGCACGACACTGCACGGGAACAGAAACGCCTCCTGAGTTGCGATGGAGTTGCTTTCCGTGGATGTCGCCGGTTGAGTCGCCGGGCTATCGAGATAGCGTTCCTGGTTCGACACGATACCTTTCTCGGGATACGGGCCGGATCTGGCCAACCCCAGTCTTGGATTTCGTTCCATCCCCGGCTACGCGCGCAAAACCTTCAATCGACGGGTGGCGCAACAACTCTTGCGCAGTAGCGCCGATTCCGGCACGATTGGCCCGCGCGACGATCTGAAAAATCTGGATCGAGTCAGCTCCCAACTCAAACAGATTGTCATCCATGCTCACGTCCTCCAGCCGGAGCACCTCGCAAACGATTCGCCCGAGAGTCTCTTCCGTCTTGTTCCGTGGCGCCTGACGGATCTTTGGCCCGCCCGAAAAGTCCGGTTCCGGCAGGCCCCGCCGGTTCACTTTGCCGTTGGGCAGCCGCGGGATCGAAGAAATGGTCACAAAGGCTGCCGGCACCATGTAGGCCGGCAACGCGGCAGACAGCAAGTCGCGCAGATGATCCTTTTCAGCCTCCGCGCCGTCGGTCGTAGACAGGTAGGCCACGAGTTTCTGTGCGCCGGTGTTCCCGTGCGCGATCACAACCGCGTCCTTCACTGCGGGGCTCCGCAACAAGACCGTCTCGATCTCCCCAAGCTCAATCCGGAATCCCCGGATCTTGACCTGGTTATCCAACCGCCCCAGGAACTCGAGCGATCCGTCAGGCAACGTGCGCACCAGGTCACCGGTGCGATACACCCGATTGCCGCTGCGGAACGGATCCGCCAGAAACTTCTCGCGCGTCAATTCGGGGCGCTGGAAGTAGCCGCGCGCCACGCCGTCACCGCCGATGTACAATTCCCCCGGAATTCCCATGGGAACGGGTTGCGCGTGCGGGTCCAGCACGTAGAACTGCGTGTTTGCGATGGGCGGCCCAATCCGCACCGGCGCCGGCCCTTCATTCACCAGGGAAATCGCCGACCAGATGGTGGTCTCGGTGGGCCCGTACATGTTCCACAGCTCACCCTCGGTATTCAAAAGTTGGTCCGCCAGATCGCGCGGCAACGCCTCGCCGCCGCACAACATTTTGAAACGTGGCTGCGGTTTCCATCCCGCCTCCAGCAGCAAGCGCCAGGTGGACGGCGTAGCTTGCAGCACGTTGGCGCCGGCCTCCCGGATCAGCTCCGCCAGCAGCGTTCCGTCCATGGTCGTTTCCCGGGGCGCAATCACTACGCGGGCGCCGCAAACCAATGGCAGCAGAAGCTCCAGGCCTGCGATATCGAACGAGAGCGTCGTCACCGCAACCAGACGGTCGTGTGGCTGCATGCCCAGCTGCCGTTGCATCGACGCGAGGAAGTTCACCACCGCTCGATGCTGGATCTCCACGCCTTTCGGCTTTCCGGTCGACCCCGAGGTGTAGATCACGTACGCCATATCGTCCGGCGTAGTCTGCGGCTTCTCGGTGAGCTTTTCGTGGGCGATCAGCGCTTTCTCCGAATCCAGGCAGATCATGCGCGCCTTGACGCCGGTCAGTTCCACCGCCACGCGTTCTTGTGTGAGCAGCACCTTTACGCCTGCCTCACCCAGAATGAAGTCCAGACGCGCCTTTGGGTATGCCGGATCCAGCGGCACATACGCACCGCCCGCCCTCAGCACCGCCCACATGGCGATAACCATTTCAGCCGAGCGTTCCAGACAGATTCCCACTAACTGGCCCCGGCCCACGCCCTGCTTCTGCAAAAACGCCGCTAGCTCCGCCGAGCGCGTGTTGAGCTCGCTATAGCTGACTATTTCCCGGCCAAACACCAGCGCTGTCGCGTTCGGCGTGATGGCCGCCTGCTGCTCGAACAGTTCGTGCACGCACACGCTGGGATAGGCTGCGTCCGTTCGGTTGCGGCCGAATACCATCTCCTGAATTTCCGCCTGCTGTAACAGCGGCAGACGCCGCACCGGCCGGCTCATGTCTTCGGCAACGCCCGCGAGTAATGTCTCGTAGTGCCCCAGCCAGCGGCTGACCGTCGCCTGATCGAACAGGTCTGTGTTGTAGTCGCAATCCATCACCAGACCGTCGTCGGTCTCCACGATGTTGAGAAACAGGTCGAAATTCACGTAGCGCTTGCCGCAGGAGTCCATCTCTGCCGTGAGGCCCTGGAAATCCAGGACAGCGCCCACTCGCTCCAGGTTGAATTGCACCTCAATCAGCGGCAGCCGGCTGGGATCGCGCTGGATGCCCAGTTTCCGCACCAGCGTGCCGTAGGTGTACTGCTGATGTTCGTACGCATCCAACAGCGTGCGCTTGCCGCGTTTCAGAAATTCCGCGAACGTTTCCTCTTCCGCCAGCCTGGCGCGCAGCGGCAGGAAGTTGACGCAGTGCCCCACCAGTGATTTGCCCTCTTCAAGCGATTGCGCCGCTGCCGGAATCCCGACCACGACGTCATCCTGCGCGCTAAGCCGCATCAGGAGCGCCTGGAAGCCAGAGAGCAGCGTGGCAAACAGCGTGCATCCTTGCTTGGCGCCTGCCTTCTTCAGGCTTTGATACAGGGCCTTCCCGATCTTGCGGCGTTCGGTCGAGCCCGCGAACCCTTTCAGGGCGGGACGAGGGCGGTCGGTCGGCAGATCCAGCACCGGAGGGCGCTCGGCAAACTGCTCGAGCCAGTAAGACTCCACCACCGCATGCTCCGGCGCACTCGCCAGAGCCCGCTGCGCGGTGGCATAAGCCGCGAAGGGCAGCACCGGATCAAGTTTCGCCACGGTGTTCGTCAGCTTGGCTGTGTACAGCTTGGCTACTTCATCCAGAATGACGTTGGCCGACCAACCATCGCACACGATGTGGTGCGACGTGAAAAGCAGCTTGTGCCGGTTCGGACCCAGTCGCACCAGGCGCGCGCGAACCAGCGGCCCCGCGTTCAGGTCGAACGGCGTCTGCGCGTCTTCCTCTACCATCCGCGTGAATGCCCCGTCCGCGTCCGGTTCTCCAGACAGATCCACTGTTGGAATTTCGATCTTCAGCTCGCTGGCGAAGTGGACCATCTTCCCTTCGGTGTCGAAGGTCGCGCGCAGCCCATCATGCCGGTCGATCACTTTTTGGATCGACTCTCGCAAAACCACTTCGTTCAATTCACCCTTGAGCTCCAGTGTGAAGGCTTCGTTGTAGGAGCACGAAGCTTCCACGGAAAGCTGCGCCGACAGCCAGATCTCTAACTGTGCCTCGGTCAGCGGAGCCTCGCGCAATACTTCCACCGGGGCGGCGACAGCATCGCCCGTAGCCCGCGGCCACATTTCGCCTGCCGCCATCTCCTCTACGGTTTGCTCGAACGCACGCACCACGCGGTCCAGATCTTCGTCCGTGTGCGCCGTGGTCAGGAAGCATGGAAAGCCTTCCTGAATATGGATGCCCTTCAGGCGCAGGTGATAGTACAGCAGGCTTCCGAACCGGAAATCGCTCGGAAAGCTGAAATAAAACACGCTTCCGAATGTCTCGAGGCGCGACGGAACGTTATGCCGCTCGAACAATCCGTTGATGCGGTCCACCAATCCCTTCGTCCGCGCAGTCAACCGTTCCTGCAACGCCGCGCCGTTCTCTTTGAGATGTAGCAGCACCGCTTTGGCCGCCGCCAGCGCCAACGGGTGGCGCACGAATGTCCCGGCAAAAAACGTGACGCCCACCTCGGGGAACGACGCGTCTCCGTACTGCCACATCCCGCCGTCGAGCGCATCCATGAAGGCCGCGCGCCCGGCCAACACTCCGATCGGCATCCCGCCGCCCAGAACCTTGCCGTACGTCACCAGGTCTGCTTTCACATCGAACAACTTTTGTACACCGCCCGGATGCGTGCGGAAGCCGGTGACGATCTCATCGATGATCAGCGCCGTGCCCGATGCTTCCGTGATCCGCCGCAGTTCGTGCAGAAACTCCTTCGGCTGCAAGGACGGATGCCGGCTCTGCACCGGTTCCACCAGGACTGCCGCCAGTTCATTCGCGTGCTGGCGGACAATCTCCAGCGATTCCGGCGCTCCGTAGTCGAGCACCATCACGTTCTGCGTTTTTTCCGGTGGAATGCCGGGTGCAATCGGGCCCGACCGCAGCGCCTCCAGTTTGCCGATTCTCTTCACCAGCACTTCGTCAAACGTGCCGTGGTACGCTCCGGCAAACAGCGCGATCTTCTTTCGCGCCGTCACCGTTCGTGCTACGCGTATCGCCGCCATTACTGCTTCTGAACCCGTATTGCAGAACGTAACGCGCTCTACACCCGTCAGCTCTGAGATCAGCTCCGCCACTTCACCCGCCAGCGGCGTCTGCGGCCCGATTTCGACTCCATCGCTCAACTGCTTCGCCAACGCCTCGTTCACAAATTCCGGGAGGTGCCCGAAGGCCGTCGGCCCAAAACCGTTCAGCAGGTCGATGTACTCATTGCCGTCGATGTCCCACAAACGCGAGCCGCGCGACCGGTTGGTCACCAGCGGATAAACCATTTCCTTCCACTGCGACCGGAAACCTGAGGCCACACGTGGATCCGCCAACACTTTCCGATACCGCTGCACGTGCTGCTTCGATCCCGCGGTGCGCTTGGTGTAGCGCTCGATCAGATCATTCAGATGAGCTTCCTGCCGCGGCGTGAGCCCGCCGGTCGTGCCCTTCTGCACTGGTTTGTACGGACCAAAAGGCTTAAACTCCTGTTCCGGTTTTTGCGCGTCCGCCGCCGGCTGCGGCTGCGCGGCCGGTTTGGGTACGGCCGTTGCCACAGGCGCGACTGCCGCCACGGGCGCGGCAACCGGCTGGGCTGCGCTCGGTCCTGTCAGCGCTCCGGCGCCGCGCAACACTTCGAGCTGCCGATTCATCAGGTCGTTCATTGCCTTGAGCTGATCGCGCAGGATCTGCTCGATGCCGCCCGTTGTCGCTATCGGCATAGACGCAATCTCCATCGGGACTGTCGCGGGCGCCACCGGCGCCGGCGCGGTTTTCTCCGTGATCACCGGTGCCGAGGGCGCTTCCGCCATCGGCTCCGGTGGCAGTTGTTCATCGAGGTAAGTCGCTAATGCGTCGATGCTCGAAAGTTGATCCAGCAACTGCCGGAACGTGATCTTCACGCCGAAACCGCTTTGCAGCGATTGCGACACTTGCGTCAGAAACAGCGAGTCAAAGCCCAGTTCCAGGAATGTTGCGGCGCAATCAATCTCGCCTGCTTCCATTCCCGACAACTCGGCGAACATACTGGCTAACTTGCCGATGATCCGGCTTTTTCGTCCCCCATCTATTGCAGCTTTCATGTCTGTTTTCTCTGGAGTATTTGGTAGCGAAGGCGCCGCCTCCTCGGACGCCTCCTGTGCGGTGCTCCGGCGATCAGCCGGTTCGGCCCAGTAACGCTTTCCCTCGAATGGGTACGTGGGTAATGGGATACGTTCCAGTGATTCGCCCGCATAAAATTGCGTCCAGTCGACTGGAATTCCCGCTTCCCACAATCGCCCTAATGTTCCATACAACGTCGCCAGCGCGGAATTCTCCGAAGCGGCATCGGGCAGGGAAGAGGCAATCATCTGATCACCCGCCGCCTGCGTGTGCTGGCGCGCCAGAACTTGTAGCGTGGTCCCGGGCCCAACCTCCAGCAGAATGCCGTTGGCATCTCCGCGCAGCACCTGCACGGCATCCGAGAATCGCACCGCCTGCCGGAAGTGCGAGGCCCAATAGGCCGGATCCGTCGCCTGCTCGGATGTAATCCACGTCCCTGTGACGCACGAAAGATACGGTATGGTTGGCGCGCCGAGTTTCACTTGGCCGACCGCTTCGGTGAACGGCTCGAGGATGGGATCCATCATCGCGGAATGAAACGCGTGTGAGGTGTGCAGCCGCCGCGACACCGCGCCGCGCTCTTTGAGCGTGCCTTCCAGTGCCGCCACCGCCTCATGCGGACCCGAAACCACCGTTAGCATCGGCGCGTTCAGCGCGGCTATCGAAAGATCTCCATTCAGCAGCGGCCGGACTTCCGCTTCCGCCAGCCGCACCGACAGCATCGCACCGCCGGGCAGATCCTGCATGAGCCTGCCGCGAGTCGCCACCAGGCGCACCGCGTCAGCAAGCGTTAGAACGCCCGCCAGGCAAGCCGCCACAAACTCGCCGATGCTGTGGCCCAGCATGCCCTTGGGCTCCAGCCCCCACGACATCCAGAGCTTGGCCAGCGCGTATTCGGTCGCGAAAATCGCCGGCTGCGCGAGCGCCGTCGCATTCAGTTGCCGCGTGGCTTCCTCAACGTTCGTCGCCGCGAAGATAATCTCTCGCAGGTCCGTGCCGCTTTGTGCCTTGAAGATTTCACAGCAGCGGTCGAAGTTCTCCCGGTACACCGGTTCGGCATCGTAGACTTCCTGCCCCATACCCACGTGCTGCGTGCCTTGTCCCGGAAATAGAAAATAGACGGCCGCGTTCTCTCTTTGCCGTTCCGCCTTTGCCTTTCCCTCTTGAAGCGCGCGCACGGCTTCCTCGCGAGTGCGGCACACGAGCGTTTGGCGATACGCGAATTGCCGGCGGCCCGTTTGCAGCGTGTAGGCCACGCTGGCCGGATCCACGTCCGCATTGCTGCTCAAGTGCCCCG
>Ga0335081_10002901_pt1 | contig 26995 bp, 23 predicted proteins | sample Lox_Sample_35_FD_206713 | JGI IMG/M metagenome (GOLD analysis project Ga0335081, IMG submission 206713) | Soil microbial communities from Loxahatchee National Wildlife Refuge, Florida, United States - Lox_Sample_3.5 | ecosystem: Environmental > Terrestrial > Soil > Wetlands | place: USA...
CCGTGGCTTTGCCCATCAATTCAGCTATTACCTGATTTGCGGAAATTCCGCAATTGATCGCGACGCCGTGATCACGATAAGCAGTGATAACTCGGTCATTCGGCTGACGAGCCGCGATCACTCCGGTTGAGACGGCTTCTTGTCCGATGTATAAGTGCATGAAGCCGCCGATCTTTCCTTGCTGATACAATTCCGCGCCGCGTTCTTCCACGCGGCGGATCAGCACCATTTGATGATAAAGTTCAAGTTGTTCCTTTTTGTTCATTGAATCTCCGTTGAATTATTACAAGACATAACACCGAACAGTTCGTTTCGGTGTTACAAATTGGGCATTATATCAGAGAAATTCAGTGCGATTTTCAATTCGAGAGTTTTTGACGGTAAAACAAAATTTCACCGATCCAATCTGGTGTATTGTAAACCGCAACCGCTCAACCCATTTAGTGTTTTCATCTTAAATTTAATTTTATATGAGGATAGATTTATATGGAATATCTAAAGATCGTCCTTCGCCTGATTCATATTTTGAGCGGTGTGTTCTGGGTTGGCGGCGCAGTGTTCTTGAATTTTTTCATCGGGCCAACCGTCAAGGCAACTGGCGAAGCAGGGCAAAAATTCATGACACATTTAGTTACCCGAGCCAAGATCAGTATGAGAATCACAATCTCAGCAATTTTGACGGTTCTAGCCGGCGGCTGGCTTTACTGGATCGATGCCGGCGGTTCAATTTCCGGATGGGCCGGCACTGTAACCGGCTGGGGATTCGGAATAGGCGGAATCTTTGGAATCATCGGATTGGTCTTTGGGATCATGGTCGGCATGAACATTCAAGCCTTGGTCACAATGGGCGGACAAATTCAAGGCAAGCCAACGCCTGAACAAATGAATCGAGTCCAGACCATCCAAAAACGACTGGAGATTGTTGGCACGATTGGATCGGTTGTTTTGATACTCGCGCTTGCTTGCATGACAACAGCAAGATATTGGTAATTCCAAAATAATGATGCAACCCAAACCCGATTGGAGAGAAAAAGCTTATTGGCTTCCCGCCAGCAAAGCGGGTTCGACTTTTTTCAGGTTGATAGCGCCTGTCAGTGATCAAATAGTATTTCGTTTAAGCGGTGGACGTCAAACCGCGGTCAGCTTAATCGCGGGCTTGCCCTCCATCGTGTTGACGGTCAAAGGCGCAAAGAGCGGCGAGCCGCGCACGATCACGCTATTGGGAATTCCCGACGAAGAACGATTCATCGTGATCGCCTCCAATTGGGGACAAAAGCATCATCCAGCCTGGTACTACAACCTCCGCTCCAACCCGGATATCACCGTTGCACTCAATGGAAAAAGCGCGGCTTATCGAGCGCGTCAAGTCTTCGACTTAGAATATCAGCAATGCTGGGAGAAAGCGGTAAAAATTTACAAAGGCTATGAAGCCTACAAGCAACGCGCCGAACGCGACATCCCAATCTTCGTTCTAGAGCCACAGAAATAAAATAATGCCTCCAAAATTTGGAGGCATCACTTTCTATTCCAGCCAAACGGTTCGATCTTCAAAGCCGGGACGCGGCGCGGCATCCGGCACAATATCAGAATATCCAACATAAAGAAACGAAACGATGATTTGGTCCTCAGCAAAGCCTAGAAACTTTTTAACCATCGGATCACGCGCGGCGTCGCCTGTCCGCCACTGCGCCGCGAGTCCGAGCGCGTGCGCGGCCAACAAAATATTTTCGCAAGCGGCGGCAGTCGCGCAGATATTCTCGATCTCAAGAACTTTCGACTCGGTGGGTTTATCCACGCCGACCGCGATCAGCACCGGGGAACGCAATGGCTTAGCACGTTCTTTATTAAGAGCTTCGTCGGCTAGCTGTGGAAACTTCACCTTCATGGATTGAGCCAGCACTTCACCCAACTGGCTGCGTCCGTTACCGGTCAAGACCACGAAGCGCCAGGGCCGGACTTGGTAATGGTTCGGAGCTTGAACTGCCGCATTCAATAATTTCTCGATCAGATCGCGCGGTACAGCATCCGGCTTAACCTTGCCGATGGAATGACGGGTTTGAATTGCCTGTAATGCGTCCATAGCTTGTCTCCTTGATCATGGACAATTGGGCATTTGAAAAACTTACAGTTGATGTGTTAGCGATATTTTCCGGCGCGCGCCAAGTCTGTCAGATGATCAATAAGCGGACGCAATTGAGCAGTGATCAAAGACTCACTTACCGTCACCGTATGCGTTCTTTCTGAAGAAGAAATCGTGAGTTGATATTCAAAGCCGTCAGGCATAGGCGCGGCTGGCTTTATCAGTTCCGGCAAATCAAAGAAGTTCGATTCGTTGATTTGCTTTTCTAGAATTGCCGACTCATCGGTCGAAAGATTTTGCAGATCAAGTTTTGCCGTCAGGGATAGTCCGGCAAATCCGCCGCTTCGCAAAAATTCAATGTGCATAAGGAACTCTTCCAATCAGCGCTGAGTGTTCCCACCCAACAATGCTTGGAGAATTGAAAACGCCGCGGGCAAACAACCGCTTGCCTGTGACTGCGGCAACGGTTGGGGCTGTGCGCCGACGGTAACTCCGACCCCCAGCCACGCATTCTGAACCGCCAGTTGTTCAGCGCCGCCCTGGCCATAAAGCTCGCCCGCGGCTTGGGAAGTTAAATCTGCCGCGCCCTGAAAGTCGGTATCACTTTTGAATTTGGTGGTGGCCGCAACATACCAGATCTTTCCCGCTTTCTCCCACGCATATCCGCTGAGGGCGCTTGCCAGCAGGTAGAATGCGTGATTGGGAATTCCCGAATTGATATGAACGCCGCCATTATCTTGAGAGGTATTGACATAGTCCGCCATCGTTCCCGGTTGAGGATCTTTTCCAAGCACAGGATCATCATAGGCCGTTCCGGGCGCTTTCATCGAACGAAGCGCGACGCCCTTGACGCTCGGAGTAAATAAACCCTGTCCAATCAACCAGTCGGCCTGATCCGCGGTCTGATTCAATTTATATTGTTTGACCAGCGAACCGAACACATCAGACATGGATTCGTTCAAGGCGCCGGATTGACTCTGATAATTTAGATTGGAAGTGTACTGGGTCACGCCATGAGTCAGTTCGTGTCCGATCACATCCAGAGCAATCGTAAAGCGATTAAACAATTGTCCATCCCCATCGCCATAGATCATCTGTTGCCCGTTCCAAAAGGCGTTATCATATTTCTGCTGATAATGAACCGTCGAGTCAAGCCAAAGTCCATTCCCATCCACCGAATTACGCTCAAAAACATTCCAGTAAAAATCATACGTTGATCCAGCGCCGTCGTAGGCTTCATCCGTTGCGGGGTCGCCGGTTGCGGGCGCGCCTTCCGCGCGGACAACTTTCCCCGGCAAAGTGCTTCCGTTATTTGCAGTATAAACGGTGCGATGTTTTCCGGGACTGGCAGGTGTCGCCAAAAACTTGACGGATTCCGCCAATGCCTGCCGGTGGCCGCGCAATTGCCCGGAAACTGTAATCGAAGCCAACGCGATCTGCTTCTGAAAATCAGAGCCATTGGCAAGCATATTTTGCAGCATGTGAGGAGGGACAATACATTGCAGGCAATTAATATCGTGGCTCATAAGCTCAACTCCGTTGGCTTGAAAGATTGCATCCAATGTAATCCCATTTGCCGTAAATTTCAATCATGTTTTACGCCTCAAGCGATACCCTATTTTCATCCCAGCGAATCCCCGATACGCGACCTCCCTCGCCAAGCAACCTCGGCAGAAGAGATTGAACAAAACTCGCATCGCCTGATGTAAAGAATTGAATCTCGCCGCGGCCGCCGACCTCGCGCTTCAATCCCTTCGCTTCGAGCAGACGTTTGGTTTGGCGCGCCACTGCCGGAGCTGGGTCAATCACCCGCACCTTTTCCCCGGCGATCTGCTGAATGAGCGGAATCACAAACGGATAATGCGTGCAAGCCAGCACAACGGTGTCAATATTTTTTTCGAGCATGGGATGAAGCGCATCTTCCAAAATTTTGCGCGTCGCGGTTCCGTTCAAATCTCCTTTTTCAATTTGTTGAACCAATCCCACGCATGGGTCTTGTAATAACTGAACTCCATTTGCAAATCGTTCCACCACCGAGGCATACAACGCGCCTTGAAATGTGGCTGGTGTTGCCAGCACGCCGACCACGCCGGTTTCCGTGTGTTCCGCCGCAGGCTTGACGGCTGGCTCCATGCCAACGAATGAAACGTCCGTAAAAGTTTGGCGCAGATAAGTCAATGCCGCGGCAGAAGCCGCGTTGCAAGCCACCACAATAATCTTCGCACTTTTACTTAGTAAGAAGCGCGTGATTGCTTCAGAGAAATTTTGGATTTGTCCCATCGGGCGCGGACCATACGGAATGTGTCCCTGATCGCCGAAATAGATGACTGACTCCTCAGGCATTTGCTGACGAATGGCTCGCAAGACGGAGAGTCCGCCGACGCCGGAGTCAAAGACGCCAATGGGAGATTTGGGTAAAATCATAAATCAAGGCCTCACAACACTGGTAAGATCATACTCATCAATCTGTGAACAATTATGAATTTGTTTGCAGTAGATAGCGATCAATCCTTTTCCATCAGATGTCCATAAAATATCCCGATAATTTCCATTAGATATATTTATTACAGAGTTATTCGCCAAAGTATAAAGCCATATCCCATCTTGCTTGAAGTACCCATACTGACCAATAAATGCAATATGTTTAGAATCGGGTGACCACTTAATGATATATGGAAAATAAATTTTATCCAGCATCGCATGTGGCTCTAACTGATTCGCGTCCATTAAGTAAAGTTTATAGTCAACATAAAATCTCTGACTATCGGACCCGGTTATTCCAATTGCGTCTGGTGATGCGAAGAAAGCAATTGACCGTCCATCTGGTGACCAGGCAGCCCGGCCTACATCTCCGGTTTGGCCTGTATCAGTGCCTCTAAAATCCGGATAGTCATCTTTCAAGTTCCAAGATTTGCCCTTGTCCGTGATTACCAAGTCCAAAGGACCAAACCCACCCTTCCAAATCCAGTATAGTGTTCCGCTTGCGAATCCATCATATAAATAAGCGATCGCTCGCGTACCATCTGGATTCCAACTAACCACCGAAGAACCGAGGGGAACTGGACCCGCAAGTTCTGCCATTGATCTTGTCTGCCAATCATAGGCCATCAGATAAGTAATTGTTTTGGTTATCAGTTCCTCTGTTTCTATATCGCACAATTTCCAAAGTTGAAGGCGTCCATCGGGAAGTGTTTCAGGAATAATATATGCCGTTCGAACGCAGGATGGGTCTTCGGGAAAAACAATTTCCTGAAGGCTTGAATCGCCTTCCTGCGCGTACCACATCATATTGCTAATCTCTTCACCATTTGAGATGGCGGCTATTCTTTGATCAATCTGCACAATCGCTTCATAGTCTGCATTTGGAAAGGGTAAATCTTTAACTGTAGGAATAGACTGCCCACAAGCCGTCAACCATATACTTATAAGCAGGAGCGAAAGTTTCTTCTTCATTTTTGTTTCCTCCTACAATTATACAAACAAACTTACTTTCCCGCCGCTTCGACAAACCTTCTAAATAAATTCCTTGTAGGCAGTTGATCGGTCAACCATTCGGGATGCCATTGCACCGCGAGTCCAAATGGATGATTCGGTAATTCAATCGCTTCGACGAGTCCATCTGGCGCGTGACCAGCCACGCGAAGTGAAGGCGCAATATCTTTGAGTCCCTGATGATGATGGCTGTTGACTTTCACAATCGGCTCGCCCAACACATCCGCGATATGCGTTCCTTCATCAATCTTGACTTCATGCACCAGCACCGTCCGCATGTTGCCGGGATAAGAATGATCAAGCGCATTCGGCAATTGATCGGGAAGATGCGTGTAAAGCGTCCCGCCGAGTCCGACATTGACGAGTTGACAGCCGCGGCAAATTCCGAGGAACGGTTTGCCGTCCGCGACCGAAGCGTGAAGCAGATTCAATTCAACGGAGTCCCGCGGTGGGTCCACATCGTCAATGCGTGGATGCGGATCGCCTTTGAAGTGATCGAGTGAAATATCGCCGCCGCCCGTAAATAGAATCCCATCGAGGCGCGCATACAGCGCATCCCATCCATCGTCCGCAACCAATGAAGGAATCAGAACCGGTACACCGCCCGCCTGCATGATCGCTTTGATGTAAGCTTCATTCAACAAAACAGTTGTTTGGCTATATTCGTTTTTGGAATGATTGGTTGTGATACCGATAATAGGATTCATAAGCTTATTATAAACAAAAAGAGCGCAAACTCACTGCGCTCTTCATGAGGCTACTCAAACTTCTGCTTGAGGCGTGCCGATTTGCCGGTGCGTTCGCGCATGAAGTAGAGCTGGGCGCGGCGTACTTTGTTATGACGCTCCACCACAACCTTATCCAAGCGCGGCGACCGAAGCAAAAATGTGCGTTCGACGCCGATGCCGTTGGAAGCCACGCGCCGCACTGTCAAGGAAGCATCATTGCCGCCCTTGCGGAGTCGGATCACGGTGCCTTTGAATTCCTGAATGCGCTCGCGGTCGCCTTCCTTGATCTTCACATGCACATTGACAGTATCGCCCGGAAACAACTCGGGGATCTTCTCATTCTTTTTGGCTTCAACAGCCTTGATCATATCTGCCATTCGGTTTCTTCCTTACTCACATTAGTTTCTTTTTTAGCGGGCGGATTATAGCATGGCTTCCTGTGATTCACAAGACCGAAATGCAATTTACCGGTCTTCAGCGCGAGTAGACATCTTTGGTAATTCTATATCCATAAGATGTCCATAAATCAGAAGCTAATTTTCGCGGGTCGGATAGAACACCTTGCGAACTAAAATATTGGCCGATTCGGGTTACGTCACGCAGAAAGATTTCCCATGCGGCAGAATTATCTTCGGGCGAGACGATTTGCGGAAAGTCTATTAACGTAATATTTCCGCGCCAGTATAGGATGTTGTACGCCGATAGATCGCCATGAACAACCTGTTGCTTAAGCATCAAATTCATGTTATGCATCACCCGATCAAATAGCACCCTCGCCTCCGAGGGTTCCAAGTCAACGGTATTAAGCGCTGGCGCCGGCGTAGACCTATCGCCGACATAATCCATCAAGATGGCGTTATGTTCAACTGCGTATGGCTCAGGGACATCCGCACCCGCCGCCTGTAAAGTTTTCAAGGCTTGGAATTCATAGGCAATCCAGGATTGATGGCGCAACTCTTCACCATAGCTGGTGCGGCGATGCAGAGCTTTAAGCATACCATCATCCACAATTCGATTCCCATCCTCATCGAGGTCGGTTCGACCGACGCGATAGAGCGCATCGTTCTTCAGGTTGCGAAGTTGCCTTGGACGATAGACCTTCGCCGCGAGAAGATGCGTATCAACTTCGGCGCCAGCAACGCAAAGGTAAACCGATGCCTCCTTTCCGCCTTTGACTCGGCTTAGAACATCAGAAATCCATCTATGCTCGTAAAAAGCGCCCAGCGATTCCAAAAGCCACCACTCTTCAAACCGAGCGGCTTTATATGTGAACTTGAAGTTCTCACTGGTATCATCCTGCGTTCCGATAAATGCGCGCGTTTCGTCATCCAATTTTTTGGGATTGCGAGCAGGGTATTTATCCTTGCGTTTCTTCTTATTCCAAACATGTTCAGTTTGTTCGAGATCGTCTAATTCATCCAACAGGTTAAGATAGTTTTTGGTATCCATTGTTGTCTCATCACAGATCGCTAAAAATTTCGATACTGCGGTTAAACAAAACCGCAGGCGGAGCGCGCCTGCGGTTTTAGGTACCCAAACGATAGGTTAATTCAACCTATGAGGAGGCGCACTCAAACAAAGTTGCGGTGATACAGAGATGGTTTTCATTTGTATGCGTCTCCTTTCTTACATGAGTTGCGGGGTAAAGTCTACCACTCAGATTCGCCAACGTCAAGAAATAAACTCCCTTCAAATCACTGCGAATCAAGAATACTTCCTTGGCGCCGTGTGATTGTGTGAAAACGGATCTTTGTCTATTGGCACCTCGAAATCGTGATGCTGCTCAAGTATGGCTGGGTATAGCCAACATGATTGAAATGAACATCAAGAGCGACCAACTGGTATTGCAGCCATGCGCCAGGATAATCCCGATAATCAGTGATTTTCTCGACAGTCACTGTATACGTAAAGGTTCCAGTCTCATCACCATTCATAATGCCCCCTCCTTCCCATTTGCTCATATCGCCGGTAGTTGGACTCTTCAGGCGATAAAACCATAAGACCTTAACTTCCTTGACCGGGTCCACAACATGTGCGGTGAAGATGATGGAGGAAGGCTCGCAACCCCCCCAATGGAGAATATTTCCCGATATCTTTACAGATGTAAAACCGACACCGGGCGGCGTGGCAAGAGAAAGGCCCCCGATAATCGGGCTGGCAGTGGTATCCATGGGCGACTCAGTTAAGGCTGGAGTCTCTGAAAGTTCGGTGCTATCTAGGGTCGGAGTACCTGTAAAGCCGCCGCCAATCAACGTTGGCGTTCCGGTAAAGGTCGGAGTGGGCATCGTGGCGGTGAGAGTCGCAGTGCTGCTTGGCGCGATGTAAATCGTATTCGTCGCCACAGGCGTGGGCGCGCTCACGGGAGACAAAATACTAGAAAAATCCAAAATCGAGCAAGCTAACAGCATCAATACTAAAGAGCAGATTAAAGCGATTTTCTTCACGGCACACCTCTGCGATTGCTATTATTGTACAACAAAGCGACTCTGAATTTGTAACAGCGAATCGATTCAATTTCATTGCTGTATTTTTTCTTCCCATTAAGCTTACCTGTAAATCCCTTGTAAGTTCAGAAGGGTAAAAACAAGACTAAAATTTTCACATGGCATCTTCATGGATTGTCCATCCGGATTTTTACAAAAGCCTGGCAGAGAACGCCTTTGACGGCATAATGCAAGTGGATATTGAAGGACATATTGTCGCTTGGAACAAGGGAGCTGAGCGCATGTTTGGCTTTGCGTCCAAAGAGGTCATTGGCACCGACTATCAAGGTCAATGTATTCAACAATTGGCAGAAAACGGCAGTAAATTGCCCTCCACCCAGCTGCCTCTTTTCCTGACGCTCAAGGACGGCAAGCGCCGGGAAGATCACGCATATATCCAACACCTGGAAGGATTTCGGATCTCCGTCTTAATCCGCGTCATCCCCCTATATAACCACAAAAATAAAATCGTCGGGGCGATGCAAATCTTCAATGACAGCAAGACCCTGATCGCGGCACGCGAAGAGCGCAAACGCGTCGAACAAACCATCTTCTTTGACGACTTGACAGGCATCGGCAACCGCAAACATATTGAAAACCGGCTCAAGTTCGCCCTGGATGACTACAAAGTTTCGAGAGTCGAATTCTGCGTTTTATTCATTGACATCGATCATTTCAAAGATTTGAACGACTCATACGGACACCTTGCAGGGGATAAGGTCCTCCGTTTCATTGCCAACACCTTGAGGCAAAACCTGCGTGCCACAGATTCGTGCGGCCGCTGGGGCGGCGAAGAATTCCTGGCGTTGATCCTCGATATCGACCTGGAAGGGGCTAAAGTGGTGGCTGAAAAGATCAGAAAGCTGGTTGAGCAAGCTAGAATCCAGGACGGCAAAAGCAACCTGGGCGTGACCATTTCCATTGGGGCGAGCCTCAGCCATCGAGACGACACCGTTGAAAGCATCATCCAAAGAACAGATGAGTTGATGTATAAAAGCAAACAGAGCGGGCGGAACCGCGTTACCGCCGGCTAACAGGATTTTTCTGGTATAATCGCCATCCGTGACTGGTCCTGCTCTGCGGTCTTTGCGGCTGTGGGCATGGAGACCTGCGTAATGCGGTGCTGTTCGCGAAGTATTCCTATGTAGCGCCGCCAAATTCAAAGAAAGGAAGCACACGTCATGCCATTGGCTAAGGAAGTAAAAACCAAACTGATCACGGATTATCATCGCCACGATACGGATACCGGTTCACCTGAAGTTCAGGTTGCCATTATCACGGGCCGCATCCAACAATTGACTGAGCATCTGCGCGCCAACAAGCACGATGAATCCTGCCGACGGGGTCTGCTCAAACTGGTTGGGCAACGCCGCCGCATGTTAGCGTACTTGCGAAAGTCCGAGTACCCGCGTTATCTGGCGATCACTGAAAGCTTGAACCTGCGCCATAAATGATTTTCGTAGGGGCGACGCGTGTGTCGCCCCTACCCATATCTCTCCGCTGTCAGGAATTGAATAGCGTGAATAACGAAGTTGTCCCCGCTCTTCAGTCCCTGACCAGGCGGAAACATTAGCAGTGGGATAAAATATTTTTTCTGTCCCACCACAGGAGACAAAATGAAACCTGAATCAAAACGCTACTCGGCTGTTGTCGGTACGCGCACTGTGACAATTGAAACCGGTAAACTAGCCGCGCAAGCTGGCGGTGCGGTCACGCTTGGCATTGACGATGCCATCATCTTTGCCGCAGCCACGATGGGCGGCGTACGCGAAGGCATTGACTTCTTCCCGCTCTCCGTGGATTTTGAAGAGCGCATGTACGCCGGTGGAAAAATTCCCGGCTCTTTCTTCAGACGCGAGGGCCGCGCCTCCACGGAAGCGATTCTCGTATCGCGCCTCACGGATCGTCCGCTGCGCCCGCTGTTTGCGCACGGAATGCGCAATGAAGTGCAAGTCATCATGTATTCCTTTTCGGCGGATGGCGTGAACCCGCTCGATATTCTGGCGATTAACGCCGCGTCCGCCGCGATCATGATCTCGGATATTCCGTGGGGCGGACCGATCGGCGCGGTCCGCATTGGACGCGTGAACAACGAATTCGTGATCAACCCAACCTTTGCAGAGATCGACGCGTCTGACCTTGACCTGAGAATGGCCGGAACCAAAGATGCGATTCTCATGGTGGAATGCGGCGCGAACGAAATTCCCGAAGATGTGATGGTCGCCGCGCTTGAACTCGGACACCAATCCATTCAACCGTTGATCGAACTGCAACTCAAGATGGCGGCTGAGATCGGCAAACCCAAACGCGAAGCCATCATTACAACCGCAAACGAAGATCTAATTAAGAAAGTCTTCGAGCGTGTCAATGCTCCGATGAACGAACTGCTCGACAAACCGTTGAGCAAAGTGGAATTCTACGGCGGCATGGATGAATTGCTGGCAAAGGTTGTCGCCGATCTGTGCGTGGAAGGCGATGCCAATGCTCCTGCCAAAAGTGAGGTTGAATCTGCGTTCAGCGAATCCGAACACAAGATCGTGCGCGAACGAATCTTGAGCGCGGGCAAACGTCCGGATGGACGCACGCCCACTGAGATCCGCCCGATCTGGTGCGAAGTCGGCGTTTCGCCGCGCGCCCACGGAAGCGGACTGTTCACACGCGGCGAGACTCAAGTTTTATCCTTTGCAACGCTGGGAACTTTGGGCGAAGCACAGGAGCTCGATAACCTCTCTCCCGTTGACTCCAAACGTTACATCCACCATTACAACTTCCCGCCGTTCAGCACGGGCGAGGTCAAACAACTTCGGGGCCAGGGCCGCCGCGAGGTCGGGCATGGAGCGCTAGCTGAACGCGCACTTGAACCGGTTATTCCCGCGGAAGAAACTTTTCCATATACCATCCGCGTTGTTTCCGAAGCATTATCATCCAACGGCTCGACTTCGATGGGATCGGTTTGTGGTTCGACGCTGGCATTGATGGATGCTGGCGTTCCGATCAAGGCCCCCGTTTCCGGCGTGGCAATGGGACTCGTCACTGATGATACTGGACGCTACAAAATTCTGACTGACATTCAAGGCACCGAAGATCATCTCGGCGATATGGATTTCAAAGTGGCTGGCACGGCGCAAGGCATCACGGCTTTGCAAATGGACATCAAGATCAGCGGCTTGAGCGCGCAGATGATGAAAGAAGCGCTCGAACAAGCCAAGATCGCGCGCATGGCGATCATGGAAAAAATGTTAGCGGTGCTCGATAAACCGCGCGCCGAACTTAAGCCGTTCGCGCCGCGCATCATCACCGTAAAAATTCCAGTTGAAAAGATCGGCGCGTTGATCGGGCCCGGCGGAAAGAACATCCGCGCCTTGCAGGAAGAGACCGGCACAAAGATCGATATCGAAGAAGACGGCACAGTTTATATTGCATCCACTGACGGCACGGGAGCGAAAGAAGCGCAAGAGCGCGTTGAGTCGCTGGGCGAGTCGGCAGTTGTTGGAAACATTTATACCGGCAAAGTGGTTCGCATCGCGGACTTCGGCGCGTTCGTGGAAATCCTGCCCGGCGTGGACGGCATGGTGCATATCTCGCAACTCGATAGCGAGCGCGTGAATAAAGTGGAAGACATCGTCAACATGGGTGATGAAATTACCGTGATGGTGACGGACATTGATCCGCAAGGCAAGATTCGATTATCGCGTCAAGCCGTGCTGGAAGGTTGGACTGCCGAAGAAGCGCGCGGCAAAGATCAGCGCAAGAGCGGACCGCGACCTGGCGGCAATGATCGCGGTCGCAGTGGAGACCGCGGTGGACGCGGTCGTTCCGGTTCAAGCCATAGCGGCGGCGAACACAGAAGCTAATCCATTCTATTCTGTTTACTCGCGCTGTAGTTTAGGAACCCGTGAATAACGATCAAAATACGCAAAACGCGCTTAGCGTAAGCGTTGCAAAGTTTATTCTGATCGGATTTACAAGTATCTTCGCCTGTGTTTCAATTCTTACCTATGCCGCGCAGATATTCAAATTATCGTTCGTAAGTTATGCCTATTTAAGCGCTATATCAAGCGTATGCCTGTTGCTTCTAGGGATATTTTACGTTGTTAAGACCTGGAAGCGACAAGCATATATTATTGATACCGGAAATCTGTTACGGATGGGGGCAATTTCTCTGGCCAGTGCATTTGCCACGATCTTCATCATAAATCCCGATAGAGACGACTTCTACTATGTGCCGAACGCAATCTTCCATCTGGCGCACCCTGCCATGCAGATGGACTGGACTATCCATTATCTGTATACCAATGGCTCGCCGCTTTATTCATTCTTTTGGGCAACCTCCACTCCCTATGAATATATCCAAGCGGTCATTTCTTATTTCACGGGAATCCAATATCTATTCATCTACTATGTGATCGCCGCGGCGCTGATCGGGGTTCTTATATCGCTTTCGTATTTCTATGTGCTGTACCACTTCACTGAGAAAACCCTCTACGCCGTACTTGGAACAGCCGTGATCGTCGGTTCAATGCTATTTCTGGTTGAAACTCATCGAACCATTGGAAGCATGTCGTATGTGCGCGCCTTCCAAGGGAAGGTTTTATTTCTTGCCGCAGGCATTCCCCTCTTCATTGGTTTTACGCGCAAGCACTTTAAGAAACCAACTCTCGCATCTGCGATTCTCCTGCTCGCCGTCAACATCGCATTGATAGGCGCAAGTTCAACAGCCATTATGTTTTTGCCCTTTCTAGGGCTTTTGTTGGCAACAGCTGAATATTTCACTAAAGAGAATAATCGAAAACACGCACTCGCATCGGTGTTGTACTTTTCTTCCATGATCTATAATGCCGGCTTTGCGCTTGCGACCCTGAACTATTCGCAGACTTATCTGAGCGCCAGCAGTCCAATCAACCAGGGCTGGCCCACGACTTTTCTCGGTCAAGTGCAATTGTTGATCAATCCCGCTGTTCCTATGACACCGGTGTTGTTAGTTGCATCAAGCTTGCTGGCTTTGATTCTGCTTCCTGCAAATTTGCGCAAGTACCTTGCCGTCTGGATTTTGGCGTCCTTCGTCTTATACCTAAACCCAATCAGCGCCGATTTCCTGATCAAGCACATCACTACGCCAAACATCTATTGGCGGATGTTCTATTTGCTTCCTTTTCCATTGACGATGGGTCTTGCCGCAACCGCCCTATTGGCAAGACTCAACCTTCAGTTCAACTTAAAACAATGGGCTGCTGTCGGATCAATTTTGATCGTCGGATTGACCTTACCGCATTTTCTGTTTTACAACGCATCTGCTTTCAACAATCGGCTGGGCTTGTTTCAAGATAAGTTGAACCCCATCAATCTTGCCTCTGCGCAGCAGATTGCAACAATCGCACCGCCGGGTGTGATGCTGTCACCCAAAGATTTCAGCGGGACAATGTTAATGGTCAGCGCAAATTATCCACAAATACGAGTTCGCGAAGATGCGGAACATGTTTGGCTTGACATCAAGGATGCTAACTTAAGAATTAACGCATCAGATTTTTGCGGGGGCGATGATGCCCAAATCAATGCGTTCAAAGCCGTATTATTAAAGTACCCGGCAATCGAGTCCATCGTAATGAAACTTTCGACGTGGCAGAAATTTAGGACCACTCTTTCAGCACTAGTCGAATCTCAAGGCTTCACTACGCATGTCATTGTTCATAACTATTACATTGTAATTTGGAAATGACGCGCGTCGATCCGGATGGTATAAACAGAAAACTCCCGCTGATATCAGCGGGAGTTTGATTTGACGGAGCGCTTTTCCATTCAAATGGATCGTCCATATCAAGCTGTGTCTATGAGAGTCAGGAAGACATCTACAATTTTCGGATCGAATTGCCGCCCCTTCTGGTATTTCAAAAAGAGGATGACATCCTCACGCGGCATGGCGGCGCGGTAGGAACGGTTGGTAGTCATTGCATCGTACACGTCCACGACCGAGAACAGCCGGGCAGAGAACGGAATCTCCTCGCCCTTCAAACCGCGCGGATAGCCAGTGCCATCCCACTTCTCGTGATGACAATATGGGATCTCAAGCGCCGGTTCGGGAAAACCGAGGTACTTTAACATATCGTAGGCGATCTTCGGATGTGTTCGCATGACAGCTATATCCGCTTTACTAAGCTGTTCCCTCTTGTGCAGGACAGAATCCGGCACGTTCAACTTGCCAATATCGTGCAGGAATGCGCCACTGCGAACGTGCAACAACGCGTCGTCGCGCAAGCCCAAGGCGGTCGCCAAACGGACTGCCATGCCGGTGACACGGAAGGTGTGGCCCTTGGTCTCAAGATCGCGGTCTTCCAGAGCTTGGACCCAGCGCTCCAACATGGCTTCATGTGTCTCCATTGGCTTGCTCGGTGCCTCAGTGAATACGTTTTCCATCAGTTTACTTTGCCTTCTGAATCCCTTCGGGATTTTGTGGAGGTTTTTTCATCCGTAGAGTGTAAGTATATGTCAAGTTTCACATCCTCCACTTTTCATCTTCGCAAGGCTGCCTTTCAACTTCGTAAGGAAATGAAACATCAAAGAAGTAATCTCGAACGTGCCTGACCATAAAATCACAAGCGGACGAGTCGACTCGTCCGCTTGTGAATCATCTGCTCATCCATGACGCATCAATGCAATATTTCCTCATTCGCCTGATCGGCTTCCTGATAAATCTTTTTGACTTCTGCCTTTATCTCGTCGGTTGCGCTGGGCTGCATGGGAATGAATTTGATCAGATCGCGCGACTGACGCAACAAATCTTTGACGTGCGCGAGATAAGAGAAATCACCGCGACCCCCGGCAGGGACAGGCAGATCGCGCGCTTGTTGGATCAAAGCGCGCGCACGGATAATTCGCTCAGCGGCAGGAATCAGTTTAGCCATAACGAACGAAACCATCGCTATAAGTGAAAGATGTTGAATATCAGGACGAAGGCAAGCGCTAGCATCAGAAGCACGTAGAACCAATACAGCACGGGCTTTTCAGAGCGCCGGACATTATATGATCTCATATTATCATCCATTCCGCTAATATTTCCCTTATAGATCACGTACACCGCGTACAATAACACAGCAACACCGACAAGTGTAATCCAAATGTTCATTTGAATTCAATTCTCCTTCCAATAAAGAGTGAATTGATTCTAATGCCAAGCTATGGAAGTTTCACTCTCCCATCGGATGGACATGGCACGGGAATGAGTTCGGACAGGGTTGAGACTCGCCCTCTCTAGATCCTTGCATATCTGGGAGGGATGGGAGAGGTCAGCACTCACTATATCCGCACGCGTAACACTTTCTGCAACCTTCTTCATTGACCACTGCGGCTTCACCGCATTCGGGACACAAGTCACCGATCTTGATCGTCGAAGGCACACTATTATCTACCGTATCTTCAATCGAGGTCAGCGGCTGTGCGTTGCCATTCGGTTTGATCTCAGCTACTGCGTCATCGCTTGCGCCCTCCTTCTCGCGCAGATATTGATCTAATACTTGACCGATGCCATCCGGCAAGGAACGCACGCGGTTCACACCGAAGCCAAGCGAACGTCCGCCGCCGATGCCAGCCAACTGACGAACGATCTCGCGCATCCGTTCCGTAGGCGCGACGGGCGAAGCCATTCGTAAAATGTATGAGATGAGGCGACCAATCGCTTCTGAGACTGCGGCAGTCTCAGAGCCAGCCTTGGCAGTGTTGATGAACGCTTCAAAGGGCTGCGTGCCGCCATTCTCATTGATCGTGATGAACGCTTTGCCCACCGGCGTTTCGACGTTATAGGTTCTACCGGTCAAGGCGCGCGGACGCGGCTTCTTGCCATCGTGCCATATCATCCCCGAAGGGGACATCAGAGTCTTTTCAACGGATGCAACATTCGGCGCGGGCTGAACCGGCTCTTTCTTATCCGCTGTTGCCTTTGTTTCCAACACAACTTTCTCGCGCGAGCCAGTCACATAAACCGTGATGCCTTTGCATCCCAATTCCCACGCCAGCATGTAAGCCTTCGCAACATCCTCAACCGTTGCGCTCTCGTGGAAGTTGACGGTCTTGGAAAGCGAATTATCCACGAACGACTGCAATGCGGCTTGCATGCGCACATGCTCTTCCGCAGTGATGTCGGCCGAGACCACGAACACATCGCGCACCGCTTGCGGGATTTCACTGATCTGCTGGCAAGTGCCATCGCCCATCACCTGCTCGACGATTTCCTGACGCTTCTCTTCGCCGAGTCCAAGTTTCTTTAAGGTTTCATCAAAGCGCGGGCTGGCATATGTGAGTTTCAAATCTTTGCCATGATCGTTGACATGTCGAACATACGCTAACGCGAAGACCGGTTCACAGCCATAGCCTTCACAGCCTGCGACAGTTGCAATCGTGCCGGTCGGCGCGACGGTGGTCTGCGCCGCGTTGCGAATGCCATGCTTTTTGATGCCATCTAAAACCGCGTCCCACTTGACTTCGGGTCGGCTCCAGTTATGCTGATAAGGAATCAGCGACTGAGGCGGAGTCCACGTGACGTTATCCATATCGTAGATCGAGCCTTCAATCGCCGGGAACGGTCCGCGTTCCTGTGCCAACTCAATGCTAGTCTGCATGGCGTGATAACGAACGAACTCCATCACTTGCGCGCCGAACTCCTGCCCATCTTGCGATCCATAGCGCACACCGACGTGATACATCAAATCCGCGAGTCCCATAATGCCGAGTCCGATGCGGCGGGCTTTGTGCGCGGCTTCGGTGAGTTGCGGGACAGCCGGCACATACGCATTGGCTTCCACCACATCATCGAGGAAGCGCGTGGATGTGACTACGCTCTTACGAAGCGATTCCCAATCAACCGTTCCATCGGGTCCGCAATGCTCATTGAGATTCACCGAACCGAGACAACAATTCTCATAAGGTCCAAGCCATTGTTCGCCGCAGGGATTGGTGGCCTCGAGCGGATATAAATGCGGAACGGGATTACTACGGTTGGATGCATCCAGGAACAAAACGCCCGGTTCGCCGTTGTGATGCGCTTGATTGACGATCTTATCGAATAATTCTCTAGCGCGCACCTTGCGATGCGTTTGAATCCGCACACCGGCATTCTCCATTTGGTCAATGGTGCCGCGCACTTCGCGATACTTCGGGTCATGCACATCCGGGAATCTCAATTCCCAATCCTTGTCATCGCGCACCGCGCGCATGAAGGCATCCGTGATGCCAACGGAAATATTGAAATTGGTGATTTGATTCTCATCGGTCTTGCAAGTGATGAACTCCTCCACATCAGGATGATCCACGCGCAAGACGCCCATGTTCGCGCCGCGGCGTGTGCCACCTTGTGCAATCTCGCCAAAAGCATGGTCATACACGCGCAAGAAGCCAACCGGACCGGTCGCTTGTCCAGCGGATGATTTAACCAGCGCGCCTTTTGGCCGTAGGCGCGAGAAAGAGAATCCGTTGCCGCCGCCGGTCTGCTGAATCAAGGCGGCGTCCCGCAGAGTTTGGAAAATACCAGCGCTATCGCGTCCCATATCATCAGTGATTGGAAGAACGAAACAGGCGGCAAGCTGTCCGAGCGGTGTGCCCGCGCCGGTAAAGGTCGGAGAGTTAGGAAAGAATTTTTTGCTGATCAGCAAATGATAATATTCCGTCGAACGCGAAATCACATCACTGTCCCAATCCTTTTCAACTTTCGCGACGTGATACGCAACGCGCCAGAACATTTCCTCCACGCTTTCAGCGGGCTTGCCGTTATCCCCGCGCCGGACGTAGCGGCGTTCCAGCACTTGCCGCGCGTTATCCGTCAGCTGGGCTTTGGGAAGACCCTTGGGCATGGAAGGTGTGGGAAGCAATCCCTGCTTGGATGGAATGACATTCTTGGCTACCATACGACTCTCCTCTTGAACAAAATTTTTATAACAATAAGAAACGACAGCGACACTGCTCGCTTGGAGCAAAAGCCGCTGTCGTTCAATTAGCTTTTGAGAAGGTTATCTATTTCCTTGCGCAGTGCACCCAGATCATCTAAGCGCAAATAAACAATTGCGTAGCGGATGTACGCTATCAGATCAATTTCCTTTAAACCGGCAATGACCGTATCTCCGATCACGCGGGACGATACTTCGGATTTGCCCATCTTCTGCAATTCTGCTTCGACGTGTCCCACCAACCGCTCGATATCTTCGGCTGAGACTGGGCGCTTCGCACATGAAATGCGGATGCCGCGCATCAATTTTTCGCGGTCAAATTCTTCACGCGTTCCGTCCTGCTTGACGATGAGCGGCGTGGCCAGAATCGGGCGTTCATACGTGCTGAAGCGTTGTTTGCACTTGAAGCACTCGCGACGACGGCGGATTCCGCCGTGGCTGTCGTGAGATGTGTCGAGGACTTTTGAGTCCTGATAGTTACAATATGGGCATCGCATGAGAAAAATGTTTCATTTATAGAACAGATGATAGAGCCATATATAGGGGTAACAATTTGAGTTACCCGTACATATGGCGAATTTAACCAGATTTTAACACACAACCCCGGCGGCTTCAAGAGGTAGTAAGGCGGCTTGCCTTAAAAAATCTGGTTTTTTAAGGCGGGCGTATAGAAGGCGTTCTCTAAAACTATAGACTCTTGAGAAACTTCAATACCAGCCCATTGAACCACTCCGGCTTGGATTGATGCGGCACATGTCCTGCGCGAATTGACTCAGCCTTTGACTTAGGAAGTGCAGCAACCAGCTTTGAAAAGGAAGACGGCGCCAGTGTTTTATCCCGCTCACCCCAAACTACCAAGGATGGAGTGCAAATAGACGGAAGCAACGGGGTTAAATCCCGTAGAGTAGTGGGCAAATAATAAACGCCGGGCGCGGTTCTTGAGTAGTCCAACGCAGTTTGTGCGCGCACTTCTTTGGGCAAGGCATGAAGTCCGCCAGCACTATAACCCATTGCAACACTCGTAAGATCAACAATAATGCGGAACAGTCTTTTAGGAGCTCGAACCGCAGCCAATCCGCCAATCAAGGGCTGACGATATACCAAACGCAGAAATGGAGGAAGCTGGTTAGGAGAATAAAATGGATCAACGAGAATCGAGCCGCGCGTCCGCTCAGGGAATCGACGCGCATATTCCAGTGCAATATGGCCGCCCAGTGAATGGCTGATCAAAACCGCAGGTTCGTTCAAATGAAGCGATTCCATCCATTCGACGAAATGATCGAACAGCCAATCTATTTGATATTTGCGCGAATCAGGTTTTGGGCTTTCCCCATGTCCAAGCAGGTCGAGGGCATATCCAGCGTAACCGCTATCGACAAGGCTTGGAAATAAAAAATCCCAATCGTGCAGTGAAGCGGCTAATCCATGAATCATAATCACGGGTAAGCCGCTTCCCTGTGAAATATAATTTGCGTTAGATGGAATTTTTATTTCGTCTTTAGCTTGCAACGTGATGGTCATAACGCTTTGCTAACTCTCTTCGAAGAACTTTTCCGATGTAGGTGCGCGGGAAGTCGTCCATAAAAATAACGAACCGAGGAACCAAATGCGGAGGTAATCGTCGCTTGCAATAAGCGATGACCGCTTCCGGCGCAGGTTTTTCGTGCCCGGCAATGATGAATGCCAACGGATGTTTTGCCACTGCAACCACTGCCACTTCCTTGACTTGAGGAATTTCATAAATCACTTCTTCCACATCGCGCGGGAAAGCCGGCTTGCCGGGTTTGGCAGGAAACCACATATCGGCTTTGCGGGAAATAATTCTGAAGTAACCGTCTTCATCTTTCTGCGCCACATCACCGGTCAGAAGCCAGCCATTGCTGGTCAAAACTTCTTTGGTCGCTTTTTCATTACGCCAATAACCTTTCATCACTTGCGGACCGCACACAGCCAATTCGCCGATCTGACCGACTTTGACTTCTTTGTTTCCATGGACCAAATCGACAATCGCCGCTTCCGTGGACGGAAGTGGGAGGCCGATGCTTCCAATTTTTCCACCACCATTCATCGGATTGGCATGTGTGACAGGCGAGGCTTCGGTCAATCCATAGCCTTCGACAAGATGTCCTTTCGTTAATTTCTCAAAGGATTCTTTCACTTCCACCGGTAACGGCGCTGAGCCGCTAATGCAAGCTTTGATGGAGCGAATGTTATATTTCCGTACATCGCGAAAATTACTGATGGCGACATACATGCTTGGAACGCCGGTGAAAATCGTCGGCTTATATTTTTTAATGGACTTAAGCACCTCTAAGATTTGGAATTGCGGTTTGAGAATCATTGCCGCGCCGAGCGCAACAGGAGTATTCAATGCTGTCGTAAGTCCGTAACTATGAAAAATCGGTACAACGCACAGAAAACGTTCGCGTCCCTCTTTAACGTCGGGCAACCAATGACGCGTCTGTAATGCATTGGCGACCAAATTGCGATGGGTCAGCATCACACCATTGGCTTGTGCGGTCGTTCCGCCAGTATATTGAATGACGGCCAAATCCTGAGGCAGTACTTCAATAGTTGGAGATTTATTGCTTTGACCGCTCAACCAGCGATTCCAACGCAAAGCATTGGGAATACGGAAGCCGCGATTGCGCCAGCGCGAGATCACATATTTTGGCAGGGAAAGATAATCGGCGGAGTCGGTAAGAACAACGTGCGGCACTCCGCTTCCGGTCCGGATTTGATCCGCAAGCCCGGACCAATTCGATAACGTGACCAACATACTCGCGTCTGCATCTTTGGCTTGACGCATCACTTCGTCCGGATCAATCGTTGGCGGGATAAAGACCGCAGTCGCGCCAGCTTTAAGTGTGCCATAAAATCCAATCACCATTTGCGGAATATTCGGCATAAGCAAAATCACGCGCGCGCCTTTACCGATGCCCAAACCAATCAAGGCATTTGCAAAACGATTGGCTTCATGATTCACATAACGATACGATTGACGACTGCCCTCAAAAAAAATGGCGGGTTGAAGAGGAAAACGCCGAACCGCCGAGCGCAATAAATGATGCAGCGGAATATTGGGAATACCAATGGTATACGGCACGCCCGCTTCATATTGCGCCAGCCACGGACGTTCTTTCCGCAACGCCTCGCGTCCGCTGACTCTCTTGCGGAAAACCGTGGATGAATCGCGCCATGAGCGTTGACCTGCGTCGCTTAAGAATCTTTCGATGGCGCGATTGACCGCTTCGCGTCGTTCCAACATGACCATGTGACCAGACGTGCCAATATCGGCATCTTCCGCGTTTGGAATACTTTTCGATACGCCCTCAAAGTATTCGCGCTCAAAGACTTGATCGCGATGTCCGCGAATGACCAATGTCGGCACCTTCAACGCCTTGAACTTTTCCCAGCCAAGCCACTTTGACAGGTTATGTTGATAAAAAGGTTTAAGCACACGCGGCGGAGCGGAGAGCCAGCGCCGCGTAAATAAACCTACGATACGTAACATCCAATTGGGGAAAAACAGGCCCAGCTTAAATAATGGTTGCAACTTGAATTCGCCTGGAGTTGCGATCAGAATCAAACGTTCGACTTGTTCGGGATGCTTGAGCGCATATTCGGTCGCGATAGCGCCACCGAATGAATGACTGACTAAAACAACCTTCCCCTTGACCCTCAACACATCCAGCGCGGATTCAAGATCAGTAACGATACGATCCATTTCATAGCCGCGCGTCGGTTTATCGGATAAGCCATGTCCGCGCAAATCCAAAGCAATAACGCGGTTTTCGATTAAAAATTTCTGGAGTTGATAATGCCATTGTTCGGCCTGCCCGCCGAAGCCGTGTAAAAAGACAAATGTCCGCTGGGGGTGATCGGGCGAAACGTCAATCGCCGAAAGCCGCACCAGCGGATTCGATGAGATTCGTATTTCACGCCGATACAGGTCGAGGTCTATATCCATGGAAGAAGTGTACATGAGAGAGGCGCGAATGTCAATTTCAATAACAACAACGGCCGGGATGCTCATCCAGATATTGTCTCTCAAAAGGTCTGTGCTATAATTTCTTACCTTATATAAAGCAAATTGGAGGAGGTATAAACTATGAGCGCCACTTTGAGTCTTGTGATTGGAATCATTGCTTTAGCCTGCATATTCGTGCTCTTTTGGGAATATCGTATTCGCCATCCAGATGTCTTGGTGCTTTACGAATCAAAAGGTCAGATCGGGATTCGAAAAGGCTTGATCTATCCGCGCCACTTCAGTCTTCCCCTCAAACGGACAACCTATCCGATTCAATTAAACATCGAGGCAACTGCAGAAGGAGATTTGGGAGTGCGCGTCAAACTTGTCGGATCGGTTGCGCCATCGGTTAAATATATCGAATGCCTGATCCGCGTCGGCGGCTGGGATCATGAAGCCGTGGCGCGCACTGCCAATGAAGCCCAAGTTCTAATCGAGGGATTGGTTAAAGAATATACCGAACATCTCGGAATCCACGCTCTTTCATCAACCGGCATCCTGACCTATTTGAACGAACACGCGACTCTCGTCGAAGAAAAATTTGGAGTTGAATTGGTCTCCATCACCATTCAGTCAGTGGAGCCAACCGATCCAAAAATAGCCGACGCGCTTCGGCAACAACAACAGGCGAGCCTGCTTGAAGAGACCGAACGCAAGAATCATGAGGCGCGAGTTGCCGCAGCGAAAGCAAAATATCAGGCTGATGAAGAAATTGCCGAAAGAGAATATGCTTTGGAATTAAAAAAAGCGGGATTAAAGCAAACCTTGCTCGAAAAAGAATCTGCACTGGCGCATCAGCGCTTGGAAGACGAGTTGGTACGCAACCGCATGCGTCTCTCATTCGAGAAAGAAGGATTAGAAGTCCTCCGAAGCAGTCCAGAATTATTGATGCTGACGCCGCAAGCTGCTCGCTTGGCAGAAGCGAGCCAAAACCTTAAGAACGCTCGCACCGTTATCTCTTTATCCCCACAAGAGCTTGAGCATGGCTCAGAGATTTTGGGTTTCTTTCAACGCCTGCTTGAAAAAGCTCTGGAAGCGAAAAAAGAATCCTAGTTGAGATGAAAAATTGAAAGTGCGACCATGACCTCTCAGTCGGATCCGCTCGACTTCTTTCGTCTAAAACCAATCCGAATTGCGCGGGTCTCGGAGGTGAGTGAAACAACCGCGGCCTCGCCGGTGCCGAAGGAGGAGCGCATTGATTTTCATATCGGTAACCCATTACAGGATTCAAGACTCTCCTCCGCCTTCTTGCGCATCGCACTCGGCATAGATGTCCATCAGGAAAATCTGCAAGATACGCAACCCGATGCGATTTTGGAACATCTGCAGTGGGGATCCTCGGATAAGCCAAAACTTGAGTTCATCATCCACACAATGCAAAAGAGTTCTCCATATATGCCGCGAGGCGGATATTTGCGGACAGCCCCTCATGCCGTGATTAAGGCGTTTTGTGAATGGGTGGATCATCAGCAGGAACCGTTGCATTATGAGACCGGTGAACAATCCGGCAGGCGGGAGATTATCCTCGCTTCAGGCGGGGTTCACGAAGCGCTGCGGATCATGCTGCTTGCTCTATCCTATTACTTAGAGATTACGCCAGCTCGCATTCTCTGCTACCGTTTAGAGCTCCTGCCGCAATTGAAAACCATCCCAAATCTCATGTTTGAAGACCTCGCCGCCGAGGAGCGAGTCGCGTACGAACAAGTTGAACAATTCCTAATCCATCAACCCAAAACTCCAACCTTTTTGCTAATCGGCGGCCCGTTGGGGGAAGAGACGCGACGTAAACTGCGCCTCCTGAGCATTGAGCATCCTCTGTTCTTCATCGAAGCCAACAATGCCCCAAATCACCTCTCCCTTGCCCGCGAAGCGAAATTGGTACAGCGCGTCATCCGATTACTGAATCCAGGGATCTTTGCGCGACGATTGGACACACTCTCCACTGTGTTCATCGCCGGCAATGCTGATTTTTTGAACGTGATCGAGAACGTTCATTTCAACCTAAAAGGTACGCCCTCCGCCTCCGAAGCTGAGCTCCTGACTTTTCTTATAGACCAAAAAATAACTCATCTTCAAACAGAATCTCCCGCGGAAGTGCCTCAGGTCAGACCCTCATTCGAGGGTCTGGGCTTAGGTATTGCCTCGGAAGCTGTTCTGCCACAACTAGCCGAAAAGGTAGAGCGACATCTCGAACAATTACTGAACAATTATGCCCGAACATTAACGAACTCCTTAGAGACTCTGGAAGAAAAAACTGAGGTGTTTAACCGCCGCCTTCAGAATGTGTGGAAAGACGGCATCTCGGACGAATTCCGAACCATCGAGGCAAACGAGCTTCTCGATTTGCTGGTTCAAAACATCCACAATCCTGCATGGCGTCAGGCGCTCCAACGCAGTTTTCTTAGCGCGTTTGTGAAGCATCAGCCACAATACCGTCCTGAAGCTTGTCACGTTACCAGCGGTTCATCCCGCACAGCATTAGGAATTCTTGGCTTTCATTGTGGCATCAGCGAAGTGGTGATCCCAGATTTGAGTTGGTCCTACGAACAGTGCTTTCCCAAAGTTCATGCGGTGCCATTAACATCGTCTTTGGAACTTGATGTTAACGCTCTCATCGCAAAAGTCGAGGAACTCTGCCGCCGCGATCCATCCTGGCCCGAGCGGGGGGCGATGGTAATCAACAATCCCCACAATGGAACGGGCCGGGTTTTCGCTGAAGAGAGCGTCCGCATATTGATCACTTACTGCCTGCAACACAATCTTTTTATCATTGACGATCTGGCTTATCAGAACGTAGTGCCCATTGACGATCTGCCGGAAATTAAAACCGCTCGCCAGATTGCATCCGAACTGGTGCGGCTTGGCGTTGTTGACGAGACACAGGCTGATCGAGTGATTACGGTCCATTCCATGTCCAAGACCGATTGCCTGGCCGGTGCCCGAATGGCAGTCGTTGAAATTCGCGATCAACAACTATCGGAACGTTTTGAAGCGCTGAATTCCCACATTCAACCGAACCTGGCCGCCATCTTTATCTGTTACTTGTTTTACCGTAACACCATCGACGCGGCCCGAGCTTACTGGCATTTACGTAACGCAATTTTCGGCGAACGGACGCAAGCTTTATTGGCTGCCGCAGACAACCTGCCGTCGGATCGAAATCCCTTTGGGTTGACCATTATCCCGCCAACTGGAAGCATGTATCCGTTATTACGCGTTGGAAAATTACCTGCTGGCTTATCTTTGGACTGGCTGGCCTCCTCGCTCGCGCGACGCGGGATAGGCTTGTTGCCGCTGGCAACCTTTGCGCGCACGGAAAAGGGATACGAAACCGGCAGATCAACCTTTCGTCTAACCCTGGGCGGCGTGGACAATGCAGAGGTTCTGCTGGGAAAGACTCGCCGCCTGTTGATTGATTTGAATCGTCTGATCGCCGAAGAGGAGGCTCATTACAACCGCAAACAACTATCGTTCCAAGGTCAAGAAGACACGAACAGCCGATCTACTGAACTCTTACATTCTTGGGAGATCGTCATAAAACAAGTTCTGCACTCTTGCCAGAATAGCCCTTTCGCACGCCGCTCGGGCCTTCTTCAGCCGCTAGATAGCCAATCTCTATACCGCGAATTCTTACAGCGTTATGTTCCGGAACGACTGGGGGTATTTCGCACCCGCCTGCTGGACCGAGCGTTCGTCAGTGATGAACTAATGCAGCGGGCATTGAACGATAGCGGTCAATATCTTGCTGAACGATTGGATCGCGAATTCATGAAGGATTCGCTCCAGCGGCGACAGGAACTGTTTCGATCACGTTCCTACGACCGCACCGTTCATCCGACTCAAATGTATTCTTTGCGGACAGAATTAGCTCTTGATGAGATCGTCAAAGCACTCATCGCACATGAACCAATCCATCCATCTCTGATTAAAAAAGCGGCTCAGGAATTATGGCAGGAATATCTCGGCCGTAATATAGCTATTAACTCACAGGATGAAGCGGATGAAATCCTGCTGGACCTTGCCGCGCAAATCGAAGGGGAGAAACATGCAGAACTGTTTTCAAACACAACCTTGTCGCCGTTCTTATCGTTCTGGAGCGATTGGGATGGAAGTAACCGGCCTTCGGGTCAGGGACATCGCTTGATCGCGGCGGTCGTGATAGAAAATGTCCGACGCATGAGCCGCATTCTCAACTTATTGCAGCAAGCCGACCCGCGCGCGGATGTAAATCCGGAGTTATCATCCGAACTTCG
>Ga0335081_10002902_pt1 | contig 26989 bp, 24 predicted proteins | sample Lox_Sample_35_FD_206713 | JGI IMG/M metagenome (GOLD analysis project Ga0335081, IMG submission 206713) | Soil microbial communities from Loxahatchee National Wildlife Refuge, Florida, United States - Lox_Sample_3.5 | ecosystem: Environmental > Terrestrial > Soil > Wetlands | place: USA...
CGCTCTGCACCCCATCCACACCGAATCCGTCGCCTGGATCGCGGGCATCACGGATTTGGAGCTGAGCGTCTTTTTTCTGCTGACGTTTCTACTCTACTTGCGCCTGGCGGAACCGGACTCCACCGCCGCGCCATCCTGGCGCTCCTTCATTCCCATCCTGATCGCCTATCTCTTCTGTCTCCTTTCGAAGGAGCAGGCGCTGGTCCTCCCTGCTCTGCTCATTGTTTACGAGCATTTCTATCGCCCCGGCGCGCCATCGGTCCCATTCCGCGAAAAATTCCGCCGCTATCTGCCCCTGTGTCTGGCCGCGGCCGCCTACCTCGTCTTCCGCCGATTCGTGTTGGGCGGGTTTGCTCCCGCTATCTGGCGTCCCGCGATGCCCTGGAGCAGTGTCATGCTGAGCGCCGTTGCTCTGATCGGCGCTTATCTCTGGAAGCTCCTCTGGCCCATCCACCTGATGGCCTTTTATGTCTTTCATGAGAGCAACAGCATCCGCGATCCGCGCGTCTGGGGCGGGATCGCCGGATTGCTCCTCTGCGCCGGCCTCTTCGTTTGGCTCTGGCGCCATGCGCGTCCCATGTCGTTCACCCTGATCTGGATGGGCGCGACGCTTGCGCCCGTGCTGAACGCCCGCTGGATGCCCGCGCAAGTTTTTGCCGAACGCTATCTTTATCTGCCTTCAGTCAGCTTCTGCTGGCTGGTCGGCTGGGGCGCGGCAACTTTATGGCGACGAGCTCAGGCCGAGCCTCGGTCTGCGGGCAGCCTCCTCTTACGGCAGGCCGTGACCGTCGGCCTCATCGTGCTGGGCTGCGCTTACGCCGTGATCGCCGTCGCTCGCAACCGCGACTGGCGCAGCGACGAAGTGCTGTACCGCCGCACGCTCGAGCAGCAGCCCGACGCGCAGATCATTCACACCAATCTCGGCGTGGTCTATTCGGATCGCGGCGATTGGGCGGACGCGGAACGCGAGTGGACACTCGCGCTCGGACCCGGCCAGCCCAATGCCGTCACCCTCACCGATCTTGGCCTGGTCCGCAAGAATCAGAAACGCTATGACGAGGCCGCCGATCTCTTTGCGCGAGCCATTCGCCTTCGTCCCAAATTCGCCGACGCCTACAAGGATCTGGCCGAAATGTATCAGGAGACGGGGCGCGTCGCCGACGCGGATGCGAATTTCCAGCAGGCCGTTTCGCTCGCGCCGCTGGACACCGGCGCGCGCAATCGATACGGAATCTTCCTTCTGGAACAAGGCCGGAGCGCCGACGCGCGCGAGCAGTTCGCGCGTTCCGCTGAGGCCGATGCCAATCAGGAAGCCTACGACAATCTGGGCGATTTGGATTTGGCCGCCGGCGACATGCTCAAGGCGCGCTCGGATTATCAGGCCGCGCTCGCGCTGAACGCCTTCGATCACCGCGCCGATTTCGGCCTCGCCGCCATCGACGAGCGCCAAGGCCGCATCGCCGACGCCATGCGGGAATATCGCGCCGGCCTCGAAACCGATCCCAGAAACGAACTGGCGCTTGCCGCTGTGCGGCGCCTTGCCGGGCGCGCCTCGCAATAAGGCGCTTCTTCATGGACCAAGCGGATTTGAACTTATCCGCCGCTGATATCGAGCGGCAGCTGCTGGCCTCGCTTTGCTCGCCGAGTCTGGACGAAAAAGCCCGCGCCGGGATCTTCGCCCGGCTCGCTTCCCACAAATTCGTTAGCGCCGATCACGAAACCATCTTTCAGGCGCTCCTGAAAATGCGCGGCGCGCCCGCCGCGCACATCCGCGAAACGCTCGGCGCCCGCCTCACGCGGCTCGGCTTTCCCGATATCGACGTCGGGCCGATCTTTGAAATCGAACCGCCTTCGCCGGACCGCATCGCCGCCCTTTTGGATCGGCTCACCCCTTAGTCCCGTTCACCGGCGAACCTCTCCGGCCTATCCTCAGCGCTGTCATTCTGAGGAGCGGAGCGACGAAGAATCTCTCCGGCCTCGTTCAAGAAATCCCATCGTTGTACGCGCTCGATACGGCTAGACTATCGCCCGAACCCATGTCCGCCTGCCCTCGCCGCCCTCGTCATAAGAAGCTTCGGCTCACCCTGCTGACGCTCGCCCTTTTTGCTTCGCTGCCCCTGCGCGCGCAAATGAGCACCGGTATGCTGACAGGGACTCTTCGCGATGCCGAAGCGCCGGTCGAGGACGCCACCATCGTCATCTCTTCCGATCTCGGCTTCCAAGCCAGCGTCAAGAGCGATGCGCGGGGAGCATTTGCTCTCACACTGCCGTACGGCCACTACAAGCTAACCGTGCAGAATGGGCGCGCCTCCGCGCCTTCGCCGATATCCATAGTCATCGACCCGCTGCAAAATGAAGACCTCCATCTCACGATCGCCGCTTCCGGAAACCTCCAGATCGAAACCCAAACCTCCGCAAGTCCCGGAGTCTGGGCCGCATCTCCCGGCGAAAACTATGCGGCAAGCAATACTGTTTCGGGCCTGATGCTCGGCCGCGAACCCGCCACTGCCGCGCAGCCTTTGAACTATTCCGGTCTCGGCGACAATCGCCTGGCCTGGCAATCGCAACGCGGGATTTCCTGGACGGGCACGCAATTCAAACTCCTCGGAATGGACGCCACGGACTCGTTCCAGCCTGGCCAGCCTGCGATTCTTCCCAATGTGGACGCGCTCGACGAAATCGTCGCGCGCTCCGGCTTCGCCCAGACAACCTCCTTGGCTTATGGCGCCGAGATCGGCTTCTTCCCTCCTCAGCCTGCCGCCGCATGGCACGGCGCTTTTTCCACCAGCGGCACGGGCGCCGCGCTGGCCTCGATCAATCTCCCGCCGCCCGCCGATCGAGGCGCGGTGCTCCAAAACGAGCAGTATCGCTGGCTCACGCGAGACGCGGCGGAAGCCGGCGGCGCGCTGGCCAAATGGGCCGATCTCTTCGTTTCGCTCGCGGGCCAATGGTCCTCGCAGACGGTTCCCATCGCCGCTCCGGGAAACGATCTGCATAGCCGAATGCTGTTCGGCGATACGCGTTTTCGCGCTCAAGCGGGACCAAATGATCAGTTCGATCTCCTCTACAGCGGCTCGCGCGACCATCTGTCGAATTGGGGCATGCCCGCGGGACTGGAGGTCCTGGCTGCGCAGCGCATTTCTGCTTCGTTCGTTTCGCCCTACAGCTTTCAGAACTTGAATGAAGCCGATCAATTCAACTTCCTGCAGGCCGGATGGAACCACGTCACGCCGAACACCCCTGCGGGCATTGTGCAAGCCCGTTACCAATATTCGATCGCGCATCTCGAGACCACTCCGGTCAATCCGCCGGTCGGCGGCTCGCCGCAAAGCCGCCTCGATCTGCTGGGTATAAACGCGTTTGGAATTGCGCCGCTGGCGAACGACGCCGCGCGGACTCGGCAGCAGGCGGCCGCATTCTGGCAACCGGCTGCGCTGCACGCGCTGAAAATGCGCCATCAAATTGTGGCCGGATTCGGTTTCGAGACCTCGTCCCCGGTCAATCGCTTCCGCGCTCCGTCGGACATGAACACCATCACTGCGGCGGGAGCGCCGGCCTTTGTCGAGGAGTTCAGTACTCCTACGGACAGCCGATCGATCATCCGGAACTCCTCGCTGACGTTCGCCGATCACGTTACGCTGGGAAATGCATTTTCGCTCGATCTCGGCGCCGTCGCGGACTTCTCGCGGGGTTCCCTGCCCGCGCAAACGAGTCCGGCGGGAAACTTCGCTGCGGCACGCGCGTTTGCCGCTCATTCCGATCTGATTGCCTGGAATAACATCTCGCCGCGCGCGGGCTTTTCTTGGCTTGTGCCCCACGGTGGAGGACTCGTCCTGCGCGCGACGTATTTTCGCGCTTACGAGCCACTGGCGGGGAGATACCTCGACTTTGGCAATCCCAATAGCCTCGGCGGAAACGAATATCAATGGATCGACCGCAATAGCGACGGCCTCTTCGAGCCGGGCGAACTGGGGCCGGTCGTGCAGCGCTTCGGCGGACCCTCCTCCTCCATTGCTCCGTCGCTCGAGCGGCCTTACGCGGACGAATTCGACATCGGCGCGCAAATCGCCGTGCAGATTGGGCCTTTGCGCGCGCTCGACTTGGGCCTCAGCTTCTTCCGCCGCGACGACAAACGCCGGCTCGCCGCCATCAATACCGGCGTTCCGCCTTCTGACTTTTCTCCCGTCTCCATCGCCGACCCGGGATCGGACGGCATCTCGGGCACGTTCGACGATCAAACACTCACCGTTTATCGGCAGAATCCAGCGACCTTCGGTCTCGATCATTATCTGCTCACGAATCCGCCGGACCTGCGCACGCTCAACAAGGGCGTGCAGGCCGAGATTCGCGCGAAGTGGGGAAATCTCTTCCTCGATCTCTCCTTCGTTGCGGAGGAGTCCGTCGGGCCGACCAATCCGGGCGATGCCGCCTTCGAGAGCGATCCCGGCGTGGTTGGCTCCCTTTACATGGACCCGAACACTCTGGTGAACGCAAGCGGCAGGAGCTTCATGGATCGCGCATTCCTAGGCAAGCTGCAAGGGACCTACCGATTGCCGCTCGGGATCGAGTTCGCCGCGATTGTGGATTACAACGACGGACTGGTTTTCGCGCGCCAGTTGCTGGTCGCGGGACTTGCGCAAGGACCGTTCGTGATCGATGCGACCCATCGCGGCACGATCCTGGAGGACCCGCTGAGCGGCAATCGCGCCGAGGGCGTGATCAACGGCAATCTGCGGCTATCGCGCGACTTTCGGCTTCCGCATGGCTCTCTGAACGCGGCGATCGATGTGCTGAACGTGGCAAACAGCCATTACAAGATTCAGGAAAACGACGTGAGCGGAACATCGTTCAATCTGCGCCTGCCCGTGGAGATTCAGCCGGCGCGCTTCGCGCGCTTTGAGCTGCGGTATTCTTTCTGACACGCGGTTGAGTTACCTTGCGTTTGACCCGTCTGATAAAATAGAAAAAAAACGAAACGTCAGGGCCGGCGGGTGCGGTCAGCATCCTGCAGGTCACCAAATCGAAGTAGCCATTGCTGATCGCTAAGGAATCGCCGAATCAAAAGCGGGGCCACGAAATCGAGGATAAGTCGCTTAGATTGATATTCTTGTGGGATGCGCAAAAATAAGCCGCTTGTTTTGATACTCTTGCACAAAAAGTAGGGGGGTACCCCCCAAATAGCTCATGCAGGACTTGAAGATTTTGCAGCGCGAAGCCGAATTGCACGAGGGTCGCTGGTGGGAGCCGGAGCCGAACGGCCGTATCCACTGCTACCTTTGCCCGCGTCACTGCCATATCGGGGAGGGGCAGAGCGGCTTCTGCTTCATTCGCGTCAACCAAGGTGGCAAGCTCTACAGCCTGGGCTACGCCTCGCCCGCCGCCCTGCAAATCGATCCCATCGAAAAGAAGCCGCTAAATCATTTTCTGCCCGGCACCAAGGTCTTTTCCCTCGGCACTGCCGGCTGCAACATGGGCTGCTTCTTCTGCCAGAACTGGGACATCTCCAAATCCAAGAGCGACCAGGTCCACTCTACCCACATTCCTCCCGAAGACGTTCCGCAACTCGCCCTACACTACGGTTGCCCGTCCATCGCCTTCACCTATAACGAGCCCACTATCTGGGGCGAGTACGTCGTGGACATCTGCAGCGCCGCCAGGGAGCAGGGCCTGCGAACCGTAATGGTCACCAACGGCTACATCACGCGCGAGGCCTTTCACGATATCTACGACCACGTCGACGCTGCCAACGTCGACCTGAAAGCGTTCACCGAAAATTTCTACGGCAAGGTCACGCTCACCCATCTCCAGCCCGTGCTGGACGTGCTCCTCTGGCTCAAGAACGAGACCAACGTCTGGTTCGAGATCACCAACCTGATGATCCCCACGCTCAATGACGATCCCGGCGAGACGCGCCGGCTCGCCGATTGGATCCTCGAAAATCTCGGGCCTGACGTTCCCCTGCACTTCACCGCCTTTCATCCCGATTTCAAGCTGCGCGATAAACCTCGCACTCCGCCGGAAACGTTGCACCGGGCTCGCACTATCGCCCGCGAAGCCGGTTTGCATTACGTCTACGAAGGCAATATTTTTTCGGATGGAGCGAACACGTATTGCCCGCGCTGCGGCGGCGTTCTAATTCGCCGCTCGTGGCACGACGTTACCGAGAATCGTCTCCGCCACGGCAGTTGCCCCGATTGTGGGCAGCCTATCGCCGGCCGATGGGAAAACGGCGCGACAATTCCTTCGCCGCCGCGTAACCACGGCGCGGCCGCCAAGTACGATTTCCTGAATTTGTAGCCATGCGCAATGTTTCGCTGGCGGTGCGATGGGAATGAGAAGCAGCCGGCTATCCTTGCCGCGCCGCTTCGGGAGCGAAGGTCATTTCTTGGGAGCGTTCACGGGATCGACGACGGAGTTCATGAAATGCTCGTATTCGGACATGGAGCAGCTATAGGCGTCGTCGAAGCCGCCGTGCTGCAGTGTGAAGATTTTCCGCCCGGTCCAGGTCTTCGTGTAGGCTTTGGGATCGTCGAACGTCACGTCCAGTTGGAGCGTATTGTGATCGATGCGCCGGAAGCGCTCCACCAGATGCAGATCCTCGCTATGCGGGCGTCCTGAGTGATCGAGCCAGGTCTTATCGTTAAAGCCGATGCTGTCGATCACCAGAGTATCGCCCTCGTACTTGCCGACTGACGAACCCCACCAGGTCGGATCGGGATCAGGCTTGTGGGGCTGGTTCATGGGAATCTGGCGCCAAGTCGGACCGTACTGATAAAGGATGTAAACCATGTCGGGGCCTTGCACGAAACGGAATTGCGTGGGGACCAGATAGATGCGCGGCACGCCGATGGGATCGCAATACTTGATGCGCGGATCGGTGGTGTCCACGAATGTGGCGTGCGGTCCTTGTTCCGGTCTTTCGGCATTCAGTTTGGCCAGAGCCCAAGGCTGGTAGGGCGTGTCGTCTTCGGGCGTTCCAACCTTTTTGTAGTTTGGATCGGAAATGCTGAAACTGGCGCCCCCGCCCGATTGAAGCGTAGCTCCCCAGTCGCCGGACAAATCCGGGATTTTGCCTTGAGCCGCGGGCTTGGAGTTTGCCGGCGGCGCCTGAGCTCCCGAAGTCACGGCAAAAGCAACTACTCCCAGCAGCACCGCGGCGGAACGCAGCCATCGATTTCGCATGGAAACTCCTTCTCTGAGCCGAGACGCATGGGATGCGGCGGCGAAAGTGGAACGCGAACGAGAAGCGGACTCAGCGGTCCGGATAAGCGCGAAGGATCTTGCCATCGGGGAAGGTCACCCTTTGTATGATTCCGTACGGCGAACCGTTTTTCGCGGCGTGAAACTCGATCTTGACCACGTCGCCCGTTTGCAGCGACTTCCGCATCCACTCCCGCGGCGCGAGCATGCTGGGCGGAGGAGCCTCGAGGGTCCAGTGTTCCACTCCCTTGTTGCCCGTGACATCGAAATGAATCTGGCAATGGGGATTGGTCCACTCGATCCCGGTGATGGTGGCCTTGGGAAAGGCGGTCATGTTGTCCATGTCATATCCCGCATTTCCGTGATGCGCCATAACGGCGCCAGCCATTGAAAAAAGAAAAACCGCGACAAATCCCGCTCGCTTCACTTTAAGCAACCTCCGTTTATCTCTCATCCGCGGACGGCTATCCTATGTGCTGTAGAGTATACATCTTGCGGCTGGTCTGTCGAGTAGCGGCCATCTCGGGCGGCGGGTCAGCATGAAATTTCAGGGTCCGGAAGGGCCAGCATCGTTCTTGCCCAGTACTGCTGCCATGTCTTTCCCTTACTACACCCAAGGACACTTCGCCGGACCGAACCAAATCGCGACCTCGGTACAGTTGTAGCTACCTCTTCCAAAGACTACCGTAGCGCCCCATAGAAGGATCGCGTCGGGCGGGGACGGCGCATTCCAGTCCTAGCATACGTGCCCGCTTGCGTTCTGAGGTCCTTAGCCTCGCCAAACCCACGCCCTGGCTAACACGGGTGGAAACATGAAGAGAACGATAGCAGCTTGTGCTTTGTTTGTGGTGTCTGTGGTGCTGGCAGTGTCCGCCAACATGCCGGTGGCCGCCGGCCAAAGCGCCAACACCAGTGCCGTACCCGTCGCCGCGAATTCGGCTGTCGTCGATCCGGGTCCACGGGGTGCGCCAGTTGGGGCGGGCGGATTTATCGCAAACCTCGGCGCCGCAGCCTTGGCGGGAGCGGAGGACGGCAAGATCCGCTTCGCTGAGTTGGAAACATTTCCCGGCGGGCTGGGGCCGCTGTACAACTCCGGGCCATCTGGAGCGTGCAGCGAATGCCATGCGCACCCGGCGATGGGTGGCAGCTCGCCCTCGGCGAACGCCTATCCCAACATCGGGCAGAATCCTCAGGCGACCCTCGATTACAACGCCGGCGGAGCAAACAATACCATTCCGTCTTTCATTACGCCGAACGGGCCGGTGCGCGAGATGCGCCTGAAGTTTACCCGCAATGCCAACGGAAGCCTGAATACCAACGCGCCTGACGGAGGGGTGCACGACCTTTACAGCGTCACGGGCCGGAGCGATAACACCACTTGCACGATTGGGCAGCCAAACTTCGCGCAGGAACTCGCTTCGAATAATGCCGTCTTCCGCATTCCGACGCCGACGTTTGGCCTCGGGCTGATCGAAGGCATAGACGATACGACGATTCTGCAGAATCAAGCGGCCAATGCCGCGATTAAAGCCAGGATGGGCATCTCCGGCCATGCCAACCGCAGCGGCAACGACGGCACCATCACGCGCTTTGGCTGGAAGGCGCAGAACAAATCGCTGCTGATGTTTTCCGGCGAAGCCTACAACGTCGAGGACGGCGTGACCAACGAGCTGTTCACGACGCAGCGGCCCGAGCCGGGGCATGTGCTTCCGCCGGGATGCAGAACGAACACCACGCCGGAGGACACGTCGAATCCGGGACAGACCGGGCCTGCGGTAAACAGCGACATCACCGCCTTCGCCGAGTTCATGCGCATGCTCGATCAACCGAAGCCGGCCCCGCAGACGACGGCGACGGCAACAGGCGGGGCGCTGTTTGCCATGGTGGGCTGCGCTCTTTGCCACACGCCGTCGATGAAGACGGGGACTTCGACGATCGATCCGGCGCTTTCGAACGTGCAGGTAAATCTATTTTCGGACTTGCTCGTTCATGACATGGGTAACGGCCTGGCGGACGGCGTATCGCAGGGAAACGCCAACGGACAGGAGTTCCGCACGGCGCCGCTGTGGGGAGTGGGCCAGCGCGTCTTTTTCCTCCACGACGGGCGTACGAGCAATCTGCTGCAGGCGATTCGGGCGCACGCCAGTTCGGGCTCGGAGGCGAACAGCTCGATTGCCCTATTCAACGCGCTCCCAGCGGCGCAGCAGCAGGCCATTTTGAACTTCCTGCGCTCGCTGTAAGGGAGGAATAGCTGTCGGCAGACGAATGAAAAAATGCCGGGTGGCTTGCGCCGCCCGGCATTGATTCCAGTGCCGCCTCACGTGGTGTGAGGCATTTTATGGTGGGTTAACGATGGTCCCAACGATCATCCCAGTCGCGGCCCCGGTGCTCGTTCGCCTCCTCACCCACGTGAGTGAAGACGGCGACGCAGCCCTGAGTTCCCCAACCGACGGCGGTACACACGTCGGTAGCGGGCGGCGTGGCCGGATGGATCACTACGAACACATGGTTATTTTCTCCGAAGGCCGCCAGGTTCCCCGCGCGATCGCCGGCGGGTTGGAGCCCATTCGGAAGAGGCAGGTTCTGCAGCCAACGGCCGGAGTCCGAGTCGATCACGCCGAGGACGACGGGATTGGCCGAGTTGCCGTCGATGGTCGAAGCCACAATGAAGTTGCCGTCGCCGGGGTTGAAGTTCACTTCATCGCCGCCCCCAACTTGAGTGACGCCCGGGCCGATTTGCGCGCCGTGCAGGTCGATGACCAAGGGGAAGGTCCCGCAGGAGACGAGGACATGGCCATCGTCGCCCAGAGCTTCACCGGTTCCGCTGCACTTGAACGGAGCGAGGTCGATCACGCCGGTAACGTGCGGACTGGGGCCCCGCGGATCGACAATGGCAATCTTTCCGAAGCCAGTGGTGGTGCCCGGCAAGGTCTGGAAGAAACGATGCAGTTGGGGAATCCAGAGGGGCTGTTCCAGCCCGCCCGTGAGCTCGCCTTGCGCCGAGAAATTGATCTGGCCGATCAGCGCATGCGTGTCCGCATTCACAAAGCTCACGTAGGGGGGAATGCCCGTGGGCTCATCATTGGCGACCATGACGATGTGGTCTTCCGGGTCATAGCCAAGCTCGTCGGCACGATTGCAGGCGGCTCCGCAAACGGAGACCGTGGAGCGATTGGCAAGCGAGATGGAGTCAATGATCTGCAGGTACGTGACGGACTTGGGATTCACGTCGGCGACCTTGAGAGTGCTGTCGCCATCGCCCGCCCAAACCGTGAAGTTCGGACCGGCAGTGACGCCATTGGGCCCTTCGAAATTGTGGTTGGTCGGCAAACCCGCAAAACAGACCGGGGTTCCGCCCACTGTTCCGGTGGTGATGCGGCCGATGAACAGATCGTTTTCGGCGTCGATGACTTCAACGGCGCCGTGGCTCTTGGCGCCGGTTATCAATGGGCAGGTGTCGGTAGGGCCGTTGTTCCGATCGGCGAAATAGAGCTTCTCTGTGGCCTGGTCAACCCAAACGATGTCGGTACTCGAAAGGGGGCTGCCGGGTACGCCGATGACGCCGAGAAGGGTCAGCGGGCTATCGTTGTCAGGTTCATGACGGTCACGGTCACGATCATCTCGATCGTGGTTAGCGCGGAGCATAGGGGAAAAAGCGATGACGATCCCTAGAAGAAGAGGAAGAACCGTTTTCACCTTGAAGAGAGAATTCATGGTGGAACCTCCATTTGAACTAGCGTCGAACTAGCCGACTACTGGTGGCGCGCATATTGGCGAAAAGCTCCGAGGGTTGTCAAGGATTCTGATGATGAAAGCGGGCTGGCTCAAGTATCTCGCCATGTCCAGCCCGGGTGTTTCCTGTATGTGGGAAAGGAGCGCGGGGCGAATGCGAATGAGTGAAAGCCAAAAAATTGAGCGCGTCGCGTTCTTGCTCCGCCCTTGCCCGGGTGCACCGCATGTGGTATTAGACATGCCCACAATTCAGCCGCGGAGAGCTGAATCGGAGCGCGAGGGCGCCCCCAGCCCATGTTCCCTGCCGGTTGCAAAAACAGTTCCGAGGCATAGCTCCGCCTATTCGGCGGCGGGTCGCACGGGTTTCTCGTTTCACGTGCGCGCAGAGGTTGCGCAACTTCCCCGGCTGAGCCGGGTTGAAGGGTGTATCACGGCGTTAGGGCTCCCAGCCCTTAAGTCCTCCCTGCGCAACTGCAAAAGCGTTCGAAGGTACAGGGCTGTTCATTTCGTGGCGACATGGGCCGTGGACGGCTTGGCCCGGTTGTGTATAGAACTCGGGAGGAATGAGCATGTCTAGATGCCGGCTGATCTTGCCGCTGTTTGTGCTTGCGGTTTCACTTACGGTTGGCTGCTCGGGGGTCGCAGAACCCGCTTCTACCGATACTACCTCGACGACCACGAGCACGTCTCCGCAGGTAACCCCAGCCGCGGCGGCGCGATTTCTGGAGCAATCTACTTTCGGCCCTACCACCGCGCAGATTTCACAGGTACAGCAGTCGGGATTTTCGGCATTTCTGAACAGCCAGTTCGGCACGCCGATGTCCACCTATCCCGATCCGGACGCCAGCGTGACGACGATGACTTCGACGCAGCAGGTCTTCTTCACGAATGCCTTGAACAATCCGGATCAACTGCGGCAGCGAGTGGCTTTGGCGCTAAGCGAAATCTGGGTGACCTCCGGCCTCACCATTCCGCCACAGGGGATGGCGCCGTACATGCGGCTGCTGCTGCAAGACGCATTCGGCAACTATCGCACGCTGATGTTCGACGTGACGTTGAGTCCGGCCATGGGCGACTACCTGAACATGGTGAACAACGACAAGCCCGGCGCCACTACGCACGCCAACGAGAATTACGCGCGCGAACTGATGCAACTCTTCACCCTGGGTCTCAACCAGCTAAACGAAGACGGTACGCTGGTGCTGGACGGCAGCGGCAATCCGATTCCCACCTACAGCCAAAACGACGTGCAATCTTTCGCGCGGGTTTTTACCGGCTGGACGTATCCGACGCAGCCGGGCATGACGCTCGTGAAGCACAATCCGCCTTATTGGCTTGGGGCGATGCAGCCTTTCGAGAGCAACCACGATACGGGGTCGAAGACGCTGCTGGCTGTGAACGGCACGCCGACCGTTCTGCCCTCGGGGCAATTGTCAACGACCGATTTGAACGGCGCGCTGGACAATCTTTTCGCTCAGCCGAGCCTCTCGCCATTCGTATGCAAGCAGTTGATTCAGCATCTGGTGACGAGCAACCCGAGCACGGCCTACGTCAAGCGCGTGGCCCTGGTTTTCGATAGCGGCAGGTTCCTCGGCTCGGGAGCCACGTTCGGCTCAGGCCAGCGCGGCGACATGCAAGCCGTGATCGCGGCGATTCTACTGGACGCGGAGGCCCGCCGGGGGGACGATCCCACGACGGCGAATGCGAGCGATGGCAAGTTGCGTGAACCCGTTCTTTATATCGCCAGCATCCTGAGAGCCTTCGGTGCCGTTTCCGACGGCGCTTTTCCCGTAAATTCCGCCTCCAGCATGGGCGAAGCTCCGCTCAACTCCCCGAGCGTTTTCAATTTTTTCCCGCCGGACTACGGGATACCCGGAACGAATTTGCTGGGGCCGGAATTTGACCTGCAGACGACGGCCACGGCGCTGATTCGCGCCAACTTCGCCAATTCGTTTGTTTTTAACAACAACACCGGCACGACGGTAAGCTTTGCATCGTATGCCAGCCTGGCGGCCAATCCGGACGCGTCGGGACAATTGCTCGACTCGCTGAACGCTCTTCTGCTGCACGGATCGATGTCGTCATCGGCACGCGCGAGCATCCTCACGGCGGTGAATGCGGTCGTGGCGGGAGCAAATCAAAACACCCAGCGGGCGCAGGACGCGATCTATCTGATTCTTTCGTCTTCGCAATACCAAGTGCAGCACTAGCCGAACCGAAGGGAGAAACCCATGGGACTGACACGGAGAGACTTTGTACGCAGCGCGTGTTGCGCGGCAGGAGCGTTCGGCATCGCCACGAACCTCAACCGGTTCGGCCTGATCGAAGCACTGGCGCAATCGGCGCCGGCTCCCTATCAAGCTTTAGTGTGCATCTTTCTTTTCGGCGGGAACGACAGCAACAACGTGCTGGTGCCGACGGATTCCGCGGGATACGCCAACTACGCCAGTCTTCGGGGGTCGCAGACGAATGGCGGCCTCGCACTCCCTATGAGCGGTGTGACCCCTTTGTTGCCCATAACGTCGATTACTGCGCAGAATGGCTTCACGTCATTCGGGCTGCATCCGAGCATGCCGGAATTGCAGTCCCTCTTCAATTTGAACAAACTCGCCTTTCTGGCAAACGTAGGTACGCTCTCGCAGCCGATTACCAATCGAACGCAATATCTCACTGGCAGCACGCCGCTGCCGGCCAATCTTTTCTCTCACGCCGACCAGCAGCAACAGTGGCAAACGCTGGAGATGAACGGATTCTATAGGAGCGGATGGGCCGGCCGGCTAGCCGATAGTGTGGAGCCTGTATTCAACTTGAACTCCGCATTTCCGCCGATCACGTCGGTGGCCGGTTCGGCGATCTTCAACAACGGAGTGACCACAAAACCGTATGCCATGAGTCCGAGCCCGAACACGACGCCGAATCTGAATCTGGCGGGTTATGGCGGCTCCACTGCCGGACTGGCGGCGGTGCAGCAATTGCTGACGTTCGATACGGGCGTCTCGCTCATCCAGGCGGCCAGCTCGATCATGACGAATACGCTGGCGGACAACAAGGTTCTGGCAGGCCTGCTGAACCCCCCGCCAACGATTACGACCCCGTTCCCGACGACGGGCCTAGGGAATCAGTTGAAACAGGTGGCCCAGATCATCAAAGTGCAGCCGGCTCTGAAACTCAGCCGGCAGATCTTTTTCTGCTCGCTGGGCGGGTTCGATACGCACAGCGACCAGATCGCGCTTCAGGGACCGCTGTTACAACAACTCAGCCAGGCGGTGAGCGCGTTTTATCAAGCAACCGTGGAATTGAACGTCGCCCAAAACGTCACCACGTTTACCATGTCGGATTTCAGCCGCACGTTCCAACCAGGCTCCAATGGCGGGAGCGATCACGCCTGGGGCAGCGTGCAGATGATTGTGGGCGGCGCCGTCAAAGGAGGAGATATCTACGGAACCTTGCCGGTCTTCACGCTGGGAGGGCCGAACGACGCGGGAAGCAATGGCCGGTGGATACCGTCGACGTCGACCGATCAATACGGGGCGACGCTGGCGCAATGGTTCGGGGTCAGCGCCGCGAATCTACCGCCAATTTTCCCGAACCTGGGAAACTTCTCCACGAAGAATTTGGGGTTCATCTAGGCGGGTGAATCAGGGCGGTCGCCCACCCCTCAAACCAACTGCAGATCCCTCGGTCGCCGCGGCGACCTCGTGATGACATCTGATCGGGGGCGTCGTTAGGCTGTTCTATGGCGTCCCCCGCCGGGCGGCGGCAGGCCCGGAATTGCAACGTAAGAAAACCAGAAATAGTCCTGAGAATCTCGCTCGCTCACCTGCTAAAAATAGCGCGCTCATCGAGGCTGGCGATGGTACGCGTCCGCCCAATCCATGAATTCGCGGAGGCGGCGGCGTTCCCGCCAAAGCAGAGAAAAGAAACGCGAGGGGCCGGCGGGCTCGGCTTCCGGACCGAAAAAGGTTTCCATGCGCCAGCGCAGATAAGGGCTGCGCCAGGGGCGGAGGCGATGGCCGCGCGATAGCTTCCAGTAGTACCTCAGCATGCGCATCGTTGTCTAAGCAGCCTTGTTCCGGGCAGCCGGTCTGCGGCCGACGCGGTTGCGACAGGCCGCGATGCAGTGTACCTTGGAGGCGCCAGGATGCGGGAAAGAGCTTTTAGACCCGACTAGCTGAACTGCTACTCAGCCAAGGAGATGGAATGAAGCGCCGCGACTTTTTGCGTTCGGCAGGTATCGTATCGGCGGGCTTGGCGTTTCCGGAGGCGGCGAAGCGCCTTTTTGCGGCGGAGACAAGCGTGGGCGGCTGGCGCACGTTCGAACTGACCACGCGCGTGGAAGTGCTCAAGCCATCGGGAATAACGCGCATCTGGTTACCGGCAGGCCTGATCTCCCCGACGCCATTTCAGAGGACGCTCGCCAATACATTTCACGCCGAGGGCGGCTCGGCAAAGATGACGGTAAGCAAAGCCGACGCGATGGGAATCGTCTTCGCGGAATTTCCCGCGGGCGCCAAGCCGGTGCTTACGCTCACCAGCCGGATGGCCACAAAAAATATCGCGGTGGACGTGTCCGCGCCTGGCGCTGGAGCGAAAGAGAGTCCGGCGGCGCTGAAGCATTTTCTGCGTCCCACGCACCTGTTGCCAACCGACGGAATCGTGAAAGAGACGGCGGACCAGATCACGGCAGGGTCGAAAACGGACGTCGATAAGGCTCGCGCGATTTACGAATGGATCGTGGAGAACACTTTTCGGGATCCTAAAACGCTAGGCTGTGGGCTGGGCGACATCCGCTTCATGCTGGAGTCCAAGAATCTCGGGGGCAAGTGCGCGGACCTCAACGCGCTGTACGTGGGGCTGGCGCGAGCGAGCGGGTTGCCGGCGCGCGATGCCTACGGCATTCGCGTGGCGAAATCGGAACTGGGATACAAGAGCCTGGGCGCCGCCACGGAGAATGTGAGCAAGGCGCAACACTGCCGCGCGGAAGTCCACCTCAATGGCTGCGGCTGGGTCCCGGTGGATCCGGCGGACGTGCGCAAGGTGGTGCTCGAGGAGCCGCCGGGAAATCGTCCGCTGGACGACGACATGGTGGTGAGGGCGCGCAAGCGGCTATTCGGCTCGTGGGAGATGAACTGGATCGCGTACAACTTCGCGCACGACGTCGTTTTGCCGGGGTCGACCGGCAAGGCGCTGCCCTTCCTGATGTATCCGCAGGCGGAGACGGCCGACGGACGGCTTGATTCGCTCAACCCCGATAGCTTCCACTACGAGATCATCGCGCGGGAGATCGCTGCGGGGAGCGAGAGAACGTAAGGACCAAAGGTCAACAGCAGATCCCTCACCGCCATCCGCACACAACGCGGCTGGGTTCCCGCCCCAAAACACGCAGAACCGGCGTGTTTCGGGGGCCCCGGTTCGGGATGACAGCGTAAAAGCCGGCAGGGGCGTACGCGACCAACTTCGGCGACGGCTAGATCCAACCCATACGATCACGCAAGGCGGTGATATGGGCGACGTGATGCCGCCCGTGCCAGGAGTAGGTCGTCAGAACATCGTCGAGGGTCATGGTGCCGCGCTCCGGATGGTTCAGGCGGCGCGCGAAATCTTCAGGGCGCAAGCCGCGCAGCAACTTCACCCAGCGCTTATGCAGGGCGTCAAGCAAAGTTAGCGACACCTCGATGGGTGTGTCCTGCGAATCTTTCAGCGCGGCCCACAACGCTTCGTCATATGGTTTGATCGTAGGCTCGTCTTCGGTGAGCGCCAGTTTGCAACGGACGTAGGAGTTCATGTGGCTGTCCGGGAGATGATGGATCACCTGCCGGACGGTCCAACCGCCGGGGCGATATTGCGTGTCCAGTTGCTCGGGCGCAAGCCCGGCGATGGCTGCTTTCAGGCGGCCGGGCGTTTGCTCGATGGCATCGATGGCCGCCGCGCGTTCGTCGGAAGCAAGCGGCGATTTCGATGGGCAGCGACCGATCGGATAGCGAAGATCGTCCATGGCTAGCCCTCCTCTTCCGTTCTGTTCTGTTCGGCAAATTGATTCACGAGTTTCTGATGCGCACCCAGATGCGCGCGGTGGCGGGTTTGCCGAGATAAGCTTTGTGGCCGGCGACGGAAACCGTGGTGGTCTGGTCGTACTCGCGATGCACCACGCGAATGCGCACGCCGGGGCGCAATTTGCGCGCGTCGAGAAATTCAAGGAAACGCGGGTCCTTTTCGTAGACGGCCAGAATCTCCACAGTGCGCCCCACGGGCACGTCCGCAAGGGCGACGGCGTTTTGCGAGCGCTTCAGGCGGGCCAATCCGCCGCGCAACGGCATGCCATGGGGGCAGGCGCCGTCCGCGCCAAAGCGGCGAATCAGCAACTGCTCGACTTCCGGCGATAAGCCATGCTCGAGGCGCTCGGCGGCGGCGTGGGCCAGGGTCCAACCGAGCCCGAGGATGTCGGTCAGAAGCTTCTCGGCCAACTGATGGCGCAGGGCCAGCCGTTCGGCTTCGCTGCGCCCTTTGCGCGTGAGACGAATATAGCCGCCGCGTTTGATGCGCAGCAGGCCATCGCGAGTCATGCGCTTAAGGGCGGCGGTGACGGCGGGAGGCGTCACTTCGAGCTCCTCCGCGAGGCGCGCGCTGATGGGGACTTGGTCGTCCTGCTCCAGTTCCCAGATGGCCTTCAAGTAATCTTCGCGGGAGACGCTCGTGGTTTCGCGGGGCACAAGAACTCCTAGAACCGGGGCCGCTGGGCGGGAGCCGGATCGTCCACTTCGGACTCCAGGCGGCCGAAGCCCGAATAGGCGCCGTCCAAATGACCAGAGGCCAATTTCAGGAAATATTCGTGCACGGCCGTATCTTCGGTGAGCTCGGGATGAAACGTGGCTACGAGAATGCGCCCGCCGCGCACAAGCACGGGACGGCCGCCCTCGCGGGCCAGCACTTCGATGCCGGGACCGGTCTCCTCGATCCAAGGCGCGCGGATGAAAACCATTTCCAGCGGCTCGGATTTGAGTTTCGAGGGAGCGCTGCGAACTTCGCTGGCCAACTGGCGGCCGTAGGCGTTGCGGGTGATCGCCAAGTCAATGAAGCCGAGCGACTCCTGCGCGGGAGCGCGCACCTCGCGCGCCAGCAGAATGGCGCCGGCGCAGGTGCCGAAAAAAGGCGCGCCGCGCGCGTTCAGCTCTCGCAGCGCCGCTTCGAGGCCCTCTTCCTTCAGGAACTTCAGCATGGTGGTGCTCTCGCCGCCGGGCAGGATCATGGCATCCACCTGGGCGGCCTCTTCCGGCGTGCGCACCAGCACATAGTCGACGCCCAGGCGCGCGAGCATGCGAGCGTGGGCCTCATAATCGCCTTGCACTGCGAGGATGCCGATCTTCATGGCAGTAGAAATCTTCCGAGTCCAAACGGTCGAATTCTTCGGCAAATGCCACACCCGCTTAGAATGACAACTGTAAGGGCGGGCGCATCGCTAAAAACAACTGCAGATTCCTCGTCGTCCGCGCGCAGCCGAAGCACCCGCACGTTTCTGTATCAGGCTTGCGCGCCGACGCGGACTCCTCGGAATGACACGGCGGGCTGACGTTCGCCGGCTACCAGCCACGCGTTTGCAGAAGCTCCTTGGGGTCGAGTTGGCGCACGTCCAGGCCGCGCATGGCTTCGCCCAATTCCTCGGAGGCTTCCAGCACGATTTTGGCGTCCTCGAAATGCGTGGCCGCCTTGACGATGGCGCGGGCGCGCTTTTCCGGATCGCTGGACTTGAAGATTCCCGATCCGACGAAGACGGCCTCGGCGCCCAGATATCGCACCAGCGCGGCGTCGGCGGGAGTGGCGATACCGCCGGCGGAGAAGTTCGGCACCGGCAGCTTCCCTTTCTGCGCAACTTCGCGCACCAGATCGAGCGGCGCGGCCAACTCCTTGGCCGCGTGCAGAATTTCGTCGCCGCGAAGGGTGGTGAGCCGGCGCATCTCGCCGGTGATCGTGCGCATGTGCCGCACGGCCTCCACGATATTCCCCGATCCGGCTTCGCCCTTGGTGCGGATCAAGGCCGCGCCCTCGGCGATGCGCCGCAGGGCTTCGCCGAGATTGCGCGCGCCGCACACGAAGGGCACCTTGAAATCGTGCTTCCAGATGTGGTTCTCCTCGTCGGCGGGCGTGAGCACTTCGCTTTCGTCGATGAAATCGACCTCCAGCGCTTGGAGCACCTGGGCCTCCGCGAAATGGCCAATACGCGCCTTGGCCATCACCGGGATGCTCACTACGTTCATGATCTCGCGAATGATGCGCGGCGAGGCCATGCGGGCGACGCCACCTTCCTTGCGGATGTCGGCCGGGACGCGTTCGAGGGCCATCACGGCGCAGGCGCCGGCCTGCTCGGCGATGCGAGCCTGCTCGGCGGTGGTCACGTCCATGATCACGCCACCCTTGAGCATTTCGGCGAGGCCGACCTTCACCCGCCACTGGTTATTGGCATTTCCATTGTTCGAATCCATCATTGACTCCTTGCGCCTTTGTCCGCGCGGGGGCTTCTTGCGGCTCTCTCCGCGCCCGCCTGATTCTCCCTATTGTATCGTTCCGGATCGATAATCACGAATCGCCCGCGTCCTCGCGCCAGCAGATTCCCGACGGCATCGCGGATCTCTCCTTCATGGTACAACTGGCGGCCTTCGCGGCGGGTGGCAAACCCCTCCACGCGCAGCTCTTCATCCACGCGAACCGGCAAAAGATATTCGATGGTGAGCTCGGCGGTGACGGCGCGAACGTTGCTGAAGCGGCTGACTTTGCTCATCGCTTCATCCAGCACGGTGGCGATGATTCCGCCGTGGATAAAGCCCGTCGCGCCCTGATATTCCGGGCCCAGGCGGAAGTGGCCGATGACTCGGCGGTTGGATTCGTCCACTTCGAAAGCGAGCTTCATGCCGCGAGCATTGCCGCCGCCGCAGCCGAAACAGGGATTTGCCGGGTCAGGTTGGGCCATAATTTAGGAGCTAACGCGCAACAGATCGCAGCGTGCGGCCGCCCGCGCGTGACCCCTATTATGAACGCAGATCTTATTTTGTGGCGGCGTTTTCGCCGAGCTTGCGCAGGCGTTCCTGAAGCTTGCGCCGGAGGACCGAGGGCGTATTGGGGTTGAAAGCCACGAGGTACCAGAGCGGCTGGCTGCGATCGCGAGAGAGCCAAGCCAGCGTGGCAGGATCGGCGTTCGGATGCCGGGCCACATTTTCGCGAATGGCGCCGTAGGGGTGGCGGGCCAGACGGCTGAGCGTCTTGGAGGAGACCTTGGGGTGCTCGCTGATGAGGCGCAAAAGGTAGAAATCGGCCTTGGGCGCCTGCTTGACGAGCTTCTCCAGTTGGTCGGGGCTGGCTTCCGCGCTCAGCACCAAGCCGACCTTTTCATCCCAGGAGGCGTTTACTTCGTTGAGTTCCTTGGTGCGGGCGTGGATCAACTCCTCGAGAACGCGGCGCTCGTGATTGCGTCGCGCCGGCGTGACGGTCGATCCTTCGAGCGAATCGAGCACGCGCAGCAGATGCTGGCGCTCGCCGAAGACGATCTGGGTGGTGCGCCGCGAGGAGTTCCGATTGTCGTTTTGTACCAGGTCTGAGCGCCTCATGCCTGCCTCATCCCGGGATGCCTAATTCCCCGGCCAACCAGGCCAGTTCCAGGTCCCGGATAAACAGATTGTTGGAGTCGAGGCATCTCCCCGCCTCGATAACCCTCTTCAGCATCAAGCCCGCGAGATCGATCTTTTCTTCCCGGCTCAAGCTGCGCCGCCCGCCCCCGAATCTCTTCAACGAATCGCCAGAGACGCCTACGGCCACATCCTCGGCTTCGCTTTGGGCCGAATCGTGCGGCGCGGATCCAACCGGCGTCACGCGAAAGAAGTACAGCTCGGGACGGTCACCAACGGTTAAAAAACCGGCCCGCAGAAACTCGGCACTTACGCGGGCCCCGCCGGGTGCGGTGGCCTCGAACCGTTCGAAAAGCGGTTCGTATCTCATCGGGAATTATGCCGCGTCAGTTAATGGTGAGTAAAGCGCGACTGCCACGCGCGATTTCCAATTCGCCAATACTAGGACGCGCTGGAAGCGCCGCAGGCGGGCGCATTTCTTAGTATTGAGCCGCCGCAGGAACGCCGAACCGGCTCCTGGGGGCCCGCAATTCCGGACTAAGTGCGGCGGCCCGGATGCGGGAGTTCGAGAAATGGATTGGCGGCGCGTTCCTGGCCGATGGTGGTCACGCCGCCATGGCCGGGATAGACGATCGTCTCATCGGGCAGGACTAGCAGCTTCTGATGAATGGAGCGCAAGATCTGCTCGAGCGAGCCGCCCCAGAGGTCGGTGCGGCCGATGCTTCCGGCGAAAAGCGTATCTCCGGCGAGGAGTTTGGCGGCATCGTTTTCGTTTTTCCGGGGCGCGAGATAGAGAGAGATGCTGCCCGGGGTGTGACCCGGCGTGTGCAGAATATTGGCCTGGAAGCGGCCCCAGCGCAACGTATCGCCTTCGCGCAGAAGCTTATCCACCTGGGCGGGGTCTGGAGCGCGCAATCCGATAAACGCGGCCTGCACGTCCAGATGGCGGTAAAGATCCATGTCGTCGCCATGCATCAGCACGGGCGCGCCCGTGGCCTGCTGCATTTTGCGCAAGCCGCCGACGTGATCGATATGCGCGTGCGTGCTGACGATGGCCTTCACGGTCAAGCGATGCTTGGCCAGGACGACTAGAATTTTGTCGGCTTCGTCGCCGGGATCGACGACCAGCGCTTCGCGCGTTTGCGGGTCTCCGATGATGGAACAATTGCATTGCAACATGCCCACGGGGAGGATTTCATGAATGATCTTTTCCTCGCCGGGCGCTGCGATGGGGTCTGGAACCGGATGCACCATGAATATATTTTAAGGCGTAACCCACGGCACTTCCAGGCAGCACTTCCAGCACTTCGGCGGCCTCCGAAGCTCTTCTGTTAGACTGGCATGGTGAGTGAATCAAGGGCGCAAGAAGCTCTCCTGGAAACTCCGCTGGCGGCGACGGAGCGCGCCGAGGGCGCGGAGTTCGCCGAATATTTTGGAGAGCGCTTACCGGCGCAGTTCGGCGATCCGCTCAACGAATATCGGGCGGCACGGGAATCCGCCGCGCTGGTGGATACGAATTTCCGCGCGGTGTTCGCGCTCACCGGCCCGGACCGGGTCCGCTACCTCCACGCCGTCACGTCGGCAGATCTCCGCGATCTTGCTCCCGGCCAGAGCGCGCAGGGACTGCTGCTCAACGCGCAAGGACACATGCTGGCCGAGCTTCTGACGCTGGTGCTCGAGGACCGCCTGCTTGTGCTGAGCCATGCTTTCCTGCGGCAAAGGACATTCGAGACGCTGGACAAGTTCATCATTATGGACGAGGCGACGCTGGCCGATGAGACTTCGCAGACAGGGACCTTGACCATCGCAGGGCCGAAGGCTCCGGAGGTTCTGGGCGAATTAACGGGGATCGATCTCGCGCAACTGCCGGCCGGCACGCACGCCGCCGCACAAATGCAAGTTCCAGGCGGCACAATTCCCTGCCGAATCCTGCGCCACCCGGGGTTCGGTTTGCCCGGCGCGGAGCTTCTGCTGCCGCGAGAAGCGCTGGAGCCTGCGTGGCAGGCGCTGGGCGCAGCGGTGCGCGCGCGGGGCGGATCGCCTATCGGGTATCGCGCGATCAACATGCTGCGCCTCGAAGCCGGTATTCCCTGGTATGGCGCGGATTTCGACGAGCACCAGATCCCGCAGGAGGCGGGGATCGAGTCCACGCACATCAGCTTTACCAAGGGCTGCTATACGGGTCAGGAGATCGTGGAACGCGTGCGCTCGCGCGGCCACGTCAACCGGCGGCTCGCCGGGCTCGCTTTCAGCGCCGCGGAAGTTCCGAAGCCGGGGACGGCGATTTTCGCCGCCGCCAGAAGCGCTGACGGAACAGCTTCCGCGAGACCAATCGAAGCAGGGCACGTCACGAGTGCGGCGTTTTCGCCTTCGCTCGGGAAAGCCATTGGAATGGCTTTTCTGCGGCGGGAATACCTCGCGCCGGGGACGAAACTCGTTTTTGAGAGCGAGCGCGGAAAGGCGTCCGCCGAAGTGATCGAACTGCCGTTACAGGCGCCTAGGGCGAAAAGTTCCTGAACTTCATTTGGAAAGGGCTCGGGATCAGGCGAGGTTCAGAGCCTTCTTCAAGCTGCCGCGCTCGTTTTGGATTTTCCGCTGCAATTGCAGGATGCCGTAAAGCAACATCTCGGGACGCGGCGGGCAGCCGGGGACATAAACGTCCACGGGGATGACTTGATTCACGCCCTGCACCACGGCGTAGTTATTGAAGACGCCGCCGGAAGTGGCGCAGACACCCATGGAGATCACCCATTTGGGCTCGGGCATTTGTTGGTAGAGCTGGCGGATGACCGGGGCCATCTTCTGGGAGACGCGGCCGGCGATGATCATCAAATCCGCCTGGCGCGGCGAGGGCCGGAAAACTTCGGCGCCAAAGCGGGCGATATCGTAACGGTCGGCGGCCATGGACATCATCTCGATGGCGCAGCAGGCGAGTCCGAAGGCCAGCGGCCAAAGGGAACTCTTGCGGGCCCAGTTCACCGCGTTATCGAGCTGGGTGAGGATGATGCCTTCGTTTTGCACGACCTTGGCCAAGTCTTCCGGCTTGTCCAAGGTTACGTTTCGGCCGCCATTAACACTCATTCTTCCCTCGTCGATATTTTCTCACGCGGACGCGTATTGGCCAAATACAAGTGCATCTCTAGTTTTTCACGCTCATACCGCCAGGACGATTTTGCCGAATTGCTCGCGTTGCTCCATGCGGAGGTGCGCCAGGACGGCCTCAGCCAAGGGAAAAACGCGGTCGATCACCGGGTGCAGCCGTTTCTCGCCGACCAGTTTCAAAACCGTGAACAACTCGGCCCGGCTGCCCATGTAGGAGCCGAGTAAAGACAGTTGCCGGGCGAAGAGATAACGCAAATCGAGCTGGGCGGCAAAGCCGGTGGTGGCGCCGCAGGTGACCAGGCGCCCTCCGATGGCCAGGCTCAGAATGCTTTGCTCCCAGGTAGCCGTGCCTACGTGCTCGAACACCACGTCCACGCCACGCTTGCCGGTGAGCCGCCGGACTTCGTCGGAGATCTTCTGCTGCGTGTGGTTGATCACTTCGTCGGCGCCCAACTCGCGAGCTTTATCCAGCTTGGCGCTGCTGCCCGCCGTGGCGAGCACGCGCGCGCCCATCAGCTTGGCGATCTGGATAGCCGCGCTGCCCACGCCACTGCCCGCGCCGAGGACCAAGACCTCTTCACCGGGCTGGAGGCGCGCACGCGCCACGAGCATGTGCCAGGCCGTGAGAAATACGAGGGGAACGGCGGCTGCTTCTTCGAAGGAGAGCCCCGCCGGCATGGGCAGCACGTTTTCGTCGGGAGCGACTATGTATTCCGCGCAGCCGCCATTGCGGCCATACCCGAGAAGCGTGTATTTGCGGCACTCGTTGTCCTTCCCTGCCGCGCAGGCCGCGCATTGGCCGCATGAGACGCCGGGAGCCAGCACGACTTTGTCGCCGGTGTGGACACGCGCGGCGAGATCGCCCGCCGCGGCGACTTCGCCGGCGATGTCGCTTCCAGGCACCAGCGGCAGCGGAAAGGTCACGCCGTTCAGGCCCTGGCGCACCCAGAGGTCGAGATGGTTCAGCGCGCAGGCGCGCACGCGGACCAGGACTTCATTGGGACCAGGCCTGGGATCGGGGATTTCGGCGTGCTGCAAAACTTCGGGCCCGCCGTGTTTGGGGATAAGGATCGCGCGCATTTGATTTAGCCTCGGCTGAAAGCAAAGTATATGTCGCGGAGCTTGGCGCGCTCAATGCGCTGTTCCAGGATTTCGAAAGAAAGATGATAGTGTGGCAGCCGTCATCCGGCGATGACACGAGGACGATACGAGCGATGATACGAGTGGTGGCGGGGATAATCGAACGGAGCGGGCGCGTGCTGATCTGCCAGCGCCGCCCGAGGGGAGCCTTTGGGGGCAAGTGGGAGTTTCCCGGCGGGAAGATGCGTCCGAGCGAAACGCCGCGCCAGGCGCTCCAACGCGAGTTGCGCGAGGAGCTGGGTACGGGTTCGACAATCGGGGAGACCGCCACGACGGTGCGGCATCGCTATGCGGAGATGAGCGACGCGGTGCAAATTCTGTTCTTGCGCGCCAAGCTCGAGGGAGCGCCGAGAAATTTGGCCTTTGAGAGGATGGCGTGGGCGCGATGCTTGGAATTGTTGCGCTACGACTTTTTGGCCGCGGACCGGCGCGTGATCGCGGCTTTGGTGCGCGGCGAAATCTGAGACGGGTCGATTTAGGACGGAATCGACCAGCCGCCATCGACGACGAGGACTTGGCCGGTGACGTATGCGGCGCCGATCAGGTAGACGACCGCGTCGGTGATATCACTCGCAGAGCCGGGGCGCTGCAACGGAGCACTTCGGGCGGCGCGCTGGGCGACATCGGGAGCGTCTTCGGAGAACGATATGGTACCGGGCGCGATGGCATTGACGGTAATCGCCGGAGCGAGCGCCCGGGCGAGAGTGCGCGTTAGCATAATCACTCCGGCTTTCGAGACGCTGTAGGCGGTATAGGTGGGCCAAGCCAGGAGTCCGCCGAGCGAAGAGAGATTGATGATGCGGCCGCGCCCGCCGCGCACGAGAAGAGGAGCGGCGCGCTGGGCGGCGAAAAACTGTGCTTTCAGATTCGTGTCCACGATGGCGTCCCATTCAGCTTCGTCCGTCCCACCGACAGGAGTGGGCGAAAAGATGGCGGCGTTATTTACGAGGATATCCAGGCTGCCGAAGGCTTGCTCAACGCGGTCGAACAAACCATTGATTTCGGTGACGCGGGAGAGCTCCGCTTGCAGGCTTAGCGCCTCGCCGCCAGCGCCGACGATTTCCGCGGCGACGGCTTCTGCTTCAACCCGCGAGTTACGATAGTGCACCGCGACCCGCGCGCCTTCGGCGGCGAGGCGCAAGGCGATGGCGCGGCCGATGCGGCGTCCGGCGCCAGTGACCAGAGCGGTTTGTCCCTTTAGCGAACTCATGCCGGACAGAAAATTTAGCACAGGGCGCGGCGGCCGCGCTTTGACGTAAGGCGCGGGCGCGCCATACGTTAGAATCTTGCGGCTCGGCTCGCGCCTAGGCCGATCGGGAGAACTTCAGGAGGGACGATGAAATTGGATCTGCTGGCGATGGCCGCGCATCCGGACGACGTGGAACTCACTTGCGGCGGCACGCTGATCAAGATGGCGCGCCAAGGCTATGCCGTGGGAATTTTGGACTTGACCGAGGGAGAAATGGGCACGCGGGGGTCGATCGAAATCCGGCGCAAGGAGGCGGCAGCGGCGGCGCGCCTTCTGGGCGTGACCCATCGCGAGAACCTGGGCCTGCCCGACGCGCATCTGGAGATGCGCATGGAATACAAGCTGGCCGTCGCCCGGCGCATCAGGGCGCTGCGGCCACGCACGGTGATCCTGCCGTACTGGGAGGGGCGGCATCCCGACCACTACAACGCGGCGCGGCTTGGTTACGAGGGCTGCTTCCTGGCCGGACTGAAACGGCTGGACCTGCAGGGCGAGGCTTACCGGCCGTTCAAGATTCTGTACTCCACGACGTACGATCGCACCGTGCGGCCTTCGTTCGTGGTGGATATATCGAAAGAGTTCGGACGCCGGTCACGGGCGATCCTGGCCTACCGTTCGCAGTTCCAGCCGGTCGGACGGCAACGGAAGTCCAAAGTGTATTTGCCGCTGGACAAACTGGTGGACGAGGTGCATCTGGTGGCGCGGTTTTATGGAGACATGATCGGCGTGGAATACGCCGAGCCATTCCTGGCAAAAGAGGTGATGCAGGTCGAGGACGTGATCGACCTGCCAGTGCGCTCGATCTAGGCCGCCACTGTCCCACATTGCGCAACGAATTGCACTTCGGCGCAGTCCTTCGCGCCCCTAAAACCTTCCGCCTCAGCGTCAATCTGATCTGGTACTGGACCTGCTAGCACTCACTTTACCCAGCTCTATTCCTAGACTATCCGGG
>Ga0335081_10002903_pt1 | contig 26983 bp, 18 predicted proteins | sample Lox_Sample_35_FD_206713 | JGI IMG/M metagenome (GOLD analysis project Ga0335081, IMG submission 206713) | Soil microbial communities from Loxahatchee National Wildlife Refuge, Florida, United States - Lox_Sample_3.5 | ecosystem: Environmental > Terrestrial > Soil > Wetlands | place: USA...
GAGCAGCGCGGTCCCGTTTCGCAGCGGCAGCTCGATCGTGAACCGTGCGCCTCCGCCCGGGGCATCGGAAATCGTAATCCGGCCCCCATGGTCCGAGACAATCCGATGCACGATCGCCAGGCCGAGCCCGGTCCCGCCCTTGGTCTGCTTGGTCGTGAAGTACGGCGCGAACACCTTGTCCTTGAGCTCGCCGGGCACGCCCGGGCCGTTGTCCTCGACGACGAGCAGCGCGCGATCGCCGGCGTCGCCGCGCCGGGTGGTCACCGCGATCCGGCCACCGTCGCGCCCGTTGATGGCGTCGCGAGAATTTTCCACCAGGTTCAGCAAGACCTGCGTGAGCTGACCCTTGTCGGCATCGAGCAGCGGCAGATCGGGCGCGAGCCTGGTGTCGACCGTGGTCGAGCCCTGGTAGAGCGCGAGCGAGGACCGCACGATGTCGTTGAGGTCGACGCGCTGGAACTCGGGCTTGGGCATGCGCGCGAAGTCCGAGAACTCGGCGACGATGCGCTTGAGCCGGTCGGCCTCCTCGAGCACGGTCTCGGTCGACTCGTCGAGGATCTCGCCGAACTCGGGGTGGTGCTTCTTGTAGCTCTTGCGCAGCGTGTCCATCGCCATCTGGATCGGGGTCAGCGGGTTCTTGATCTCGTGCGCGAGCCGGCGCGCGATGTCCTGCCAGGCCGCGATGCGCTCGGCGATCACCAGGCGCTCCTTCGCGGTCTTGAGATCCTCCATCATGAAGTTGAACGCGGCGGCGACCGCGCCGACCTCGTCCTTGCTGCGCACCGGCACGCGGTGATCGAGATCGCCGCGCGCGGCGGCGAGCGAGCCCTCGACCAGGCGATCGAGATCGCGCGCGGTGCGCCGCGCGACGAACACGCCGACCAGGATGACCGCGCCGATCGCGCCGATCGCGAGCGCGGCGGTGGTCACGGTGATCCGCCACAGCAGGTCGTCCAGCCCGCCGTCGGACACCGCGGCCTCGATGTAGGCGACCGGGACGTTGTCGGCGTCGAGCAGCGGCACGCGGATCGGCGGATCCTTGGCGAGCTTCTGCCAGTCGGGGCCGCCCGGCAGCAGCGCGTCGCCGCTGGGCAGCACGACCCGCGCGTCGACCTGGCCCTCGCGGCGCACCGACGCGAGCACGTCCTCGGCGAAGCGCTTGCCGGCCTGCACCGCGACGACCTCGCCGCTGTAGCGCGCGAGCTGCGCGGCCTCGACCACGAGGATGGTCTCGAACCGCGAGCTCGCCATGATCTTCTCGCGCGCGAAGTACGGCTGGCCGTGCGTCGCGATCGCGCGCTGGCGCACCGCCGGCTGGGGCTCGGCGTGGATCGCCGAGTGATCGTGCGCCGAGATCAGCACGCTGTCCTCGCCCTCGGTGCCCTGGCCGGTGATCGTCAGCGTGTCGAGCGCGCGGCCGCGCATCACCGAGCCCGACTGGTCGCGGAAGCGGCGCAGCTCGTTCTCGTTCGCGAGGTTGCCCTTGGTGAGCTCGAGCAGGATGCCGCCGGCCAGCGGATCGTCGCGGCTGGCCAGCGACGCGACCGCCTGCTTGACCTCGGTGCGGCGCAGCTCGAGCTCGTGCTCGATCGCGTCCTCGACGCTGCGCCGGTTGGTCTGGTAGGCGTCGCGATACTTCGCGGTGACCGCGCGCGACGTGATCACCGCGGCGAGCGCGATCGGCACGAGCGCGGCGAGCGCGAGCGTGAGCGTGAACCGGCCGCGCAGCTTCACGGCCGGGTCCTGACCGGCGCGCCGAAGAAGAACATGTCGGCGTAGCCCGGCCGGCCGCTCGCGTCGAACGCGATGCCGCGCAGGTCGGTGCGGTGCCACATCCGCACCGCGCGGAACATCAGCGGCACGATCGGCGTGCGCTCGGCAAACGCGCGCGCGGCGGCCGCTGGATCGAGCGCGCCGGCGGCGAGCTGGCCGGTCGCCCAGTCGTCGTTGCCGGCGGAGAACGCAGCGCCGTACCACGCCGCGGTCTCGCGCAGCGGCTCGGCGAGCTGGCCGATCCACAGGTCGCACGAGCCGGCGGCGACGCGCTCGCGCAGCTGCTGCGCGGGCACGGCCGACACGGTCGCGGCGATCCCGAGCTTGTCGAGCGCGCGCACCACGCGCTCGGCGTTCTCGCGATCGTCGGGCCGGGTGTCCTCGACCAGGATCTCGAACGCGAGCGTCGCGATCCGGCCGGGCTGGAGCTGCGGCACGCGGCGCGCGGCGTCGGCAAGCTGCGCGGTCGCGCCGGCGAGATCGCCCGCGCGCGCGGCGGCGTCGAGCGGCGGCGCGCCGGCCTCGACCGGGATCGGCGCGCGGGTCGGCAGCACGACCTCGCCCGAGCCGATCGTCGCGAGCCCGCCGCGCGCGATCGCGAGATCGAGCGCGCGCCGGAACGCGCGATCGCCGGTGATCGCGGCGTGGGCCTGGCCGAACCCGACGAACGCGAGCACCGCGGCGGGGCTGTTGACCTCGGCGGCGCGATACGTCGGCTCGCCGCCGGCGAACGCCGAGGCGCCGCGGACCGAGATCTGCGCGCCGCCGGTCTCGAAGTTGCGCGCCTCGCCATCCGGCGTGTCGTACCAGCGCAGCTCGAGGTCGACGTAGGGCCGGCCGGCGAAGTGGTCGTCGAACGCGCGCAGCTTCAGGCGATGGCGCGCGCGATCCCACGCCTCGACCGCGAACGGTCCCGTGCCGATCGGATGGTCGCCCGGCGGCTTGCCCTGCTTGGTCACGGCGGTCTGCGGCAGCGCGAGCATCAGCTCGAGGTCCGGGGTCGGCGCGCGCAGCGCGAGCTCGATCGCGTCGCCGTTGGCGCGCACCTCGGCGACCGACGCCAGCACCCAGGGCGCGGTCGCGCGGGTGCGCTCGAGCGACGCCGCGACGTCCTGCGCGGTCAGCTCGCTGCCGTCGTGGAAGCGCACGCCCTTGCGGATCGCGATGCGGACGGTCGTGCGCTTCTCGTCGTAGACCGGCGGGCCGAGCGCGAGATGCGGCTGGGCCTCGCCGTCGCCGTCGAGCCGGTACAGCGTGTCGAACACCAGCTCGGCGACCGTGGCCTCGGCGTGGCTCCTCGCGAGCGCCGGATCGAGCGTGGCCGGCGCACCGAGCAGCGTCGCCTCGACCTGGCCGGCGTAGCGCGGCCGGGTCTCGCCGTGCGCGATCGCCGCGCAGGCGACGAGCGCGAGCGCTGCGCGCCTCAATCGAGCCTCCACAGCTCGACGTGCCCGGGCTGATCGGGCGCGAACAGCCGGACCACCGCGATCACGTGCGGCGCGCCATCGCCATTGACGTCGGCGACCGCGAGGCCGACCACGCCCTCGGCGCTCGCCGGCTTGCGCAGCCTGGCCCGCTTCTCGTCCTCGCCGAGCGTGAGCACCTTGACGTAGTCGCGATCGCCGGGCGCGACCGCGGCCGAGTACACCAGCTCCGGCGCGCCGTCGCGATCGAGGTCGGCGAGCTCGAACGCCGTGCCGACGTTGGCGTAGCTGTAGTGCGCGGCATCGGCGCACGCGCTGCCGTCGGCGGCGCACCGCGCGACCGTGACCTCGAGCTTCGAGCCGGTCGACAGCTGCGCGCGCAGCTTGAGCGGGTAGCCCTGCGGATCGACCGCCGCCGCGCAGCGCGTGATGAACGTCGCGGCCGCGCCCTCGCCGAAGTAGTTGCGGCCGGGCACGAGCTGCGCGCGCTCGCCCGGGCACAGCTCGAACCCGGGCTCGCCGGGCTCGCCGACCAGCACCTTGCCGCGCCACGCGACCCGCATCCCGCGCTGGAAGCTCGACACGCTCGCGATCACCGCGCCGCGCTCGACCACCGCGGCGCCGACCGTGTCGCGCGGCTCGGGCACCGCCGGCTCGCCGGTGAACGCGACCCGGCCGAGCTCGCGCGGCCGGCCGGCGAGCGACACCGCGATCACCTCGCGTGCGGTGACGATGTAGAGCTCGGCCTTGCCGTCGCCGTCGAGATCCGCGGCGGCGACCGCGACCGGATCGGCGCCGAGATCGATCGGGCCGAGCCGCTGCGCCCGCCAGCGCGGCACCAGCGGCACGGGCGGCACCAGCTTGGGCGCGCGCGCCGCGACCGCGGCGTCGAGCCGGGCGCGGGCCTCGCCGGCGAGCCGGTGCAGGAAGTCGTCGTCCGCGCGCGCCTGCGCCGACCACGCGATCAGCGCCACCGCGACGAGCCGCCTCAATCGCCGTACTCTCCGAGCACCTGGCTGTCCTCGGTCGCCTCGCCCGGCTTGGTCGCGGTGATCGTCGGCTGCGTGCCTTCGAGGAACACCTCGTCGAGCGTGGTCTTCTTCGGCGCGCCCTCGGGCGCGAGCAGGCCGGTCTCGCGATCGATCGTCGCGGTCACGACGTGCGGCGGGCGCGGGAACTCCTTGCCGGTGAGGTTCATCTGCTTGGCGACGTCGATGAAGATCGGCGCGGCGACCCGCGCGCCCTGCTCGCCCGGCATCGGGCGGTTGTCGTCGTAACCGACCCAGACGCCGATCACGATGTCGGGCGTCATGCCGATGAACCACGTGTTGCGCGCCTCGTTCGACGTGCCGGTCTTGCCCGCGATCGGGATCTTCAGCTTCGCGCCGACCTCGGCCGCCGTGCCCTCGGTGGTCACCGACTCCATCATGTTGGTGATCACGTACGCGAGCTCGGGCGCCATCACCTGCTTGCCCGGCTCGGCCGCGACCGGCTTGCCGTCGATCGCGTCGATGAAGCGCGCCGGCGCGTAGACGCCGCCGGCGGCGAGCGTCGCGTAGGCGTTGACCTCCTCGAGCGGCGTGACCTCGACCGAGCCGAGCGCGAGCGACATCTCCTCGGGCAGGTTGCTCTGGATGCCCATGCGATGTGCCATCGCGGCGATCGCCTTGGGCGTCACGTCCTCGGCCAGCCGCACCGAGACCGTGTTGATCGACATCTCGAGCGCGGTGCGCAGCCGCATCAGGCCGGTCGACTCGCTGGCCTCGAAGTTCTTCGGCATCCACTTCGCGACGCGCTCGGCGTTGGAGTCGACCCGGGTCGCCGCGGTCGCGCAGGTCACGCTCTGGTCGGGATCGTTGGCGTGGCACTTGCGGTTCGCCGCGTCCTCGAACGCGGCGGCGTAGACGAACGGCTTGAACGACGAGCCCGGCTGGCGCTTGGCCATGGTCGCGCGATCGAACCCGCCGACCCGCGTGCTGTAGCCGCCGACCATCGCGAGCACCTTGCGCGACTTGATGTCCATGATCACGACCGCGCCCTGCGGCCCCGGCGCGAGCTCGACGCGCACCGTGCGATCCTTCTTCGGCGGGTCCTCGGCATCGCCGGTGTGGGCCTCGGCGTCGGCCTGACCTCCGGGTGCGATCACCGCGACGATGTCGCCGGGCTTGAACCGCTCGCTCGGCTTCTTGACCTTGCCGTCGTCGTCGGGCGGGTTGTAGCGCGGGTCGTCCGCCGGCAGCGCGACCGTCGCCGGGTAGTGGCCGAGGTCGACCTCGAGCGAGCCCTTGTCGTCGTGCACCGCGGTGACCACCGCCTCGTAGACCTGCTTGGCGTCGGGCCCGCCCGCCGGCATCGCCTTGGCGAGCCGCACGATCTCGGCCTCGATCCGCTCCGGCTTCACGCTGCGCAGCGGCCGCCCGATCTTGTGGCGCTTGTCGACCACGCGCAGCCCGGCCTGCAGCGCCTTGACCGCATCGGCCTGAAGCTTCGGATCGAGCGTGGTGCGCACCTTCGCGCCCATCAGGTCGATCGGATCGCTGCGGTAGGTCGGCAGCTCCTTCTTGACCTGCTCGATCCACTCGGGCGCGGTGTCGAGCTCGGGGTACGGGTTCTTGACGATCTGCACCGGCGCGTCGATCCACTTCTGCGCGTCTGCCTGCGACAGCTTGCCGATCTTGACCATCTGGTTCAGCACGTAGATCTGACGGTCCTTGGCGAGCTGCGGGTTCTTGCCGTCGTGCAGCGCCTTGTACAGCCGCTCGGGCTCCTTCGGCAGGCTGGCGAGCATCGCGGCCTCGCCGACGTTGACCTGCGAGATGTCCTTGCCGAAGTACATCCGCGCCGCTTCCTGGACGCCGTAGGTGCTGTGCCCGAAATCGATCTGGTTCAGGTACAGCGTCATGATCTCCTGCTTGGTCAGCGCGTGCTCGAGCCGGCGCGCGAGGATGACCTCCTGGATCTTGCGCTTGAACGAGCGCTCGGACGTGAGCAGCAGGTTCTTCACGACCTGCTGGGTGATGGTCGACGCGCCTTCCTTGGTGTGGCCGGCCCGCAGGTTCGCGACGAACGCGCGCACCATCCCGACGTAATCGACGCCGCCGTGGCTCCAGAAGTTGTTGTCCTCGGCCGCGATGAACGCGTCGACCACGAACGGCGGGATCTGGTCGAACTGGACCAGCGTGCGGCGCTCGCTGCCGAGCTCGCCGATCACGCGATCGTTGGAATCGACGATCCGCGTGATCTGCTTGGGCCGGTAGTCCGCGAGCTTCTCGATGTTGGGCAGGTTGGGATCGCGGCCGTACATCCAGAACACCAGCGCGATCGTCGCCGTACCCAGCGCGGCGGCCGCGAGGATCACGATCGCGAGCCACTTGATCACGACGAGCGGCCACGGCCACGAGCGGCGCGGCTTACCGACGCCCTTGGGCAGCTTGCCCTGCGGCTTCCTGGGCTCGCCGGGCTGCGTCCACATCCGCTTGGTGGTGGCTAGAGGCATGGGCTTTTGAGGTGCAACTTGAAGGCCCGGCCGGGATGGCCGCGCAGCCAAATCATCCCCCGCTTGGGTCTGGTTTGCCACACGCGGCGTGTCTCGTCAGCCACGGGCGCGCTCGACGATCTGCACCGCCGCCCGGACGCCGAGCGCGAACCAGCGGGCGCGCAGCCGCGCCCGGCGATCGGGCGCGAGATCTCCTGGCGCGTTTATATAAGCCCGCCGGCGCGCCGCGATCCGGCTCATCGCGAGCGCGACGGTCACGCTGAGGTTGTAGCTCTCGGTGAAGCCGTACATCGGCACCGCGACCGCGCCGTCGCACGCCGCGATCGCGGCCGGCGACAGCCCGTCGTGCTCGTTACCGAACAGCACGGCGAGCGGCGAGCCGACGTCGACGTCCTCGATCGAGCGCGGCGCTCCCGGCAGGGTCGCGAGCACGCGAAAGCCCCGCGCGCGCAGCGCGGCCGCCGCGGCCTCGGCCGCCGGCCAGCGGACCAGGTCGATCCAGCGATGCGCGCCGCGGGTGACGCCGCTGGCGGCCGAGAACCGCGCGCCGGGCTCGATGACGTGGAGCTCCTGGATGCCGAGCGCCTCGCTCGTGCGGACCGCGGCGGCCGCGTTGTGCGGATCGTAGGTGTCCTCGACCGCGGTCGCGACCGAGCCCAGCCGGGCGTCGAGCACGCGCTCGATCCGCACGATCCGCTCGGCCGTCATCATCGGGGCCAGCACCTCGCACACCGCGGCCGGACCGTGTCGATCGATCATGCGCTCGATCGCGTCTGCCACGCCGCGATGATAACGTCGCCGCGTGCTCGCGTCCGAGGGAGTGGGACGCTTCGTGGGGGACCGCTACCGGATCGTCCGCGAGCTCGGGCGTGGCGGCATGGGCGTGGTCTATCTCGGCCGCGATCTGCGCCGCGACATGGACGTCGCGATCAAGTTCCGCTCGTTCATCCACCACGACGCCACGCTGTGGCTCAAGCGCGAGTTCCGCGCGGTCGCGTCGCTGCGCCACGCCAACCTGGTCGAGCTCTACGAGCTGGTCGTCACCGACCAGGCCTGCTACTTCACGATGGAGTACGTGCCCGGCCTCGATCCGCGGCGCCACGTCCTGCGCTCGCGCGTCCCGGTGATCGACCTCGAGCTCGCACACCAGGTCACGCACCAGACCGCGGTGTCGCTCGCGCCGCCCGCGCCGGCGCCGCCGCGCAAGGTGCCCGACGTCGACTTCGGCCGGGTGCGCGCGGTGCTCGCCCAGCTCGCCGACGCGCTCGCGTTCCTGCACGCGCGCGGCGTGATCCACCGCGACGTCAAGCCGTCGAACTCGATCGTGACGGCGTCGGGCGCGGTCAAGCTGCTGGACTTCGGGCTCGCGCTCGAGCACCGGCGAGCCGCCGAGGAGCTGGCGCGCGAGACCCGCGTGGTCGGCACCGCCGCGTACCTCGCGCCCGAGTACATCGAGCGGCTGACGGTGAGCCCGGCGATCGACGTCTACGCGCTCGGCGTGCTCGGCTACGAGCTGGTCACCGGCGCGCCGCCGTTCGGCGGCACGGTCAGCGTGCTGCAGCGGCTCGGCCAGCAGCTCGTGCTGCCTCGCGCGTCCTCGATCAACCCGGCGGTGCCCGACGATCTCGACGAGCTGCTCGCGCACGTGCTCGCGACCGATCCGGTGGACCGGCCGAGCGCGCTCGACGTCGCGCTGCGCCTGACCGGCGAGCTGTCGCAGCCGCACGCGGTGCGCCGCGTGCAGCGCTTCGTCGGCCGCGAGCGCGAGCTCGCGCAGATCGCGCGGCGGATCGCCGATCCCGAGCCGCGCGGCCGGCTGGTGCTGGTCGCCGGGCCGTCCGGCGCCGGCAAGACCGCGCTGGTCGACGAGGCGACCGGGCGCGCGCGCGAGCTCGCGCTGGTGTGGCGCGGCCGCTGTCACGATCGCGAGCAGGTGCCGTATCGCGCGTTCGACTTCGTGATCGACGATCTCGCGAGCGAGCTCGCCGGCAATCCGCGCCTGGCCACCGCGATCGAGCACGCGCCGGCCCTCGCGCGCGTGTTCCCGGCGCTCGGCGCCCAGCTCGAGGACGTCGCCGGGCCGCCCGCCGAGGACCTGCGGGTCGAGCGCGAGCGCGCGCTCGGCGCGATGGTCCAGCTGTTCGAGCACGTGCTGTCGCCGCGCGAGGGCGACCCGCGCGCCGGGTTCGGGCTGATCGTGATCGACGATCTGCAGTGGGCCGACGACGACTCGCTCGAGCTGCTCGCGCGGCTGGTCGAGCTGTGCGCGCGGCCGCTCACGATCGTCGCGAGCTGGACGGTCGAGGGCGCGCTCCCGCCGCGGCTCGCCGCGCTGGTCGAGCGGCTCGGCCGCGCGGCCGACCCGATCGAGCTCGGCGCGATGCCGCACGGCGAGCTCGCCGCGCTGATCGCCGACGTCGCGCCGGCCGCGTCGCTCGACCGGCTGCGCGCCGCGGCCGAGCTCGCCGCCGGCAGCCCGTACCTCGCCGAGCTGATCGGGCTCGAGCTCGCGGCGGCCGGCACCGCCGATCCCCAGGACGCCGAGCGCCGCCGGCTCGATCGGCTGAGCGCGCACGAGCGCGCGATCGCCGAGCTGTGCGCGCTCGCCGGCGGCAGCGCGTCGTTCGAGCAGCTGCGCGCGCTCGCCGGCGTGCCCGGCGCGCAGCTGCAGTCGGCGCTGCGCGGCCTCGAGGACGGCCGGATCGTGCGGCTGATCCCGTCGGCGACCGGCGAGCCGGCGTACGCGTTCTATCACCAGCGGCTGCGCGACGCCGCGCACGCCGCGATCGCGCCGCCGACGCGCCGCGCGCTCCACCGCCGGTTCGCCGAGCAGATCGAGGCCGGACGCGCCGCGCCCGACCAGCTCGCGTTCCACTGGGAGATGGCCGGCGAGCCCGGGCGCGCCGCGTCCTGGGCCGCGGCCGCAGGCGACGCCGCGCGCGCGCAGCTGGCGTGGGCGCTCGCCGCCGACTGGTACGGCCGCGCGCTCGCGCTCGGCGCCGACGAGGCCGTGCGCGCCGCCAAGGCCGAGGCCGAGCTACTCGCCGGCAAGCTGGCCGACGCCGCGCGCGAGTTCGAGCGGCTCGCGGCGGGCGGCCAGGGCGGCGATCGCTACCTGGTGCGCGCCGCCGAGGCCCACATCAAGCTCGGCGAGACCGAGCGCGGCCTGGCGATCCTCGACGACGTGCTCGCCCGCCACGGCCGGCCCCGCGCGCGCAGCCGGCGGACCAGCGCGCTGCGCGCCGCCGCGGTGGCCGCGCGCTGGCTGGTGCCGCGCGCGCTGCGCCCGCGCGCCGAGCAGGATGACGTGCTCGCCGCCGCGTATCGCGTGATCGCGAGCTTCCTGTCCACGCCCTACCCGATCGAGTCGTTCGAGTACGTGCTGCGCGGGCTCGACCTCGCGGCGCGCTCGGGCGATCGCGACGCGCAGGGCCTCGGCATGGCGATGCTCGCGGCGTACCTCGCGGCCGCCTCGATGGGCCGGTTCGGCGACGCCGCGATCGCGCGCGCGCGCCGGCTCGCGAGCGCGAGCGACGCGCCGTACCCGCGGATGGTCGCGGCCGGTGCCGCCGGGATCCTCGCGACGCTGCGCGGCGACTGGACCGGCATGCGCGACGAGCACGAGGAGGGCGAGCGGATCTGCCGGCGGCTCGGGCTCGAGCGCTCGTGGGAGGCGTCGTTCCTGCGCACCTACTGGGCGCTCGGCGAGTACTACGCCGGCGAGCCGACCCGCGCGCTGCGGATGCTCGGCGAGCTCGCCGAGACCAGCGACGATCTGATCTCGCGCGCGCTGCTCGGCAGCTACCGCGGCCGCGCGCTGGTCCTCGACGGCGAGCTCGCGCCGGCCCGCGCGCTCGCCCGCGAGCTCGAGCGCTCGCCCGCCGCGGCGCGCGGCATGGCCGGGATCTACCGCCAGGTGCTCGCCGGCGAGCTCGCGCTGGCCGATCGCGAGTGGGCGCGCGCCGCCGAGATCGGCCGGCAGGCCGCGCGGTTCGCCCGCGCCGAGTGGCTGTCCGCGATGCCCGCGATCTCGGCGATGGTCGACGTGGTGTCGGCGACCGCCGAGCTCGGGCTCGCCGCCGCCGGCGATCGCGCCGCCGCCGCGCGCGCCCGCGGCCACGCCCGCGCGCTGTATCGCCGCGGCAAGACCACGTTCTACGCCGCGACCGCGCTGCGGTTATGGGGCCAGGCCGAGCTGTTGCTCGGCGAGCGCGACACCGCGCGCCGCGTGCTGGCCCGCGCGGTCGAGGTCGCCCGGGCGCGCGGCGGCAAGGTCGACCGGCTCGCCCTGGCGGCGCTGACCGGGGCACCGTACCTCCCCGGCAAGCTCGCGGCGGCGGTCGCCTGGAGCACGGGCGGCACGATCCTGGAGTAAGAACGGCTCCCAGGCATGGCGTCCCCCACGGTCATCATCATCGGCGGCGGCGTGGCCGGCCTCACCGCCGCCCACGAGCTGATCGAGCGCGGCTTCATCGTCGACGTCTACGAGGCGCGCGACGTCTGGGGCGGCAAGGCGCGCTCGCAGCCGGTGCCGCACACCGGGACCGACGGCCGCCGCGACCTGCCCGGCGAGCACGGCTTCCGGTTCTACCCGCGGTTCTACAAGCACGTGATCGACACGATGGCGCGCATCCCGCGGCCCGAAGGCGGCCACGTCGCCGATCATCTGAAGCCGACCACCGAGAGCGCGATCGCGCTGATCGACAACGACACCTGGTTCCGGTTCTTCCGCCGCCGCGTGACCAAGCCGTACGACATCCTCGAGGCGCTCGAGCTGTTCTTCCAGGACCTCGGGTTCGACGACGCCGACGTCGCGCTGTTCACCGCGAAGATCTTCCAGTACCTGACCTCGAGCGACGAGCGCCGGCTCGGCGAGTACGAGCTCGAGTCGTGGTGGGACTTCCTCGAGGGCGATCTGTACTCGCAGGACTTCCAGCGCCAGCTGCGCGCGGTGCCGCGCACGATGGTCGCGATGGATCCGCAGCGCGGCTCGGCGCGCACGATCGGCAACATCTCGATGCAGCTCGTGCTCGACTACGCGACCACCGGCGTCAACAACGACCGCACGATGGGCGGGCCGACCACCCAGATGTGGTTCGATCCGTGGATCGATCTGCTGCGCGGTCTCGGCGTCGGGCTGCACGGCGGCGCGCACGTCCAGGGCATCGAGGTCACCGGCGGCAAGATCTCGGGGATCGCGATGGCCGACGGCAGCCATCACACCGCCGACTACTACGTGCTCGCGGTGCCGATCGACGTGGCGATCGCGATGATCACGCCGGCGATGGGCGCGCTCGATCCGGTGCTCGAGCGGCTGCGCGGCAAGCCGGCCGACGACCTCGTCGCGTGGATGGCGGGCATCCAGTTCTTCCTCTACGAGGACGTGCCGCTGGTCCGCGGCCACACGTTCTATCCCGACTCGAAGTGGGCGCTGACCTCGATCTCGCAGCCGCAGTTCTGGCGCGACCTCGGGCTGTTCCGCCGGCTCTACGGCGGCGGCGACGTCGGCGGCCTGCTCTCGGTCGACGTCTCGGAGTGGAACACGCCGGGCGCGATCGTCTCGAAGACCGCCAAGCAGTGCACCCCCGACGAGATCGCGCGGGAGGTGTGGGGCCAGCTCAAGGCCGGGCTCAACGGCACCGGCCCGGACGAGCAGATCCTGACCGACGATCTGCTGCACTCGTACCACCTCGACGACGACATCGACTACTCGTCGGGCTCGCTGCCACCGGTGAACCACTCGCGCCTGCTCATCCATCCGCCCGGGTCGTGGGCGCTGCGCCCCGACGCCGGCAGCGCGATCCCGAACCTCGTGATCGCCGGCGACTACGTTCGCACCTACACCGACCTCGCGACGATGGAGGGCGCGAACGAGGCGGCGCGCCGCGCGGTCAACGCGATCCTCGATCGCAGCGGCTCGTCCGCCGCGCGCGCCGAGCTCTGGCCGCTGGTCGAGCCGGATCGCTTCCTGCCGTGGAAGCGGCTCGACGAGAAGCTGTATCGCCACGGCCACCGCCACCTGTTCGAGCTGCTCGGCATCCGCCGCGCCGCGCAGGCGGCGGACCTCATGCGCAAGGTCGCGAGCTTCACCGGGCTGGCGAAGCTCGACGCGCTGATCGACGAGGTGCGGCCGACCGTGATCATCCGGAACCTGCTCACCTGGCTCGGCGTGCCGGAAGCGCCGATCTCGACCACCGGTAGCTGATAGGATCAGCGAATGGGGAGAGCGCTGATCTTCGCGTGCGTGCTCGCGGGCTGTGCGGGCGATCCGGCGCCGGCGCAGACGCCGCGCCAGTTCTTCGACCGCAACGTCGCCCCGATCCTCGCGCAGAGCTGCGCGACCAACACCGCCGGCTGCCACGCGCAGGGGCAGAGCTTGCACGTCGCGCTGGTCGGTCCCGATGTCTACGACGCGATCACCACCGACGGCACCTGCGGCGAGTTCACCGACGCGGCGCCGCTGCTCAGCGCGCACGCGCCCGATCAGTACACGAACGCGGACGCGAGGTTCGTGATCGAGCAGTGGTTCGAGCGCGAGCGCGACGTCGATCGGTAGATCGGGATCCGGATCGGTGGCGCCAAGCGTCGCGGCGCGACCGCTAGCGCCGCGCCGCGCGCTCGGCGTTGGCCTTGCGCACGAGCCGGATCATGAAGATGCCGGTGACGCCGGCCAGCACCGCGCCGATCGCGAGCAAGCGCCAGCGATACGCGCCGCCGACCGCGGGGCGGTTCGAGGTCCAGAAGCCGGAGGGCCGGTTGTAGATGATCTCGTGCGTGGTCGGCGGCTCGGCCGCGGCCGTCGTCGGCGCGGCCATCGCGAGCGCGAGGGCGAGGATCCAGCGGCGCAACTACTTCCTCTTGTGCTTCGGCTTCTTCTTACCAGGCGCGGGGAGTGGGTCAACCGGATCGTTCTGATCGACCAGCGGGTTGGTCGAGCGCGCGTTCTTGATCGCCTTCTTGACGCGCTTCATGCATTCGTCCTCGGTCTCGTGGCCATCTTTCACGAACAGCAGCGGCGTGGCCATCGCCTTGTCGTACTCGGCCTGCGTCAACTGGTCGCGCTTGAGCATGATCGCGAGCTGGCGCTCGATCTTGCCGGTCGTCCACTTGGTGAGGGTGTCGTGGCAGTACTGCTCGTAGCGCTCCTTCGGGTTGGGTAGGATCGACGAGAAGAACGCGGCCTCGACCGGGTTCAGGTCCTTGGCGGCCTTTCCGAAGTACTCGTGCGCCGCGGGGCCGATGCCGTAGAGCCCGGGTCCGTACTCGATCACGTTGAGATAGATCTCCATGATCCGATCCTTGGTCAGCGTGTTCTCGACGTGCCAGGTCAGGAACAGCTCCTGGAGCTTGCGGGCGAGCGTCTTCTCGGGCGTGAGCAGCACGTTCTTGACCATCTGCATCGTGATCGACGACGCGCCGTAGGCGTACTTGCAGGTCTTGAGGTTGGTGACGAGCGCGCTCTTGAACTCGCTCGGGATGAACCCGTGGTGGTGGTAGAAGCCGTAGTCCTCGCTCGACATGATCGAGGACACCAGGTACGGCGAGATCTGATCGAGCGGGACGAAGTCGGGGTTGGTCGCCCCGACCACGAACGACCTCCACTCGCCCTTCTCGACCTCGACGTAGTGCTCGAACTCGTCCTTGAGCCGCTTGGGCGAGTCGGCGGGCTCGTCGACCACGCGGCAGTGGTTGATCCCGACGTGGCCGTCGAGCTGGGTCGCGTCGAGGTTGTTCCAGTCGATATCGAGGTGGACGTCGGCGTCGAACACGCCGCGCAGCCGGTAGCCCGACAGGTACGGCGCCATCTCGGGCGGGATCGCCCTGAGCGCGCGCTGGCAGTCGATCGGCGGGATCACCAGGCGGAGGCTCACCTGTTGCAGCTGGTGCGGCGCCGGGCACTTCGGCGCGTCGCCGTCGGGGTACTCGATCGGGTGGGTCTGCTGCGCGATCGTGCCGGTCAGCGAGAACGGGATGTCGCGCGCGATCATGTCGCCGCGGGTGAGCTCGAGCTTGCGCTGGTCGCGATCGAAGCTGCCCGCGATCTCGCCGGACAGATCGAGGTCGCGGACCTCCTTGTCGGCGATCATCGGGTGGCCGACGTTGAGCCCGCGCAGGTGGAACGTGCCGGCGAACTTCGCGCCCGAGCGATCGACATCGAGGTGGAGGGTGGTATCGACCGAGGTCGACTGGTAATCGACCACCGCGGAGTGCGCGAGGATCGGCGCGAGCCGATCGAGCTGGAAGCGCTCGGCCTCGAGCTCGATCGATGCGGTCACCGCCTCGGGATCGAGCTCGCCCTTGGCGGTCCACAGCTGCGCGCCGACCCCGCCGTAGCCGCCGGCGAGATCGATCACGTAGTGCCCGGGGTGGTCGGGGTCCTTCACGATCTTGCCGCCGATCCCCGAGAGCGCGAGCTTGGGCCACAGCTCGAGCTCGCCGCCGTCCACCGAGACGATCGGCGCCTCGCCCGGCAGCTTGTGGATCTCGATCTGCGCGACGCTGGCCTTGGGCGCCGCGATCGTCGTCGCGGTGACCTGGCGGAGGTGCGCGGTGAGGCCGTCCGGCGTCCAGGTCGCGTCGCCGTCGCCGATCAGCGCGGTCGCACCGGTCTGGTTGTCGTTCGCGAGCAGCCGGACGTGCTCGACCGTGATCCGCGCCGGCCGCATCGCGCCGCCCGACGAGCCACCATCGCCGGGGCCGCCGCTGCCGCGCAGCCGATCGATCACGTCGCGCACGTTGTCGCGGCCCGAGACGTCGCGCTGCATCGCGATCACCAGGCCGTCGAGCTTGACCTCGCCGAGCCGCACCGAGCCGATCAGCGAGTGCCAGGCGTCGAAGTCGACGTCGATCCGGTCGATGTGGACGAGCGGCGTGTCGCCGTCGTAGGGGCCGCGCACCGCGACGTCCTGCACGACCGCGTGGCCGAGCCGCACCTTGACGCCGCCGACCTCGACGTCGCGGCCCAGCCGCTGTGCCAGCCGCTCGGTCAGGACGCGCCGGATCTTCCATGCCGCGACGCGCGGGTAGACGACCGCGAGCGCGATCGCGACCAGCGACAGCCCGCCGAGCACGAACAGCCCGCCGACCGGCCAGCGTCGACGAGGGCGTGGGGCGGGCATGCGCTCGTATACAACAACCGACGAGCCGAGTCTGTTCGCGCGGGCTACCGGCAGGTGAGCGCGAGGATGTGCCCGTCATCCTTCACGTTGTGACCGAACACGTCCCAGTCGCCTGCGCTCACCGCCTGCTTGGCGTTGACCATGCGCTTGCCCTGCGCGTCGTCCATCTCGATCGTGAGCTCGATCCGCTTGCCCGCGCGATCGCGGAGCAACAGCGAGGCCGCGCCCTGCTTGAGCCGCAGCGGCTCGGCCTTGTCGCGCGACAGCGCGACGTGGCCGCTCGACAGGGTGTGGAACGTGTTCCAGGCCGAGAACGGCGGGCGCTTGAGCTTCTTCTCGAGCGGCTTGAGCTCGCCATCGATCGCCGGCGCCTTGCCGCTGGTCGCGCTGATCTCGAGATAGTCGCAGTCGGCCTTGTCGTCGGCCAGGGCCGGACGCGCCGCCACCACCACGAACACCGGTACCAGCCAGGCAAGACGGCTCATATGCCCTCGACACTATCGTCAGGCGTCACCCAGATCACGGTCGTGGAGCCGTCTTCGTCCTTGAGATTGAACACCGTGCCGGTGCCGCCGGGGGTGTCGAGCGATTCGATCTCGGTGGGGCGAAATGCCGCCGGGCGAACGTCGAGCGCCGCGCCGCCGCTGCCGGGCGATCCGGCATCGCTCGGCCCGCGCAGCACGAGCGCGAGCGCGGCGACCGCGCCGGCCGACACCGCGCCGGTGATGATGTGACCGCGATAGTGATCGAACCAGCGCGACACCCGGTGCCACAACCCCGGGGCGCGCGCCGGCGGGGCGATCGCGTCGTCGATCGCGCGCCACATCGTGTCGAACCGCGCGTCGGGCACCGCGTCGGCGCCGAGCTCGACGTGGCCGCGCACCAGCTCGCCGAGCTCGTGGATCGCGTCGACCTTGGCGCGCCCGGTCGGATCGAGCGCGTCGTCGCGGCGCTCGCCGTCGGCGTGCTGCATCAGCTCGGCGTCGCTGGTCGGCTTCACGCGCGGCTCCTCGCGGCCTCGTCCACCGCGTCGTCCTCGTCGGGCAGCGCGGCGCGCTCGACCAGATCGGCGAGCCGCTTCTGCATGTTCTTCCGCGCGTGAAACAACCGCGACATGATCGTCCCCTTCGAGCAGCCCATCGCCTGCGCCATGTCCTCGTACGAGAGGCCCTCGAGCTCGCGCATGATCAGCACGGCCCGGTGATTGTCGGAGAGCTCGCCGAGCGCCTGGTCGATCCGCTCGCGGATCTCCTTGTCGAGCAGCGCGCGCCCCGGATTGCCCCCGAGCAGCCGCGGGAGCAGCGCGTCGGCGTCGCCGCCGGCGGCCTCCAGCTGCTGCTCGTCGAGCTCGACCGGCTTGACCCGGCGATGCTTGCGGAGGTGGTCGATGGCCAGGTTCATCACGATGCGGTACAGCCAGGTGTAGAAGCTCGACGTCCCCTCGAACTTGTCTAAATACTTGTGTGCCTTGATGAAAGCTTCTTGGACCACGTCGAGCGCGTCGTCCTGGTTGCGCAGCACGCCATGGGCGAGCCCGTAGGCGCGCCGGTGGTAGCGCTCGAACAGCGTGCGAAACGCATCGCGATCACCTCGCCTCGCCGCCTGGACGAGCTCGAGGTCATCCACGTTGCCATCACGCCCGATGGACGCTCGCTGACCCACCTTATTCACACGACGACGGTTATCCCACGGGGTTACGCCGGGGCCAAGCGCGGTCCCCGGCCGCCGAGCTGCTATGCTGACCGAGCGCGCGCAGGGTGACATCGTGGCAGCGTCTCGCACTTCGATTCCGGGCTACCTCGCACGCGTGCGCGCGCTGGTCTGCCGCCACGAGGCCGCGCGCGCGACCGCCTACGCGCTGGCCGGGCTCGGCGCGCTCGCGATCGTGCTGCCGCTGGCCGGCCGGATGGTCTCGGAGCGCACCGCGGCGCTCGCCGTGCTCGGCATCGCCGGGCTGTGCGCCGCGGTCGTGATCGGCGCCGCGATCGTGCTCGGCTTCGTGGTGCCGCGCCGGCGCTACGCCGACGACGCTGCGGTCGCGCGCTGGGTCGGCACGCGATGCGCGCCGATCGCATCGGATCTGCTGTCGGCGGTCGAGCTCGCGGAGGCGCCGCCGCGGCCGGGGGCGCCGTCGCCCGAGCTGGTCGGCGCGCTGATCGACGTCACCGCGGGCAGGCTCGACGAGGTCGCGCCGATCGCGCTGGTGCCGGGCGACGAGCTACGCCGCGCGCGCAAGTGGGCGCTGCTCGCGCTCGCCGCGAACCTCGTGCTGGTCGTGGCGCTGCCCCATCTGGTGCGCGGCGGCTGGCGCGCGCTGCTGGTCGCACCGCGCGCTCCGTACGACGGCGCCGAGCTGTCGGCCGTGCCGCTGGTCGGCGATCTCAACGCGACCTTGACCTATCCCGCGTACAGCAAGCGCAAGCCGCTCGAGCTTCCGTCGTCGTCGGGCGACGTCCGCGGCCTGCCCGGCACGACGGTCGCGCTCAAGGCGCGCGTGCTCGTGCCGGCGCAGTCGATCGAGGTCGTGATCGAGCCGCCGCCGGGCGGCGCCGGCGAGCCGCGCACGATCGCCGCCAAGCTCGACGGCGAGCAGGTCTCGGCCGAGCTGCACATCGACAAGACCGCGCGCTACCGGTTCGCGGTGACCGCGCCCGACGGCGTGCGCTCGATCGAGGCCACGCCGCGCGCGATCGAGGCCGAGCCGGATCTCGCGCCGACCGTGCAGCTGGTCGCGCCTGGCGATCCGCTGGACGTCGCGAACATGAAGTCGATCGAGCTGGCCTACGTCGTCGAGGACGATTTCGGGCTGAGCTCGCTCGAGCTGGTGTGGGAGGGCGGCAAGGACAAGGGCCGCAAGCCGATCGCGTTGCCCGACGCGCAGAGCCGCGCGCAGGGCAAGCTGATGTGGGACATCGCCGAGGTCCAGGTGCCGAGCGGCGGCGAGGTCCGCTACTGGATCGAGGCCAAGGACAACGACACGATCGGCGGCCCGAACGTCGGCAAGTCGCGCGAGCTCCACCTCCACGTGACCTCGCCGCGCGAGCGCCACGAGGAGACGATCGGTCGCCAGCAGGAGGTCGCCGAGAAGGTCGTCAAGAACCTCGGCACGCGGCTGGTCGGGCCGGGCGACGACGCGACCGCGCGCGAGGCGGCGTCGCGCGAGCTGCGCGATGCGGTGGTCGAGCTCGGCTCGGTCGAGGCCGAGTTCGAGAAGGACCCGCACGCGTCCGATCAGCTGCGCAAGGCGATGACCGGGATGCACGACCGGCTCGACCGCCTGTCGACGGCCGAGCAGAAGCTGATGCCCAAGCCCGGCGCGAAGCCGATCGCCGGGCGGTTCGCGGGCGTCGATCCCAGGCTGGTCGGCGAGCTCGAGGACGACGCGCTCGTGCTCGCGGACTGGCTCGATCGCGAGCGCATGGAGGGCCTGCTCGACATCTCCGACGAGATCGCCGCGCACCAGAAGCGGCTCGCCGACCTGCTCGCGCAGTACGCGCGCACCAAGGACCCGCGCCTGCTCGACGAGATCGATCGCGAGATGAAGGCGCTCGATCGCAGCTACGCCGAGCTCGACAAGCACCGCGCCGGCATGCCGGAGGACGTGCTCGACCAGTACGTCAACCGCGACGCGATGGCCGCGCAGCAGGGCAGCTCGTGCGTCGACGAGGTCCGCGCGCTGGTCCACGCCGGCAAGACCGCGGCCGCGCAGCAGAAGCTCGAGGCCTGCCAGCAGATGCACGACCGCGCGGCGAGCGCGCTCGAGGACTCGCTCGCCGCGCTGCGCGGCGACAAGTTCTCCGACGAGCAGAAGAAGCTCGACGAGGTGATGAACGAGCTCGACGACGTCGCGAAGGATCAGGACGACATCGCGGCCGAGTCCAACCGGATCTTCGAGTCGTACGCGCAGAAGGCCGACGAGGTCGCGCGCGATCACCGCCGCGAGGCGAGCAAGAAGATCGGCGCGCTGGTCGACAAGCTGCGCAAGCGGATCGACTCGATCGCCGAGGCCGGGCTCACGCCGTTCGCGAAGGAGGAGATGGACATCGTCGAGCGCCGGCTCGGCGACGTCGAGAAGATGGTGAGCGACGGCGACCTCGCCGAGGCGCTCGCGATGGCGCGCCAGGCCAAGCAGAGCCTCGACACGATCGCGGCCGAGCTCCAGGCCGCGCTCGACGACGATCCGAAATCGAAGTGGGCCGAGGCGACGCAGGACGCGCTCGACGGCGTCGAGCACGCGCGGCCGGCCGCGAAGGATCTGATCGACGAGCTGCAGGCGCTGTCGCCGCGGCCCGACCAGATCATGTCGGCCGACGACCAGAAGGCGCTCGATCGGCTGCGCCGCCGCCAGGCGATGACCAAGGAGCGCGCGAAGCGGCTCGGCGACCGCACCAAGCAGCTCGGCGGCGAGCTGCCCGGCGATGCGGCGGCCGAGCTCGGCAAGAAGCTCGGCGGCGCGATCGAGCAGATGGGCAACGCCGACGATCGGATGAAGAGCCGCGACCCGTCGGGCACGCGCGAGGCGACGCGCGCCGCCGCCGACGCGCTGGCCAAGGCGCGCGATCGCGCGCGCAGCGCGGCGCGCCAGGCCCAGCAGAACGCGGTCGGCGAGGAGCCGATCCGCATCCCGGGCGCCGACGAGTATCGCGCGCCGGAGCAGTTCCGCGAGGACCTGCTCGAGGCGATGCGCAAGAAGGCCGCGCAGGCGCCCGAGGGCTACGACGAGATGATCAAGCAGTACTACGAGGAGCTGGTGAAGTGAGGCGCGCGCTGCTCGCCGCGATCGTGATGGTCGCCGCGCCCGCGCCCGCGCAGGCGCGCCGCGATCGCACGGTGTCGGGCGACATCATCAAGGCGGCGCGCTTCCTGTCGACCGCGCGGCTCGACGACGCGCGCGCGCTGCTCGCCGATCTCGAGAAGCGTGCGCCCGACACCGCCGAGGTCCACTGGCTGCGCGGCGAGCTCGCGTTCCAGACCGGCGACTACACCGGCGCGATCGCCGCGCTCGACAAGATCCCGGACGACGCGGTCGACGGCATGGTCGGCCAGACCCGCGAGCTCGCCAAGTCCACGCTCGCGGTCACCGAGGGCTTCACCGAGCAGACCTCGCCGGGCGGGCACTTCATCATCCGCTACGCGCCGGGCCCCGACGCCGCGATCGCCCAGCTCGCCGGCGAGGTGCTCGACAGCGCGTGGCAGACGATCGGCGACGACCTCGGGCTCGAGCCGGCCGATCCGATCCGGGTCGAGCTGCTCGGCTCGCCCGCCGATCTCGCCAAGCTCTCGCCGCTCACCGAGACCGAGATCGAGACCACCGGGACGATCGCGCTGTCCAAGTACAACAAGCTGATGGTGGTGTCGCCGCGCGCGACGCTGTTCGGCTATCCATGGATGGATACGCTCGCGCACGAGTACACCCACCTGATCGTCTCGCGGATCTCGCACGACGCGGTGCCGGTGTGGCTGCAGGAGGGGCTCGCGCGCTTCGAGCAGACCCGGTGGCGGCGGCCGCCCGAGGTCGCGCTGTCGGCGACCGAGCAGACCCTGCTCGCCGCCGGGCTGCGCAAGGGCCGGCTGATCACGTTCGACGAGATGCACCCGTCGATGGCCAAGCTGCCGAGCCAGGAGGCCGCGGCGCTCGCGTATGCCGAGGTCTACACCCTGGTCGGCTGGATGGAGCAGAAGATCGGCTACGCCGGGCTGCGCGACGTGCTCGCCGCACAGCGCGACGGCAAGAGCGCGCGGCGCGCGGTCGCCGAGGCGATGAGCCTGACCTGGCCGAACGTCGAGAAGGAGTGGCGCGCGCACCTCCGGCCGGGCGCCGCCACCGGCCACGCCGGCCGCCCGATCAAGTTCGGCAAGGGCGGGGTCGACTCCGAGAACCTCGGGCTCGACGCGGTGTCGCCGCGGGCGCGCAAGCACGCGCGGCTCGGCGGCATGCTGCGCGCGCGGGGCATGCTCGAGGCCGCGGTCGTCGAGTACGACAAGGCGCTCGCCGCCTCGGGCGGCGCGGCGGCCGAGCCGTTCGTCGCCGGGAAGCTCGCGCGCACCCTGGTCGAGCTCGGCAAGTACGATCGCGCGATCGAGCTCGCGACCCCGCTCGCGGCGGCCGACGATCACGACGCGGTCGCCGCGGTGACGCTTGGCATGGCGCGCCAGGCGAGGCATGAATGGCCCCAGGCGATCACCGCCTACGAGCAAGCCCTGCGCGTGAGCCCGTTCGATCCTCAGACCCGGTGCGGCCTCGCCGAGGCATACTCGCAGACCCACGATCCCCGGGCGGCTCGCGAGCGCGCCGCCTGCGACCAGCTGAAGCAATAGATGAAACCCGCCGATATCACGCCGATCCGCCAGGAGCAGACCACCGACGTCAACCCGACCGTGGTGACCGACGAGCCGCCCGCGCGGCGCGACCTCGAGGCGGTCGCCGAGCTCGCCGAGGCCCACGCCCAGATCGTCGCCGAGATCGAGAAGCGGATCATCGGCCAGCGCCGCGTGGTCGATCAGCTGCTGGTCGCGCTGTTCGCGCGCGGCCACACGCTGTTCGTCGGCGTGCCCGGCCTGGCCAAGACGCTGCTCATCTCGACGCTCGCCGAGACCCTGAACCTGAGCTTCCAGCGCATCCAGTTCACGCCCGATCTCATGCCGGCCGACATCACCGGCACCGAGGTGCTCGAGGAGGATCACACCACCGGCCGCCGGATCTTCCGGTTCGTGAAGGGCCCGGTGTTCGCCAACCTCGTGCTCGCCGACGAGATCAACCGCACGCCGCCCAAGACCCAGGCGGCGCTGTTGCAGTCGATGCAGGAGTATCGCGTCACCGCGGGCGGCACGACCCACGAGCTGCCGCTGCCGTTCCTGGTGTTCGCGACCCAGAACCCGATCGAGCAGGAGGGCACGTATCCGTTGCCCGAGGCCCAGCTCGATCGCTTCATGTTCCAGGTGGACGTCGACTACCCGAGCGAGGCCGAGGAAGAGGAGATCGTCCGCCAGCAGACCAGCGATCACCGGCCCGAGCTCGAGCGCGTGCTGTCGCCGCAGCGCATCCTCCAGCTCCAGGAGCTGGTGCGGCGCGTGCCGGCGGCCGATCACGTCGTGAAGTACGCGGTCGCGCTCGCGCGTTCGACCCGGCCGACCTCGCCGACCGCGCCGCCGTTCATCCGCGACGCGGTGTCGTGGGGCGCGGGGCCGCGCGCGTCCCAGTTCCTGATCCTGGCCGCGAAGGCGCGCGCGATCCTCGACGGCCGGTTCGCGGTCGCGATCGACGACGTCGCCGCGCTCGCGCGCCCGACCCTGCAGCACCGGCTGATCCTCAACTACCGCGCCGAGGCCGAGGGCCTGCGCTCGGGCGAGCTGGTCGACCGCCTGCTGTCGGTCGTCACGCCGTGACGGTCGGCCTCGACCCGGTCCAGCTCGCGCGGCTCGGCTCGCTGCCGATCAAGGCGCGGGTGATCGTCGAGGGCGCGCTGTCGGGCCTGCACCGCGCGGCGATGCACGGCAGCTCGGTCGAGTTCGCCGAGCACAAGGAGTACTCGCCCGGCGACGAGCTGCGCAGCGTCGACTGGAAGGCCTACGCCAAGCTCGATCGCTACTACGTCAAGCAGTTCGAGCAGGAGTCGCAGCTCACGGTCTACCTCGTGCTCGACGCGTCGGCGTCGATGCGGTTCCGCGGCGCCGGCGCGATGTCCAAGCTCGACCACGGCGCGCTGTTGCTCGCCGCGCTCGCGTATCTGGTGAGCCAGCAGCAGGACAAGGTCGGCCTGGTCGCGTGCGGGGATCGCGCCACCGAGACGATCGTGCCCGCGCGCGCGCGGACCACGCACCTGCACGACCTGCTCGGCGTGATCGAGCAGGTGATGGCGCGCGGCGCGCGCGGCGACGAGTCGCCGGCGCCGGCGCTCGCGCGGATCGCCGAGCTGACCCGGCGGCGGCGCGCGCTGATCGTGATCGCGTCGGACCTGTTCGATCCCGAGGACGAGACCGTGCGCGCGCTCGCCCAGCTGCGCGCCCAGCGCCACGACGTGTCGGTGCTGCACGTGCTCGATCCGCACGAGCGCACGTTCCCGTACGAGGGCCTGACCGAGTTCCGCGCGCTCGAGACCGGCGGGCGGATGCTGGTCAACCCGGCCGCGATCCGGCGCGACTACCTCGAGCGCATGGCGCAGTTCCTCGCGCGCTGCCGCGGCACGCTGACCGCCGCCGGCGTCGACTACCACCTCGCGCCGACCGACGGGGCGCTCGAGCAGGCGCTGCTCGATCTGCTGGTCGCGCGCTCGCGGCTGATGCCGAGGCGGGCGTCGTGATCGGCTTCCTCGCGCCGCTGATGCTGGTCGGTGCGCTCGCGATCGCGGTGCCGATCGCGATCCACCTGATCGGCCGGCAGCGCGCGCGGGTCGTCGAGTTCGCCGCGCTCGACTTCCTGATGGCGACCAAGCGGCGCACCGCGCGCCGGCTGCGCCTGCGCGAGCGCGTGCTCCTGCTGGTGCGCGCGCTCGCATGTCTCGCGATCGCGATCGCGCTGGCCAAGCCGTTCACGTCGTGCGACCGCAAGGGGCCACAGGTGACGCGCGGACCGCAGGCCGCGGTGCTGCTGATCGACGATTCGTTCGCGTCGGGCTACGTGATCGACGGCAAGCCGTGGCTGCGCCGCGCCAGCGAGGACGCGCGGCGGGTGCTCGCCCAGCTCGGGCCCGAGGCCGAGGTCGCGATCGTGCGGACGTCCGAGGGCTCGGAGCATCCGACCGAGCTCACGCGCGATCACGTGCGCCTGCGCGACCAGCTGCTCGCGCTCGAGCCGAGCGCGCGGCCGGCCGACACCACGCGCGCGCTCGCCCGCTCCGCGCAGCTGCTCGCGTCGTCGAGCCACGCCCGCAAGACCGTGTTCGTGTTCTCGCTCGACCAGAAGACCGGGTTCCACGGCGACGAGCCGCCGTGGGGCACGGACGGCCCGGCGCTGGTGACGATCGACTCGCGTCCCGCCGAGCTGCCGAACCTCGCGGTGACCGCGCTGCGCGCCGATCCCGATCCGGGCGCGGGCAGCCGCGGCATCGCGTTCGACGCCGAGGTCGCGAACTTCGCGAGCTCGCCGCGCCAGGTCGAGCTGTCGCTCGCGATCGGCGAGCACGTGGTCGCGCGCGGCATGCTCCAGCTCGGCGCCGGCGAGCATCGCACCAAGCGGTTCATCGCCGCCCTGCCGGCGGGCACGCGCGCGAGCGACGCGTCGGTCTCGCTCGACGGCGACGGCCTCGCGATCGACGACAGGCGCTGGGTGCGCGCGTCGCTGCGCGACGAGGTCCGCGTGCTCCTGGTCGACGGCGATCCGCGCACGGTGCGCCACGACGACGAGGTGTTCTACGCCGAGACCGCGCTGCGCCCCGGCGATCGCGAGGACAGCGGCACGTCGGTGCGCGTGATCACCAGCGAGGAGCTCGCGGGGCTCGACCCCAAGGCGCGCGGCGCGGCGCCGGCGCTCAGCCTCGACGACTTCGACGTCGTGGTGCTCGCCAACGTCCCCGCGCTGCCGCCCGAGCGCGTCGCGATCCTCGCCGACTGGGTGCGCGCCGGCGGCGGGATCTTCGTCGCGCCCGGCGACCAGGTCGATCCCGCGGCGTACGACCGCACGATGCTGCCGCTGCTGCCGCAGAGCCTGCGCGATCCGATCGACACGACGTGGGGCGCAGCGCCCGAGGAGCGCGACAGCCGCGCGCTGCACCTGGTGAAGTGGGAGGCCGACCACCCGATCTTCGCGCCGTTCCCCAAGGACGCGCCCGGCCTGGCCGACGCCAAGTTCTACAAGATCTCGCTGCTCGGCCCGACCACCGCGACCGCCGATCGCAAGGTGCTCGCGCGGTTCACCAACGGCGCCGCCGCGCTGGTCGAGGCGACGATCGGCAGCGGCCACACCCTGCTGTTCACCTCGACGCTCGATCGCGACTGGAACGACCTGCCGATCCATCCCGGCTACCTGCCGCTGCTCCAGCAGTCGGTGCGCCACCTCGCGCGCAAGCACGCGCCGGGCGCGGAGCCGGAGCACCTGGTCGGCAGCTCGGTCGTGCTGCCGGTCGGCGATCTCAAGCGCCTCGAGATCCGCGGCCCCGACGGCCTGGGCGCGGTGTTCGAGGGTGATCGCATCACCGGCCGCAGCTCGGTGCGGTTCGGCCGCACCGAGCGCCCCGGCGTGTACCGCGTGATCGGCACCGACCAGACCGGCGCGACCGGCCCGCGTGACGAGCTCGCGTTCGTGGTCAACGTCGACCCGCACGGCTCGGACCTCACGCCCGCGCCGCCCACGATGCTGCCGCACTCCGGCACCGGCGGGCCCGCCGCGCCGACCGACGATCGCCGGCGGGTCGAGCTGTGGCACGCGCTCGCCGCCGCGGTGCTGCTGCTGCTGCTCGCCGAGGGCGTGCTGGTCCAGCGTTAGAGCACGAGCCGCACGCCGACCACGCCCTGCAGCGCGAGCTCGCCGAGCCCGTAGCTGCTCGCGAGGAAGGCATAGCGCGGGCCGACCTCGGCGAACACGCGCAGCGGCGCGGTCGTGGTCGTGTAGCCGAGCGCGCCGTACGCGCTGAACAGCGGGTCGACGCTCATCGGGTTGGCGCCGACCGGGAACGCGCCATCGAGCCGCAGGCCGAAGTAGATCGCGCCGTCGCGGTCGAGCGGGCGGTCGCCGACCAGGCCGATCGAGGCGTCGAGCGACGTGCCGCTCAGGTCGGCGCTGGGATCGTCGTCCCCGCCGGCGAGGTCGTGGCGGGTGGCGCCGAAGCCGGCCACCACCGCCGCGCCGCGGAACCGCGTCTTCACCGACAGCATCGCGCCGTGCGACGCGACCTTCGAGTGGGTGTCGGTGCAGTCGTCGATCCCGCAGTAGTTGTCGGTGTGCAGCTCCGAGCTCGAGGCCTCGACGCCGACCTCGGTGCCGCCGCCGACACCGACCCGCGCGCGCGCCCCGGCGCCGTAGCCGGCGCCGTCGATCTGGGCCGCGCCGCCACCGACCGCGGTCACCGCGACCTTGCCCGGAGCGAGCACCTCGGAGGTCTCGGCGAAGTAGGACGCCGGCAGCCGCGCCTCCGACGCGCAGCCGCACGCGAGCACGAGGGGAAGGAGGCATCGCTTCATGGTCCGACCATCGAGCAAGCCAGATGCCAGCGTGATTCAGAACACTTGCATCGCGT